>Ga0079225_10001689_pt1 | contig 12513 bp, 1 predicted proteins | sample Poulit2012_FD_76344 | JGI IMG/M metagenome (GOLD analysis project Ga0079225, IMG submission 76344) | Agricultural soil microbial communities from Georgia to study Nitrogen management - Poultry litter 2012 | ecosystem: Environmental > Terrestrial > Soil > Agricultural land | place: USA: Georgia...
CGCAACACCCGGATGTCGAGCACGCAGATCCTTCGCGTCGTTCCGCTGCCGAGTCCGGAGGTGGATATTATCCGGCCCGGAAGCGCGGCAACCGTTGCCGCCGCCGTCGGCGAGCCGGTCTTCTTTGAGTTCCAAGCTCTGACCTCGAATCCGACGGCCTCGATTTCGGCTGTTTCTCTGGTCGTTGAGAGCGATTCGGAATCCGTTCGGATTCCGGCGGCCCGCGTGGGACTGACCTCGAACTACCGCGTCGAGTGGCGGCCGACCGCGTTGCAGGTGGGTGCGGTGAGACTCTTTGCGGAGGCTGTGGACAGTGGAAGCACCACGGGCACATCCCGAAAGCTGAACGGCCTTGTGATTTCGCAGGACGCGAACCCTCCGGTTGTTTCGATTGAATTTCCCGGAAACGGGCACAGCGCGTTTACCAACGAAGTCCTCCCTATACGAGTTTCAGCTGTCGGTCGGGTTGTCGACACGGTAGAGGTTTTTGCAAACGGATCCTTTGTGGGGACGGCCGTCTTTGATCCGGAAACTAGGATTTATCTCCTAGACCTTGATCTTTCAAAATTGGGCTCCGGAGAGTTCGATCTGATCGCAGTGGCCCGGGGGGGCGGTTTTGCGGTCAAGGGATCGGAGTCCGTGCGTCTGACGGTCGACCTGCCGCGCCCTCAGGTGAAGATTGTCAGTCCGGTTGTCGGCGCTGTTACAGGGGAGGTTAAGGCTCTGGTCGGGCAGCCGATGCGGTTTTCGATACATGCCCACTCTCCCGATTCTCTGCTGTCGGTCAGTAACGTTTCGGTGACGGTTGACGACGAGACCGTCGGAGCAGCGGTGAGGATCACGGACACAAACTTTTACACGCTGACGTGGACGCCTGTTCAGACTGGACTGTTTTCGGTCGCTGCAAATGCGACCGATTCACGGGGAAATACCGTGATCACGTCAAGCCTTGCGATAAGGGTGACGGAACATGACGGATCACCGGCACCCAATGTTCAAATTGTCAGTCCGGAGCTAGGGCTTACGCTGACGAACCGATCAGAGTGGCGCTTCATGGCGACGGCAATCACCACCACCGATTGGGAGCTGGATTTGGTTGAGTTCTTTATCCGGCGTGCCGTCGACGGTGATCTTGGCATTCCTATGGGAATAGCGGAAGCCCGGCCTGGCAGTGACTCTTATGGGCTGACTTTCGATTTGGCCAATTTGCCCGTTCATTTCTCGCCTGTGTCCCGGTTGCTTCCCGGTACCTACGCGGTGACCGCCACGGTTCGGGATGAAGCAGGAAATGTCGCGCAATCCGCGCCTGTTCTGATTGAGATTACCGGAGGTGAGCAAGATCGTCCACGGATTTCGAATTTCCAAGTGGACCAGACGTCTTTGACTTTGCAGGACGTCGCTCAAATATCCGTGGAAGTGGCTGATCCTGTCCCGCCGATCACTGGAGTGACTGTTTATGGCAATGGGATTGTTTTGGGGCAAATGGAGCCGTTGAATGTTCCAGGTATTCCCGTTGGCAAGCGATGGTCTTGGAGTGGATTGATTGGTATCCCCGGTGACTGGAACGTCTATGCGATCGCTACGGATGGGTACGGCAATCGTTTCGTCTCCACAAGCGAGGATCTAGTTATCGGCAAGGCCATATTGCGCCTGGATGTTCCGGAGGGTATCCATCTGGGGGCAGATGTAGGCCTTGAACTGGAGATCGTTGCTGGTACGCCAGAGATCGGGTGGGTGGAGTTTTATGTGAATGGCCTCTACATTGCATCTGTCAACAAATCGCCTTACCGGACGATTTGGACGCCAGAATCCACCGGCAATTACGAGATTATCGCCCGAGTCTGGGATTCTGGTTCGATGGAGTATTTGACCGCCTCACCAGTCACGGTCCAGGTCGTGACACCGCCGGTGCCGCCACACTTCATTTGGGATTCTCGGGTATCCGGGACGGTTGCAGATTTGCATGGTGTCGTGGCACACGACGGTGGCTTTACCGCTGTCGGCGGGAATGGAACCGCTTTGACTTCAAGCGATGGAATTAGTTGGTCCAATGCCTCGACCGGGGTCTCATCCACGCTCCGCGACATCGCTGAGGGCGAAGGGCGGCTCGTCGTTGTCGGGGATGTTGCCGATACGGGTTACGCTGCGATTCTGACCAGTGGTGACGGAGGCCAGACTTGGGCGTTGCAAGCTTCCGGAACGACTCGTCGTCTAGTCGGCGTTGCACACGGATATTGGAACGGAAAGGGACGCTTTGTTGTCGTTGGCAATGCTGGCGTAATCCGGACATCCGATGATGGTGGCATTACTTGGGTGAATCGGGCGTCGGGCGTACCAGAGAATCTCCTTGGCGCGGCTTACGGTGTCGTCAACGGACAAGGCATGTTTGCAGTTGTTGGCGAGAACGGAACCGTTCTCACTTCGCACGACGGGACTTCATGGACACGTCAGCCCACTCTTACATCCGCGCCCCTTCATGATATTACCTATGGAGACGGCCGCTTTGTGGCGATCGGCGGCAGGTGGACTGCTGGCAGCGATAGTGCACGCATCCTGACTTCATCTGACGGAATCTCCTGGACGGTCTCTGGTTCAGGGATTCCGAGTATCGGCCACGCTGTCGCTTTTGGTAGCGGAGGGTGGATCACAGCCGGAACCCACGGGATAATTGCTTCGTCAGCTGACGGTCTGGTCTGGCTTGAAGGCGGCGAGGATGGATCCGTGAGCGCTGGAACGCTCCTGGGGGCGACCTTTGGAGATGGTCAATTCATCGTCGTTGGACGCGGAGGGATCATTGCGACCTCTGACCCGGGCGATTATCAAACCTGGGCCACTCAGGAGTTTTCATCTGAGGAGCTAGCGGATCCGGAGGTAGGTGGTTCGCTTGCCGATCCGTATGGATTCGGTGTGCCGAATCTCTTGCGTTATGCATTAGGCATAAACGGTAAGGATATGCTTCGGGAGCGGATGCCGCGGATGACAATCGAAGGTGATGCAGAGAAATACCTCACGTTAAAATACGTGCGTCCGAAGGTAAAACAGGATCTCCGTTACATTGTTGAAGTCTCGACAGATTTGACTGTCTGGACGCCGATCAAGGACTTGGGCGGTACAATCTCTGTGAATTCAAACGGTACCTCGGAGACGGTCACGGCTCGTGATGGCGTGCCGGTCGGTGATGGAGAGAAACGTTTCCTTCGGTTGCGTATTGAACCTTTGGAATAAAAGGTTGGAAGTGACGCTTGCTCCTCCGCTCTCCGATGGAGAGCGGAGGACAGCTCCGCCTTTTGAGGTAATCACGTCTCGTATCCATGAACAGTTCGTATCCAGGATTTCTTTGAGAACCAGGGGGCTGTTCGAGGAGCTTGAGCGATATTCAAGAGATCGATTCTGCAAAAAAGCAGAGCAAACTCTTGACAGGCTCCCTTTTCTTAGGCGTTATGGGCAACAATCTAACTAAGAGCCTTCAACTGCCTTTTAATATTTTAGTAAAGCCTTTTCCATAAATCACTTAGGCTTTTATATCGATCTGATTATTGTGCTGAACGCTTCCAGTTTTTCTCGGAAGCCCATCTCCTGAAACCGTATGAAAAGAAGAATACTCCTCCCAGTGCTTGCTTTGGTTCCGGCGTTTGCCCTCTCGTTAGTTTTTGTTGCCGTGAGGGGGCCAAGTGATGCCGAAATCGAAACTGTCGTCTCGATGAACGGGCTTACGGAGGGAGGGCAAGAAGTACATCCACGAGATGTCGCCGAGCTTGCTCCGGATAAAATTCTTGTGAGCGCTTTACCGAAGGCGACTGAGTCATCCGGTTATCGTTGGAGTGCAAAAAAAGTTGAAAATCGAAGCGGATATAACTTGGGGCATATTCCACCGGGGATCAGTGAGGTCGAGAGGGTTCTGTATCGTCAAATAAATACGCCTGACGCACGAGGGCTTACGCGAAGAACCCATGTTTTGGAAACCGATTTTCATTTCCCTCTTGTTCAAACTGTGGAGCTGACCGGGGTCAACGAGATGACGGGAGAGGAAGAGGTTGTAGCCTACCAGTCGATGGTCGCAGACCACATTATCGTTCAGTTGATTTCTGATCAATTGCCGGAAAATTGGGAGAATCAGCTTGCAGAGGAAGGCTTGAAGATCCGGCGGGAGGTTACCAGGGAAGGTCTTTACCTTATGGAATTTGACGTCGTGGAGGCAGGCCAGACTTTCGCAATGATTGAAAAGCTTGAGACGGGCTATCCTTGGGTCCGTTTTGCAGAGCCTGACCATGTCGCCCAAACGCTTTCACATGAAGATCCGATACCCAACGATCCGTGGTTCGGCGAACTTTGGGGGCTGCAGAATACGGGCCAAATTGGCGGGAGGTCGGGGTTCGATATCAAAGCGGTCGACGGATGGTTGGCACAAACCCGATTGCAGGAGGCCCGAGGAGAGGAGCCTGCGCCTGGTTCAGCGTCGAGCGTAATCGTTGCAGTTCTCGATACCGGGGTCGACTACAACCACTTTGATCTCAAGGAAAACATGTGGGTAAATCCGCGGGAAACGCGGGATGGGCGTGACAGCGATGGGAATGGTTTTATCGATGATATTCACGGCGCGAATATGGTAACCGGATCCGGGAACCCTATGGACTTCGACGGGCACGGGACCCATGTAGCGGGTACGATCGGGGCAGTCGGCAATAACAACAATGGAATTGTCGGTGTCGCTTGGGATGTCCAGCTAATGGCAATATCGATTTTGAATCCTGGCGGAACGGTTTCCGATATTATTCGGGGAATCGATTATGCATGGCAGAATGGTGCTGACATTCTCAATAACAGTTGGGGGGTCGTAATGTTCAACGCCGGCCTTTTTGGTCAGTGGCGCTCGGAAGCGATGACAGACGCCATCGTTCGTGTGAAAAACGCAAATGCCATCTTCGTCGTCGCTGCGGGAAATGACGGGTTGGATGTTGATACCTTTGTCGATTATCCTGCGGGATCCCAATGGAGGACGGATAATGTTGTGAATGTTGGGGCACTTGATCGGATGGGGAACCTGGCTTTCTTCAGTAACTATGGACCTAGGACGGTTCACATTGCGGCACCCGGCCACGAGATTTTGTCCACTGTACCCGGAAACGGCTATGCGACCTCTAGCGGAACATCGATGGCGGCTCCACACGTGTCCGGTATCCTCGCAATTCTGAAAGCGGAATATCCGAACGAAACCTATGACCAACTCATTCAGCGGCTTCTTCAAAGAAGTGAAAAGGAGAAGCATCTCTCTTCTTATGTCGGAATTGGGCGTCGGCCAAATTTGGCGCGCGCTCTCGATCCAAAACCGCTCATCGCACAACCCCTTGAGGATTTTGAATTTCTTCCCGGTCGTGACGTGACGCTTGAAATCGGCGTAAGTTCCTCCGGAGGTCCGGCTGAGATCCAATGGTTCAAAGATGGAGCTTTGCTCCCTGGTGAAACTGGAACCAGTCTCTCCCTCGGCTATGGAGAGCGCTCCCTTAACGGAGTTTATCGAGCTGAAGTTACCAATGCGTATGGTACAAGCACGACCCAGGCGATCGTGAAGGAGCTGCCGACTTACCCAGAGCTGGGTGACGCTCTTGGAGCAACGGATCTGACATGGACGACGAGCGAGGATGCACCTTGGGTGGTTGTCGCGGAAGATGGCTTGTCTGCTGCTCGAAGTGCAGCAATCGGCCACGGCGAAACGTCAATACTCTCCACAAATGTGGTCGGCCCCGGCACTGTTAGCTTTTCTTGGAAAGTATCCTCCGAGCAGAGACACGATTCCGTCACCTTTTTGATTAATGGTGAACAAGTGGAGTCTCGCTCAGGCGACCGTGACTGGGTGCAGCGCACGTATGATATTCCAGCGGGCCTCCAGACTCTCACTTGGAGCTACAGCAAAGACCTGAGCGGTAGCGCAGGGCTTGATTCAGCATGGCTGGCAGATGTTGTCTATGAAAACGACATCCCGTTAATCGCCACTCAAACGTCTTCTCTTGAAGTAGTTGTTGGCACAACCGTTACCTTGTCGTTGGAAGCGAAAGGAAAAGGTCCGCTTACCTATTTTTGGGAAAAAGATGGGCAGCTTTTAGCTGGAGAGAATAACGCGGAACTCCTGATCGAAGATGCCGCCTATTCCGATGCTGGGTCTTACACAGCAACCGTTTCAAATGTTCACGGAACTGCGGTCGCACTTCCGATCACTGTCTCGGTTGTCGAGGTCCCGAATCCGCCGTTGATCACCCGAAATCCTGTTGGCATCGTTGGGCCTGAGGGGAGTCGTGTTGTTTTGTCGGCTGCCTGGTCGGGAACCCAGCCATTCACTCTTCAGTGGTACAAGGACGGTGAAGCTATTCCCGGCGCAACCGCTGACTCTCTGACATTGACCGATTTAACTATCGGGGATTCGGGTAGCTATCACCTCACCGTTTCTAACGCTGCCGGCAGCACAGAATCCTTTTTGGCTCAGGTCCATATTCAACCGGCGAGAGAAAAGTTTACTGAGTGGGTGGAGCGACATGGCGGTCTCGATGCAGTCATGGCCAATGGTGATCCGAATGTTCCCGCATTCCTCCGTTTTGCACTTGGAAACAAACCAGGAGAAGGAGAGTCCCCGAAGTTGCCACGTTTGGCTTTGGTGGAAGAGCCCACGATCGAAGCTCTCGCGGTTAATGCAGATATTGACGAAGCTTCGCCAAAGTATGCCGCACTTCTTTTTACAATACCGGCCTTGATTGAAGGCGTCACTTATTCCTTGTAGGTTTCGGATGATTTACTTCATTGGGAGACCGCTGTTGCCACTTTGGAAACGCTCGAAGTCTTTTCCGACGGATCGAGAGCCGTTCAGTTGCGCGAATTGGAACCAGTTGATTCTGATCTAACTCGACGCTTTTTAAGGCTGCGTGTCGAACCCTCGGAATAATAGGGAAATGGGTTTTTCAAACTGGCCAATCCTGTGATGGAAATTTCGAGACGCCTGAATTTATCCGTTAAAGATCGCCTCTTTAGCCCGATAGAGAGGCCTTTAGCGAAGAAGAAAATCTACAAGAAAATGCATTGACAGAGACATTCCTTCCTGAAGAAATACCGCCATTCGAAAAGTTTTAAACTGCTAGATCAAGGCTTGGAAGCCGACCATAATTTTGACCAATATAAATGAGAACTGACCACTTATCACCTTTCTACCTTAGGCTTATTCGCCTGATACCTGGCGTATTCCTTTTCACTGCTATACTCGGCTTTTTTGCACATACCGCCGATGCTGATTATGTCTTTCTTCAATTGGAAATTGAGGAGGGAACTTATCATGCCGGCGATCCCGTCAGAATGGCTTTGACGGTCCAGAATCGTACTTCCTCTACAATTTGTAACCCTCTGTTGGTCGATGTTCATCTCACGCCTGATGGAAACTTTCGTACGGAAACCGACCATCTGTTGACAAGGTTGAACGGACCTTATCTTGGGCCGGGCGAGTACTGGACGTTTCATTGGGTACAGATGATGCCCGGAAATCTAACCGGATCCTTTTTTGTAGATGCAGAGGCTTATACGAGCGCAGGCTCCGAGACGGACTGCGGAGGAAACCTTGCCTCTGCTTTCCTTGTTGAAACCGCGAAAATTACTCTTCTTCCCTCAGAACACCCAGAAACCGACCTCGTATCAATCAGCGACGTCGGTGTGCAAGGCAATGCTAACAGTGAGACGCCTTCGATTTCGCGCGACGGCCGTTGGATCGCATTTGCCTCAGAAGCAGGAACCCTGCTCGGTATTCAGCGCGACGAAAATGGCGATCCTATTCTTGATGAAGACGATAATCCAATCGGTACGAGCACCAATGGTCTCTTCGATATTTTCATCCGTGACCAGTGGAATGGGGAAATCGAACTTATCACTATACCTATTGCCGGCACTGAATCGAACGGAAACAGTTTTCGTCCCCGTCTGAGCCGCGATGCTGACGCCCGGTGGGTTGTTTTCCATTCGCAGGCGACAAATTTGACAACCCATTCATTGACGAATCGCGGATTCAATGTTTTTCGCCACGATCGCTTAACTGGGGTAACTGACCTCGTGAGTTACGGAAGTGGTGGAGTCCAGGCTTTACGGCCTAGTCAAAATGCATCGGTCAGTGCCGATGGTCGTTGGGTTGTTTTCGAGTCTGAGGCGGAGAACCTTCTGCCTGCCGGACAGGATACAAACGGATTGACTGACATTTATCTCCGCGACATGCAGACAGGAGACATCCGCCGCGTAAATGTTGTTAACGGTTCCCTCGAGGTCCAAGCGACCGGCGGGGAAAGTCGCCTGCCAAAAATCAGTGCCAATGGGCGGCACATTGTCTTCGAATCGCGTGCGACGAATCTTGTTTCTGAAGGTGTTACCGGAGCAACTTGGGAGGTGTACGTCCACGATCGTGATGTGAGCAACTCCGGAGTTTTTGATCAGCCCGGGAATGTTGCGACGGTTCTTTTAAGCGCCGCATACGATATGGATGGTGGCCTTATTTTGTCCGATGGACATAGCACGATGGCGGATCTTTCCGCGGATGGCCGCTACGTGACTTTCACATCCGAGGCTACGAACCTTTATTCCGAGCCTGCGCAAGGCGCGATTGTCCTTGATGGACGGTCTGCCGAAGGTACCGTCCGCTTCCAAGAAAGCGTGCCCGGTGTCGGCTCCATCGGCTTTAATCCGGATATCTTTGCTACTGGAACGATTGCATTCACCAATCGACCCTCAGATGAGGAGATTGTCGAGATTAGCAATGGGGAACAGCTCTTCCGCTTTGAGTTTGACGGACCGGCTGTAAATGGTGTCTCCACAGGTAATATTCCGGTAATTGTTGGAGCGACGGACGAAATCACGAGAAACAATCTGATCGCGAAGATCAATGAGACATTTTTGATCGATGGCGTTCAGACTATGGAGGCAGTTGCCGAAATAATTGATGGGCAACCAGCGGTTCGCCTTACGAACTATGCGTACGGGCCACCTGCCGCGAACCAGCCGATTAACGGTATCGATGCTCCGAGCCTCTCCGTCACCGATATGAGCGGGGCGGAAGTTACCAACCCGAATCCGGGTGACACTCTTGAAATCGATACAAACGGCCGGACTCCGCCCGTTACAGTTGAGTTTTTCCCGAATGGCGGAGCCGATCCGACCGATCTTGCTGGCCGCTTAATCGGAGTAGAGCTTGGACGAACTGCGAAGGAAACGAGTCAGAATCTTTTCGCAGCGCTTCAGGGATTGGGTTACGCTGATTACGATGTTCCCGCGTTACCGGAGTTCCTTCTGCCACCGCTCCTGGAGAATCCTGAACATGGCGATTCATTCACGCTGACCCATGGTGAGCCCGATGACCCTGATTATTTAGAGGAAACCTTCTTCTTTAGAAATGGTGGGGCACAGTTTGATCCCTTGAATCCGCGAGAGGTTCGTATTGAGGCGACTCCTGAAGGTACGCGCGGCAATTTGGTGCGTTCGATCGTCAATAGCGGATTTGACTTCGCACCCCTTCCGGCAAGAAACGAAATGACAGGAGATCCGATCATTTTTGGAGAATCCTTCATCGATGCTCCTGCACACGGAGCCATCGCGTTGCGAGTATTGCCCGAGGATGGTCATACTCTTTTAATCAGTGACGGGTTTTGGTCGCAACTCTTCCGGTTTGAGGATGAGCGAGAGCAAACCGATGAAGAAGAAGAGCTGGAGATCCCTGTGCCGCCATTTGAAACAGTGGCAGGTACCGTCGTCATCTATATTGTCGAAGAGAATACAGCCGCTACCCAGAACCGTCTTCTCAACGCTATCGAATCTTCGATTCTCGACCTTAGTGTTCGTTTCGGTTTCAGCGATGAGCTTGGGCGAAATGCGATCCTCCTGCTTAATAACAGGGTGGGTGACTTTGGAAACGTCGACATCGTAAAGAACCCTGTTCGGACGCAGGATGAAATTGACGACGGCGACCAACCATGGGCCTTCATCGATGGAATGCATGAAGGAATCAACGCTCAGCCGGTGGACGGACAGAGAGTTGTTTTCTATTCGGAGAATCTGTTGCATCCGACGGTCGTCTTTGAGTTCAGATTCGATCTAGATGATGTCAGTCCTGATGCATATGGTGTTCAAATCGGATCCACCGGGTTCGAATCTGAAGGAAACTTTTTCGGGGCGATTTACGCCGCCGGACTGCCTTGGCTCTTTGCCGAGGAGCCGTTAATTGCCGAAACCGGACCTGACGGAAAAGAGGTCTTACGGCCAGATCTTTTCGACCCAACCGTTATTCTTCGGAGCTGGGTGAGTACTGGATCAGGATCAATTACGTTTAACATTGTCTCCTCAAATCCAGGCGGATTTGCCGATCTTGATGTTGTTCCTGGGGAAGTGATGACACCTCATCACGGTGGTACCGTTACACTGAATGACGGAGATAATAGCGCTACCTTCCAGTTTACCTTTGATGGGAGCGTTCAGGATGAGACTTTTATTCCTGTTCAAATTGGACCCACTGCCGCCCACACACGGGACAGTCTTATCAGCGCAATTGACCGAGCTGAACACCTATATGTGTTTGCAACGGATTTAAGCGACGACGATCACGTTCAGGCCCGCATCTATCACTTGGCCGGAGGTCCGGTGGACGACTTTATTGTTGCGGAGAACGTTATGCCGTTTGTGACACTGGTTGATCTTCATAATGGTCAATGGAATCCAGCCGCAGGCGAACGATTCGAGATTTGGGACGGTCTTGCTTCGGCTCCGATCGCATTCGAATTCACTGATAATCCTAGCGCGGTTACCGGAGCAATTCCAGTTTCGCTTGGTGATCCAAATGGAGAAGCCGGGGGACGCGCGCAGACACGGGATAATTTAATCAATGCGATTAAAGGTTCCGGTCTTAGAATCGATGTAGTAGCTCAGGCAGAGGATAATCATCCGGCAGTGGTCCTGACGCACCAAGTGCCTGGGGAGGTTGGAAACTATCCGATTCAAATTGTCACTTCGGATCAGCGTTTGGTTGAGAACCCATCGTTCGATGTACGCGGGATGATCGGTGGAGGCAACCTTGGCACCGGTGTATCGCAAATCTACTTGGTCGATCGTGATGCCAATAATAACAACAATGGAAGGTTCGATGAAATTGGTGGTAGCCGTATTGAGCTTATATCGATTTCCCCGCTCAAGGCAGCGGCTAACCATATAAGCCTGGAGTCGGTCGTGACCGATGATGGACGATATGTGGCTTTCCGCACGCAGGCTAATAACTTGTTGCCGCTCACAGTCACCCGTTCTGATGGTGAGGTTTTCGCGAATGTTCCAGGTACTGGCACTATAGATTCAATGCTCCGTCTTTCGGATTATACCCGAATGATTGCGAACTTGACCGATGTAGATTCGTTCTCAGACATCTATCTTTTCGATCGCAAAGAAGGGGTTCACCGTCGGGTTGACGTTAACCGATTTGGCGAGTCACATGTTGGAGGAACGATCCTTGCGAACTTCCCAAGCTCCAGTCGTAGCCCTGTTATCAGCGCGGATGGCCGTTTTATCGCCTTTGAGACTGATGAAGAATCATTCCGCACTGCGGACGGCCGCCTTACCGGCGATGGATTGGTGCGCGGAGGTGGTTTAGCGCATGGTCGAACGAACCGGCACACGATCGACCATAACAGGCGACGCGACATCTTCGTTCATGATCTCCGGTTTCTATCCGATGAGTCGCCACATCCATCTCACCCCGGTGAAGTGACAGTGCTGCCGCTCGCGGGAGAAGGACCTTTCGCTTCAGGATCCACTATTCATCTCTCAGCAAATGTGAGAGATCTTGTCGAGGGGCGCAGTGTTGTTGAGGTTCAGTTCTATGCTAATGGTGTCCTAATTGGAACGGTTGATTCCTCTGCGATTGCGAACACCGACTTGTTTACTATCTCGTGGACTCCTCCGGCTGCGGGTGACTATTATATTACTGCAGTTGCAATCGACACACGAGGACGGAGGTTGCCGACGTCGAATGTAGGGGAAGTAAGAATTGTTCCAACGAACATTGTTGCAGCTCCCTCCGTATCGATCGTTGGACCGTCCAGTGGTGAGATTATCACCGAGGCTTCGTCCCTGGTCTTTACCGCGCTGGCTGCAGATCCGGACGGGAGTCTCGTCGGTGTTCAGTATTATGTTAATGGAGTTCCCTATGGAGACGAAATCTTGCGTGAGGCAAGTCCGGCTCCCGGAAACTTCCCTTACAGTATCCGCTGGTCTCCCGATCGCACGGGTGCACACGTGATCACTGCCGTCACCCGCGATAATAGCGGAAATCGGGTAATGGCTTCACCGGTGGTAATCGGAGTGACCGATGGAAGCGACGCCCCGGTGGTTACGTTGGAACAGCCTTATAAGAACGGCGAAGTTGCAGCTGCCGTCAGCGGCGGTCGCGTAGTTGGAACAGTCATGCTCGATGGAGGCCGTGGATACGTTCGCGATCCGGAAGTTGTGATTGAAGGAAAC
>Ga0079225_10001691_pt1 | contig 12500 bp, 11 predicted proteins | sample Poulit2012_FD_76344 | JGI IMG/M metagenome (GOLD analysis project Ga0079225, IMG submission 76344) | Agricultural soil microbial communities from Georgia to study Nitrogen management - Poultry litter 2012 | ecosystem: Environmental > Terrestrial > Soil > Agricultural land | place: USA: Georgia...
AAAGTATGAAAGAAATTGGTTTAAACGAAATAAAACGACACTGGTCGGTAGTCTCATTGCACTTCCGCTAACCGAAGCATTTATGATCATGATTGGTGCGGCAGCTTTTATGGTCGCGGGCTCTTCAAACCCGGTGATTGCATTACAGGAAACGGCTTCAGGTTGGATGCTGGCAATGTTACTCCTCATGATTGTATTGACACAGTGGTCAACAAACACTGCTGCAAATGTTATACCTGCAGCTGCTATTTTTTCAAACGTGCTCGGGCCTAGAGTATCAAATGTGATTGCGGTATTTGTTGTAGGTATTGTGGGGACGATTATTCAGCCATGGAGTGTATATGAGATATTAACACAGGCGCTGTTATTATTTGGAGCAGTTCTGTCAGCGATAAGCGGGGTTCTCGTTGTTGATTATTATTTGTTACGAAAACGAAGGGTAAATGTAAAGGAACTCTATCAAAATGATGGGCAATACAAGTTTCATGGAGGAGTAAACATTGTAGGATTTATTGCCTGGGTGGTTGGCGGTATTGTAGCGATTATTTTCATGGATTATTCCTTTATCGTAGGCTTTGTTGTAGCTGGGGTAGTCTACTATTTATTAGCAAAATATTGGTATTTCAATAAGTTCCCGCAAGCAGAAATAGAAGACCCGAGTGATGAGAAATACCTGGGGATTACTGTCGGACGCGATTGGTTGCTTGATGAGGATTTGGAGATGAGAAAGTAACGGAATAAAAAGGAGTGGGTCCATTGTCAAACTATGATGTTTTTTTGACAGAAAAGCTTCGAATAGATGATTTGGTCAAAAATGGTTATGTCATCACCGGTACACAAGGGACACTGGATGGAGATATTGTGGAATTTAAAAATAAAGCGAAAACATCTAAGAAAGAAACGATCCTTTTAACAAATCCAGACAGCCGGAAATATTTTACCATCCTGTATATGAAGCAGCAAAACCAGAAATAAAAAGTATATACAAATCAGGCGATGAAGTGGAGGGAATAAACGATGGAAAAACAAAAAATCATGATTAATGGTGAACGTTTAAAGAATACCGTTGAAGCGTTCGCTGATTTTGGCCGGACGAAAAACAATGGGGTCACACGTCTCGCATTGTCAGATGAGGATATCAAAGTAAGAAAGCATTTCCGTTCCCTTTGTGAGGAGCTTGGAATGATGGTTACTTGGGATGATATGGGAAATATGTATGCGACCCTTGAAGGGATTGCAAATGATCAACCACCTGTTGTCATAGGCTCTCATTTGGATTCTGTGGAAAAAGGAGGCCGATTTGATGGTGTACTCGGGGTACTGACTGGCCTTGAGGTTGTGAGGACGATGGTTGAAAATGGTATTAAACCTCAGGTGCCGGTAGTAGTTGCGAATATCACGAATGAAGAGGGGGCGAGATTTGAACCTTCATTGATGGCATCCGGTGTTATTTCCGGACGTTTTAATAAATCAAACATGTTAAAGTCAACAGATAAAAACGGTATTACATTTGGAGAAGCGCTTAGGAAAAGTGGATATGAAGGAAAAGAAGAAAATCGTTTAAAAGAAGCATCAGCCTTTTTAGAGCTGCACATTGAACAGGGGCCTGTTCTGGAAACGGAATCACTTCAGATTGGTGTTGTGGACTGTGTTGTCGGGATGGTCTGTTATGAACTAGAAGTTACGGGGGATTCGGATCATGCAGGTACAACACCAATGCCACTAAGGAAGGATGCATTATTTGCGGCGAATAATTTGATATCGGAAATCCGTCAAAACATGGATAAGTTGGATGAACGTCTTGTTTATACAATCGGAAGAATGAATGTTAGCCCAAATATTCACACGGTAATTCCGAATAAAGTTGTGTTTAGCTTGGAGGCCAGACATCAAGATGCGGAAACGATTAAACAGGTCGAGGAAATTATTCAAACGCTACACGAATCGTCTGGAAAGGAAAAATGTAAGGTAAAAGCAACAAAACTGTGGGATCGAGATACGGTATGGTTTGATGAAAAGCTCGTTTATTCGCTTGAGAGATCCGCGAAAACGCTAGGTTATCCTTATAAACCGATGGTCAGCGGGGCAGGACATGATGCACAGTTTATCGCGACGTATATCCCGTCTGCGATGATTTTTGTACCGAGTGTAAATGGTAAAAGTCACGCAGAAGATGAACTGACGTCATGGGAAGACTGTGAAAAAGGTGTTAATGTTATTTTGCAGACGGTTTTGGATTTGACCACGAATTAGGTAAAATTGCAGGCTGGAATTGATTTGATTCCTGCCTGCGATTTTTATTTTAATAGAGGAACCAGGTTATTTCGGGGCCTATCGAATGCAATGGCTGTGGAGACCAGCTCCCCATAGATGCTCCGCTTGCTCGAATCTTCATTTTTTATTGCTAAGCTGTTCATATTCATCCCTTAGAGACCTACCCTTTTTATTATCAAACCCGTTCAATATTGCTAGAATCTATTCTAATGACTTTATCAATCTAAATAATTGAACTGTTGTTAACCTTAAGTTGTTGTAAGTTGTTTCAGTATTCATCGCTTCCTCAAATGTCATCGGTGTATTTATAATGGAAAAATAGGATGTCACACCAAGCTCATTTAAGTTGGAAGCGTCCGCTGTTACAGATCCAGCCATTGCAATAACCGGAACTTCATTCCTGTGAGCCAGTTTTGCAACCCCAATCGGAACCTTCCCCATCGCAGTTTGAATATCTAGCTTCCCTTCACCAGTAATCACGAAATCAGCACCGTGCATATGGCGCTCCATATCAATCATGTCCAACACAAGCTCAATCCCTGACTGCAGCTGTGCATTTAAGAATCCAGAAAAGGCAGCCCCCAATCCACCGGCAGCACCAGCGCCTTTGATATTATGTATATCTTTCCCTAGGCTTTCATAAACAACTTTAGCAAAATGTTTGAGCCCTGCATCAAGTTCCTTTACCGTCTTTTTAGCTGCACCTTTTTGCGGTCCAAAGACATATGCTGCACCATCTTGTCCGTAAAGAAGATTATTTACATCGCAAGCTAATTTAAATGTACAATCTTTTAAAATAGGGTTAACATGTTCTGTATTGATTTTATTAATATCCCGTAATACTTTACCGCCAAGGCCAACTTCAATACCTTGTCGATCCTCGAAAGAAAAACCTAAAGCTTGTAGCATTCCGACTCCAGCATCATTTGTAGCGCTTCCTCCCAGCCCAACGACAAAATCTTTACATCCCTTTCCAATAGCTTCGGAAATGAGCTCTCCGACACCATACGTAGTTGTCGATAAAGGATCACGTTCCGCATGAGATATTAAAGGTAATCCACATGCTGATGCAACTTCTATGACAGCAGTCTTCTGATCTCCTAAAACCCCGTAAATAGCATTAACTTTTTCTGTAGTTGGTCCTGTAACTTTAGTTTTGATTAACTGACCACCTGTTGATTGGACTAAAGCATCAACTGTACCTTCACCACCATCCGCTAAAGGTAAGCTGATAATTTCGGCGTCTTGATACACCTCCTGAACACCGCTAGAAATGGCCTCACTTCCTTTTATTGAAGAAATACTTCCTTTAAAGGAGTCGATGGAAATTATTACCTTCATGTTCCACACCTTCCAATCTCAACTTCAAACAGCTATGCAAGTTAGAAGTTAAAGTTTTTAATATAAACATGATCGTGTAGTATTATAATTAGACCGCAGTCAAATATCTATTCGACTACGGTCTGCTTCTTACTTAGGCTTCTGTTTTTACATTCGAAAGATTTTCTATGATGGCGTTTGTAATTTCTTCTGTATCATATGTGCCACCAAGATCACGGGTAAGTATCCCTTTACGCGTTGTATCCTCAATTGCAAGGTTTAATCTCTTTGCTTCATCTTTTAAACCGAAATGATCTAACATTAATGCTGCACTTCCAATAGTACCAATCGGGTTTGCAATCCCTTTACCGGTAATATCCGGAGCTGAACCATGAACAGATTCGAACATACTAGGTGTGCGCCGTTCCGGATTTAGATTGGCACTTGCAGCAATCCCTAAGCTACCAGCAAGTGCACTACCTAGATCAGATAGAATGTCTGCAAATAAATTAGATGCGACGACGACTTCCAATTCTTCCGGATGTAAAACAAATTGTGCAGCCATTGCATCCACAAGCCATTGATCTGTTTCCACATCTGGATAATCCTTACTTACACGGTCGAAAACTTCATCCCATAATACCATTCCGTATTGCTGTGCATTACTCTTCGTAACACTCGTTACCTTTTTTCTTTTACGGGTTCGGGCAAGTTCAAATGCAAAACGGATGATCCTTTCACATCCTTGTTCAGTAAATAAAGATGATTGAACAGCTACTTCTTTGCCATCTCCGCGTCCCGAAAAGTTTCTTCCCCCAATACCGGAGTATTCACCTTCCGAATTTTCACGAACTAAAACCCAATTTAGATTATCGACATCCGGGTGATTAAGACGTCTCGGAACCCCCGGTAAAAAGTCGACCGGTCGAATATTTGCCCATTGATCCAATCCTTGACAAATAGCTATACGTAGGCCCCAAAGGCTAATGTGATCGGGGACTCCAGGGAATCCAACTGCTCCAAAATATATTGCATCATAGTTTCTTAACTTTTCAACACCGTCTTCATCCATCATTTTTCCATGTTTTAAGTAGTACTCACACCCCCATGGAAAGAAATCGTTTTCAAAAGAGTACTCACCATTTGACTCTTTTGCAAAATAATCAAGTACACGCAACCCTGCTTGAATTACTTCTTCACCAATCCCATCCCCAGGAATAACAGCAATTCGAAAAATATTCTTTTCACCCATGATACATTTCCTCCCCGATAGTTTATTTTCAGATCTAGTTAATAAATGTCTTAATAGTTAAAATATAACCCAATGTATACGTTAATGTCAAGTTGTCTAATTCAACTTATAAAACATTAAATTGATCGACTGTCTATCCGGACGGTAATACCGATAACCTTAAAGTGCATATATGTCAGACAAAAAACAAAATTAGGAAAACGTGTTGACTTTAATGTATACATTGGTGTAAGGTTTAGTTATAGTTATTTGCTTATTAAGTTATTAAAAACAATCTTTATGAAAGCGGTAACAAGTAAGGCTATAATCAAATGATAGGAGGAACTAAGTTATGACAAGTGTCAAGGCGTTTTGGCATCTCATGTGGGAATGGAATGATCAAATAAAAAGAATGATGAAGGCAGTTCTAACGCTAATTCCAATGGCAAATGTTTCAACCGCTCAAAGCACTGCTCAAAAGATGGAAAGTGATGTAAAAATTAAAAAAGATAAAGATCCAAAGAAGCATCACAATTATTCGAAACCGCAATTAATTGGTTTAATAATCGGTCCAGTTTTATTTATTTTAATTAAACTTTTTATATCACCCGCAGATATGTCAAGTGATGCTAATACAGTACTTGCTGCTATAGCGTGGATTGCTACGTGGTGGGTTACAGAGGCTATTCCAATTCCTCTTACATCACTTCTTCCATTATTAATATTCCCACTAAATGGAATAATGGAAACAGGAGAAGTATCAGCTTCTTACGGGGATTCTTTGATATTCCTTTTTGCTGGAAGTTTTATGATAGCGTTGTCAATGGAGAAGTGGAATCTACATAAACGTGTAGCGTTATCCATCATTGCTATCATTGGTGCTAATCCAAACCTCATTATTCTTGGGTTCATGGTTGCTACTGGATTCTTATCCATGTGGATTTCAAATACTGCTACCACATTAATGATGGTCCCAATCAGCTTGGCTGTTACAAAGCAAGTATCGGATTCGCTTAAAAATAATCCGGAAATTGACACTTCACCAGGGAAATTTCCTTTTGGAACAGCTTTGATGCTTGGAACGGCTTATTCAGCTACGATAGGTGGATTTGGCTCACTTGTTGGAGCGCCAGCAAATATTATTTTAGCTGGAACCATTAAAAACTTATATGGGATTGAAATAACCTTTGCACGCTGGTTCCTGTTTGGAATCCCAATGGTTGTTATACTTATACCGCTTGTCTGGCTTTATCTCATAAAAATTGCTTTTCCGATGAATATAAAAAATATACCTGGAGGGAGAGGTATTGTAAAGAAAGATCTGGAACAACTCGGAAAGATGAATTATGAAGAAAAAGTAATATTAACTGTGTTTACCTTAACAGCATTAGCTTGGATAACGCGCAGCTTATTCCTTAATAATTTTATACCTGGTTTAGATGATACTTTAATTGCTTTACTAGGGGGCATGATTCTCTTTTTACTCCCAGCCAAAAATCAAGAAGGTAATATTATGGACTGGAATACTGCCCTTAAGCTTCCATGGGGAATTTTATGGCTTTTTGGTGGGGGGCTGGCACTTGCAGCAGGAATTATGAAATCTGGTTTGGATGAATGGATTGGCGAGCAACTTATTACCTTTGGAAATGTACCTCTTTTCCTTACAATCGGCTTAATTGTTGCAACCATCACAATCTTAACTGAGTTCACTTCCAATACAGCAACATCAACAATGGTGTATCCGATAGTCGCCGTAGCTGCTGCATCTCTGGGGACAGACCCTATCGTATTAATGGTAGCTGCAAACATGGGTGCAACGTTTGCATATATGTTTCCAGTTGCCGCTCCACCTAATGCAATCGTATTCGGAACTGGATATGTTAAAATGGCGGAAATGGCAAAAACAGGGATTTGGCTCAATTTATGCTCAATAATATTTACTGTTTTTATCGTTTATTACTATGTTCCAATTATTTTTGGAGACTTTATGTAATGTTCAATGTAAAAAAGGCTAGTATTCTTAGCATACTAGCCTTTTAAATCACTGATCAAATCATTCTTCGATCTTATTAAGAGCAACAAGAATTTCCTTCCGGGCGCGACTACGATGAGATTGCATGACAACCCGAGCAGCATTTTCATCTTTCGCCTCCATACATTTAACGATTGCTTTGTGTTCTATTATGGAACGGAGAGGGAGAGGACGATAATTGATCGTAAACAGTCGTGCTCTATAAGTTTGATCTGAATTACTATCTATTATTGCCTTGAGACGTTTGCTTTTTGCAAATTTGATAATTAAAGCATGGAAATGGTCATCTAATACTGCCCATTGTTTTAGATCATTATTTTCGAGTGCTTTCTCTTGTTTTGTAATGATTGATTCAAGTTGTTTAATTTCCATTTCATCAACTTTCTTTGTAGCCATTTCTATTGCGAGACCATCCAAGGTTTCAACAATTTCATAAACCTCTTTCAGGTCCTCTTTCTCAATTGGCTCCACAATAAATCCCTTTCTCGGTATTAAACGTACAACACCTTCTGTTTCTAAACGAACAAGCGCCTCTCTTACAGGGGTTCTGCTCATTTGCAGTATTTCACTCATTTCACGTTCTAATATTGTCTTTCCGGGTGGTAAGACTAAGTCTCGAACGGCGAGTCGTATAATGTGATATGCACGTAGCGGCAATCGGTACTCGTCCAATCCTTCTAATTTACCGATAAACGAACTTAATTCCTTTGCTAGGTCCTTTTGTATTGTTGTGAATTCACTCTCGTTATTTATGTTATTACTGTTCTTTTGCATATGTTCCTCTCCATTTTTATACATACAGTGTAATAAAAAAACAATACTTTTTAGAATTGATAATGAAGGACGCCAAAAGGTTTCTTCGGCTGTTACCTTCTTTTTTAATTCTATCATATAATTTCAGAAATCCGTCAAAAAATAGAAAAATTGGATGAACGTCTTGTTTATACAATCGGACGAATGAATGTCAGCCCAAATATTCACACGGTTATCCCAATAAAGTTGTTTTTAGCTTGGAGGCCAGACACCAGGATGCGAAAACGATTAAACAGGTCGAAGAAATTATTCAAACGCTACCTGAATCAACCGGCAAGGAAAAGTGCGAGGTAAAAGCGACAAAGCTATGGGATCGGGATACGGTATGGTTTGATGAAAAGCTCGTTCATTCGCTTGAGAGATCCGCGAAAACGCTAGGTTATCCTTATAAACCGATGGTCAGCGGGGCAGGACATGATGCACAGTTTATTGCAACGTATATTCCGTCTGCAATGATCTTTGTTCCGAGTGTAAATGGTAAAAGTCATGCAGAAGACGAACTGACGTCATGGGAAGACTGTGAAAAAGGTGTTAATGTTATTTTGCAGACGGTTTTGGATTTGACAACATAAGATTGCAAGGGGCTGGGTTATTCCGGCTCTTTTTTGATTAATAATCGGAGTAAATTGAAAAAGTCGATGGAGCAGGTACGTTTCATAGTTACGGCTCTGCTCAATTTGCTGGTAGCAGTAACCAATTTGTTAGTAGCATTAATAGGCAGACGTAAAAAGAACTCTCACTCGGGCAAGTGAGAGTCCTATTCCGGCAAAGCGGAAAGAAGAGAGATCCTCTTTCCTATCCGTTATCTCTTATGTATGTCATACCCTAAATATTCAAAAAACAATAGGGGGTGTTTGTATGTAAACTGCATCGTTCATTATTCCAAAGCCTATAAAAAGAAGCTCCTAACCAGTTTATATCATTTCATCATTGTGAGGGCTTGTTTTAATTAAATGTATTAATTTATCAATAAAGTCGCCGTCTCCTTACCGCGGTACAGGAAATATATTACTGTATAAGGAGGTGACTTACTATGTCATATAAAGATCATGAGGAATCAGTTAAATCAAGAGGTAAAAGTCATTGTTGCTGTTGTTGTTGCTGCTGTTGCAAACGGAAAGAGAAAGAGTACGAAAATGAAAGACATGAACGTCCTTCAAATGAGGGTAAATGGGAGGCAGAACATCATCACCACCATGGCCACAGAAGGAATAATTGCGGATGTGGAAGAAATCACTTTGGTTACTAATTAAAAACTGGACAGGCACCCACTTTAATATCCTGTTAATTCTTTGACCGGCAGAACGTATAAATCAAGATTGCTCATTATCAATAAAAAATGGACTGATTAGCCCTAGTTGCTATTCAGTCCATTTTTTATTTTAAAATCTCGGTTAAGTGTCTGTCACTGTTTTCTATTTTAGAAAATTTAACTAGGTTTGAGATGAAAATAAGGCTACAGATTGACAACAACCATTAAAAGATGGCTCTATCCCAAGATTATTGGTTCTGACACAACATCTATAAACTGCGAAGTAAGTGCATGTTGATTTGCCAATACGTGTGTTATTGCCGCCGTCCTGGATCGATCCGGGCGGATGCTTTCCGCAGGACAGGGGAACCTCGACAGCATTACATCGCACGAAGAAAATTGGTTTACATTTTCGAGGAGTCACCGCCCTCGACTCACCTGGACTAGTGAAGTTGTATGATGTTTTTATATTGCTATTACCACCACAATCAGTGGTTAGTAAACTTAAACTAGCGGAGGAAAAACACGGAGACTCCTGTGGGAGATGTGGCCTAGATGAGATCCCCGAGTAGCGAAGCACGAGGAGGCTCATCAGCCGCCCACGGAAAGCGTAGTGTTTTTCCGTAGCGATCATTTATACAGTTCCTTAAAATGTTACGTCACAGTTTATATCAACTACGAGGATTAAAGGCAATAAAACTTACAAAAAGAACCGACAAGATATAGCAGAATGTAATTTTATGCCCTGTGCCCGCCAATCTTTCCGCTTCTATCCAATGTGATCCCCGCGTCTGTGTAGCTGGACGCGCGCAAGATTGCGGTTGACCCGTATTTCGCGCGGATTTCATCCATGACAAAGCCGATGTCATTTTTCTTCGTGCGATCTTCAAATAAACTTAGCTGTGTTTCTTCCTGTTCAGATAAGTTATCCAATGTGACGTATACATGTCGGATTTTACTGATCCCGTCATAATGCGCTCGAAACAGATGCATACAAACGTGGTACATATCCATCGTCACATTCGTCGGGAGGCTGACAGATTTTGATCGAGAAAAGCCGCCACCGGTTTCTTTTCCGTAACGAACCCCTAAATGAATCGTTTTTCCCGTTTTATCCGCCGTGCGGGCTCGTCGACATACCTCTTCACAAAGATCCAGAATACAAACAGCAACTTCATCTTCATTATAATCACGCAGCAAGGCGATACCGTGCCCGTATCCTTTCTGCTCCGTCTTGATAAAATCGCCGAATACAGGACTTAAATCGATACCCCAAGCATGCCAGTAAAGTTGCTCACCCATGATGCCAAAGCGTTTCTTTAGCTGTCTTAAAGGAAAGGCTGCAATTTGGCCAAGCGTAACAATCCCCATTCGATTTAAATTATGCTTCATTCTGTTGCCGACACCCCAAATGTTTTCCACGGGAAAAGGCCACAGCTTTTCTTCCACATCTTCATATCTGCATTCAGCAATTCCTAACTTTTTGCCATGCAGATCCATCACAACTTTTGCCAAAAATTTATTATCCCCAATACCGATTGCGCTTGATATTCCAAATTTATCGAGTATGTCGTGTTTGATTTGCTCAGCGATTTCCCAAGGGGTGCCGAACAGTTTTTGTAAGCCATTGACAGTTATCCAGATTTCATCAATGGAATAAGGGTGGATAGCCTCTTTTGGGACATATTGATACAGCAATTTGGTTATTTCCACAGAGACTTGTAGATAATCTGCCATGTGTGCGGGGACGATGACGAGCTCCGGGTCGTTAGGTAATTCGAAAAAACGACTCACGTTGCTGATGCCGTGTTTTTTCTTGAGGGCAGGGGAGGATGCCAACACAATGCTGCCGGATCGATCCGGATCACCAACGACAGCAAGCATCACAGTCATTGGATCGTATCCTAATTTTACAGCTTCCACACTGGCATAAAAAGAGCGCATGTCGATACAGAGCACATCATTACGGGGATACAAAGAATAATCCATGGATATTCACCACCTTTGGAACGTTTGTTCCCATTGTATGTAACTTGGTGGAAAATAGCAATGGGAAAATATGTTATATGAATTTAGTGAGTAGCTTGTTGGAAAGAAATACAAGATAGCTAACTTATAAGGCGATGAATGCCATCAGACTAATTTTAATTTGTATTACGGAAAGTTCTTTCTAAAATAGTTAATAAGAATTCTTTATCATCTCCAGATAATAAAGATCGATTGTAATATAAACTATGATCATCCTTTAATAAAAAGTATAAATCCCGACTATTGTTATCTAGTAAGGTATCAGACCAGGATGATTCTGCAATAGTGTCGTAATAATCCGTGTAACCAGCCATTTCCATTAATTGCATGTATGGTACGTTTAACCCAGCAGAAAGTTTTTTTATTATATTAGGTGTGGGATTTGTGTTTTTTCCAGTTTCAATTTGTGATAAGTAAGGATGAGACATGTTAGATCGTCTGGCAGCTTCTCTTAATGAAAGGTTCTTACTTTTTCTTAATTCTCTTATATGTCTTCCAAAATCCATGTTATACCTTCTTTATTTTATAAGTTTATAAAGTTAGTTTACTTTATAATGGTAGATGAAGCAAACGTTTTCTGAAAACGGTTGACTTATAGAACAAAAATTCGTATAATAAAATGAGAATCAAAGAAAATTATAGTCGTAGAGGGGTGGTTAGAGGTTATTAATAATTGGTATATTTTTTAACTTTAGTGGTTGATTTACCAACCACTAAAGTGGAAAGTAGTTTCAAATGCTCAGTTTTGTCATTAAATACAATGGTTAAAGACAACACTCTAAAAGGAGCAAATAATATGGAAAACTATAAAAACCTTGTTTTTGAATTAGATAGCCAACTAGTGGAAATTAAATCGGAAACAGAAATTGCCCGTGGTGCATTGGAGGTTTTAAAGGAATTGGTTGAGAAAATGCAGCATAATGCAGAGGTCTCTTCCTATCTAGTAAAGGATGGCAGTATACAAAGGAAATTATATTCACTTTTAATATTGTTGGATTATTCAATTCTCAATATTAGTAAGGTAGAAACCGAGGCGAATAACCATTTCACACCTATTTTTGAATATTTTCGTGATAAAAAATAGGCTATCCTTTAATTAGTACAGCATTGGTTGGCAATCATCCGAGATAATGCAGTCTCATATGTGAAGTGGCATTTTTACTCCTTCTCCATATTTACAATAATACAAAAGTGTATTACAATAATCATTAACATAAAAACCAAGTAAATAAATGGGAATTAGAGGGATAAAGATGGGATTACCGAGAAAAACACATACAATAGATCGTCCGATCAATCAATGGAAGAGGCAGCCAACTACGATACTAAAGCGTCCTAATCCGGTGCAAAAGCCATTCGTGTGGATTGGGGCCATAGCAGCTATCATTTTATATTTATCTATTGTATTTACCGTCGGCATAACGCAGGGTGTTTTATATCTGATTGGCATAGCTTTAGGTGTAACGTTGCTGCATGCGCGCTTTGGTTTTACTTCTGCTTTTAGAAGATTGGTATCTGTAGGGAATGTGCAGGGAATCCAGGCGCATATG
>Ga0079225_10001692_pt1 | contig 12499 bp, 11 predicted proteins | sample Poulit2012_FD_76344 | JGI IMG/M metagenome (GOLD analysis project Ga0079225, IMG submission 76344) | Agricultural soil microbial communities from Georgia to study Nitrogen management - Poultry litter 2012 | ecosystem: Environmental > Terrestrial > Soil > Agricultural land | place: USA: Georgia...
ACTTGAAGATATAAAAACACAGAACATCGGTGCGATGTTCTGTGTTTTTTGTTATTTTATGAGTTTTGACATTTCCTGTATTTTTCCTGCATGAAGTGCTTCATGGAGAATCATGAAGGACAGCTGTTCATTTCTTTTAGTCATTCCCATGAATTCACGCGGGAGGTCCTCATCCAAGCTTTCTTCTGTAATATCTTCAAGCCGTGGGACCTGGCCTTCCAACAGCGCCTTGATCTCTTCGATTGAAGGGGTTTCATCATCAAAATCATCCGGGCCTGTGCCGTATCCGAAATATTTCTGGAACCTCTTCCCATCGTCCGACTTAGAATCTGTAAGCGCTGCAGTCGACAGTTCCATCATGCCCGCAACATGGCCGAGCTGCCAGTGGATATTATTCCTGAATCCTTCCGGAATCTTCGTCATATCTTCTACAGATACTTTATCAAACGTTTCCAGTATCCACTCTCTGGTTGTTTTCACCTGGAATAATAGTGTTTCTTTTGCCACTGATAAAACTCCTTTCAAATTTAAATTCCTTATCCATAGTATCTTTACCCTGTTTCCTGTTTGCTTATTCAGGGCATTGAGTATAATATGGGCTTGAAAATATTCGATAGGAGGCTTCATTCATGACCAGACTTCTTCTCAATCTCATTCTCATGGGAATCATCACCATCGGCATCTATTGGCTGATTGTCACATTCATCCCCGCTTTTTCCGGCTATTCCATTCCAATCGCTCTGCTTTTGGGCATTACAATCGGTTTCTTCATATATATACAGATAGACAACAGGATAGGACCATAGTCAGGATAAAACACTTGCTCATTTCGGAAATCGGAATATAATAGTAAAGTACTGATTTAAGAAACAGGGGTAATATTATGGAAACAAACATTAATAACAAACCGGACTACAGACTGATTGTCATCCTGCTGTCCGGCGCTTTCGTCGCACTTCTGTCAAATACATTTCTGAACGTCGCACTTCCGTCCATAAAGAATGATTACGATATATCCACCTCGACTGTACAGTGGGTTTCCACTGCCTACATGCTTGTAAGCGGCATCGTCATTCCGACCACCGCCTTCCTCATGCAGAGGTTCAGCGCCAGAAAACTTTTCATCGCGGCAATGGTCCTGTTCCTGACCGGTACACTGGTCGCAGGTCTTTCGCCGGTTTTCCCTGTCCTTCTTCTAGGACGTATGATCCAGGCATCCGGTTCGGCAATCCTCATGCCGCTCCTGATGAATGTGATGATCACGAGCTTCCCGCCGGCGCAGCGGGGAACGGCAATGGGGCTGTTCAGCCTGGTGATGTTCTTCGCACCTGCCATCGGCCCCACGCTCTCAGGGTTTGTCGTCCAGCACTATTCGTGGCACATGCTTTTCTTCATGATGGTGCCGGTGCTCCTCGTCGTACTGTCCATCGGATGGATCAAACTTCCCGAAACAGATACCCACTACACTACGAAACTTGATATCCCATCCGTCATCCTGTCGACACTCGGTTTCGGCGGACTGCTCTACGGATTCAGTGCAGCAGGCAACAGCGGCTGGATGCGTGCTGATGTATTGATAACACTCTTTGTCGGTTTTGTTGCGGTCTTCTTCTACATAAGAAAGCAGACCCGGATGGACAAGCCCATGCTGGACTTCAAAGTATACAAGTTCCCGATGTTCATGCTCGCCTCACTGCTTATCGGCACAATGAACATGGCACTCTTCTCGGGGATGATTCTCATGCCGATATATCTGCAGGACATTCAGGGGATTTCACCGCTGGAAACAGGGGTTCTGCTGCTGCCCGGCGCACTGATCATGGGCTTCATGAGTCCCGTCTCAGGCCGGCTGTTCGATATGTTCGGCCCGAAGGTACTGGCAATCACCGGGCTGGTGCTGACCGTTTCAACAACGTTCTTCTTCAGCCAGCTTGAAGTGGATACCAGCTATACCTTTCTGATCATACTCTACTCCATCAGGGCGTTCGGTATGACGCTCGTAATGACACCGGTCATGACCAACGGCATGAACCAGCTGACACCAGAACTCACGCCTCACGGCTCATCCATCAACAGCATGCTCAACCAGGTTTCAGGCGCAATCGGAACCGCACTGCTGATCACTGTAATGCAGAACAGGATGAATCAGAAACTTGGCGATGTTACGCCGTCGGATACAGCCGCTGTGAACCAGGCGATGCTCGACGGCATCAACTTCGCTTTCCTCATTGCGACATTGCTGCTCGCTGTGGCACTGATACTCGCCTTCTTCCTGAAACGCGTGACGTCAGACGAAGTCATCGGCAATGATATGACTAAGGCGAGGCCTATCGAATCGGATGAATAAAAGAGCGGAACATTGTTCTACAGATATATAATATTCCTGATAACATGCAGAAAACCTGTACATCTGAGACCCGGAGGGCAACAGACGTACAGGTTTTTAATTTGGGGATTATTTGCAGCCCCCGTTTTCAATCAATTATCATATGCTTCATCATATTCCGTGATGTCCGGATTTTTAAGCCTGAAGGCAAGGAGAAATCCGATCAGGGCAAGACCGCCGGCGAACATGAATGAAATGTTCACCCCGCGGATCATGCCTTCGGCACCCTGCTCCGGAATCATCGTATTGGTCATGATGGAGACAAGCAGCGCAGTACCCACGGCACCGGCAACCTGGCGCATCGTGTTGTTCATCGCAGTACCGTGCGGCACCAGTTTTTTGGTCATCTGGTTCAGACCGGCAGTCGTCACCGGCATCATGACCATGGACACGCCGAGCATCCTGAATGCGTTGACTACAGCAAGATATGTGAATGTCGTTTCAGTATCCAATGTTGTGAACATCAGGGAGGTTACCGCAACGATGGCAAGACCGATGATGGCAAGCCATCTTGCGCCATATTTATCGAAGAGCCGTCCGGTAATCGGACTCATTATACCCATGATGATCGCGCCGGGGAACAGCATCATGCCGGATGCCATTGCCGAGAACCCGAGCATGTTCTGCATCAGTATCGGCAGTATGACCGATCCGCCGATCATCGCCATGAAGACAATCATGCCGAGCGCCGTCGTCAATGTGAAAATCCTATCCTTGAACACGGCAAATTCCAATATCGGCTGTTCGAGACTGTTCTGGCGCCTGATGAAAATGTACAGTGTCACCGCACCGACAATGAGCGATATGATGACTGCCGGGCTCAGCCATCCGCTGTTGCCGGCCACACTGAATCCGTAGAGCAGTCCGCCGAAACCGAGTGTCGACAGTATAATCGAGATTACATCGAGCTTCGGATCCGTCTGTTCAGTGACATTCCTTAAGATGAAATAGGCGATGATTAGGTCGATGATGACAATCGGAATCAGCATATAGAAGAGCCCGCGCCATGGATAGATGTCGATGAACCAGCCTGACAGCGTCGGACCGATAGCCGGGGCAAAGCTGATGACGAGCCCGAACATGCCCATCGCCTTGCCCCTTTGATCCCGTGGATAAATGAGGAACAGGATCGTCTGCATCAGCGGCATGATGATGCCGGCGCCCGCCGCCTGCAGCACCCTTCCCGCCATGAGAACCGGGAAGTTCGGCGATATGCCGCATACCAGAGTACCAATCCCGAAAAAAGACAGCGCTGTGAAGAACAGCGCGCGGGTCGAGAATTTACTTATTAAAAATGCTGTAACAGGTATCATGATTCCGTTGACCAGCATGAAGACGGACTGCAGCCACTGGGCCACGTCCGCTTCCAGGTCAAGATCCGCCATGATGTGCGGGATTGCTGTGGCCAGCAACGTCTGATTCAGTATTGCGGCAAATGCGCCGGACAGGAGCACAGCCATCAGGGTCAGGCGGCCTTTATTCGACAATTGACTATTACTTTCAAGTTGTGAAGACATAAAATTTCCCTCTTTCCTAGACATAGAACAAAAGTAATTGTATTATACAACTATATTTCATGTCAATGAAAATAACCCGAAATTTGAAAGGCAGTGTTAGCTACACATGGTCAATGATAAATCACTGGAAAAACTCGAACTTGAAATCGCCATGATGGTGCGGCGGCTCCGCCACCGGGCACCCGACATAGATGAAAAGCAGAAACTCCAGCAGGCCAGTTATCTCATCATGCTCATCCTGTCCGATCAAGGACCTATGGGTGTAAAGGATATGGCCTGCCGGCTGCACCTGGATGTTTCCACCGTCAGCAGACAGGCGGGCGATCTGCTCAAAAAGGAATTTTTGAAAAAGACACCATCTCAAACGGACCGGCGGTCCTACACGTATGAGATGACGAAAAAAGGGCAGGAGGCATTCGAAAGCAACCGCGGAAGCCGTGAGGAGCGGTTCCAAAAAATGATAGATCAGTGGAATGAAGGAGAAATTGAGGAGTTTACCCGGCTGCTTAAAAAATTCAACAGTCTGGTTGAGCCGGGTTGTTAACAAAAGCAGCATCCCTGCGCGGGATGCTGCTCTTTTTTGTCTAATGCTCTTCTGTCTGCGGTTTACGCAGTCTGAATGCCAGGATGAACCCGGCGAGTGAAAAGACTCCGGTGAGGATGAACGACATGTTCACGCCGTGTATCATGCCCATAGCCCCCTCCCCGGGTATCATTGTGATTGTCATGACCGACACGAAAAGTGCCGTTCCGACGGCGCCGGCAACCTGGCGCATCGTGTTGTTCATCGCAGTACCGTGCGGCACAAGCCTGTCTGACAGCTGGTTGAGTCCGGCGGTGGTGGATGGCATCATCACCATCGATATACCGAGCATCCGGACTGCATTGACTACTGCAAGGTACGTGAATGTTGTTTCTGTATCGAGTACCGTAAACATGAACGTGGTGACAGTGATGATTCCCAGCCCCGGTATCACCAGCCACCTGGCGCCGAATTTATCGAACAGCCGGCCGGTGACAGGACTCATGATGCCCATGAGAAGTGCGCCCGGCAGCATCATTAACCCGGACTCGAAGGCGGTGAAACCGAGCATGTTCTGCATGAAAATCGGCAGTATGATGGCACCGCCGATCATCGTCATGAATGCCACCATGCCAATGATTGTCGCAAGCGTGAATACCGGGTCACTGAAGACTCTGAACTCCAGTATCGGCTGCTTGAGCCTGAACTGCCTTCTGATGAATAGAGTCAGCGTCACGGCTCCGACGAGCAATGACGTAACGACCGTCGGATTCAGCCAGCCGCTGCCTGCGACACTGAACCCGTAAAGCAGTCCTCCGAAGCCGAGTGTCGACAGGACGATCGAAGTGACATCGAGCTTCGGGTCCGTCTGCTCGGTGACATTCCTGAGTATGAAATATGCGACGATGAGGTCGAGGATGACAATCGGCAGTATGATGTAGAACAGACCGCGCCACGGATAGATTTCAACAAACCAGCCGGACAATGTCGGTCCGATGGCCGGGGCAAAACTGATGACCAGGCCGAAGAAGCCCATCGCGGTCCCCCGCTTTTCCCGCGGATAGACAAGGAACAGTATCGTCTGCATCAGCGGCATGATGATGCCGGCACCTGAAGCCTGCAGTATCCTTCCGAACATGAGTACCGTAAAGTTTGGTGCAGTGCCGCAGACTAATGTACCGATACCGAACAGCGTGAGTGCTGTGAAGAAAAGCCTTCTCGTCGTAAACTTGCCGATGAGAAATGCTGTGACGGGAATCATGATGCCATTGACCAGCATGAAGACGGACTGCAGCCACTGGGCCACGTCCGCTTCCAGTTCAAGATCCGCCATGATATGCGGGATGGCCGTGGCGAGCAGCGTCTGGTTCAAAATTGCGGCGAATGCACCCGACAGGAGGACCAGCATCAGCGGCAGCTTCTTTATCTCCGTCCGTTTTTCCATTTCCTGTACATGTTGGGTCATAAGATTTCCTGCTTTCATTATCGAAAAAGTACGTCTCTGATCTTACTGCACATAATAGTGTAAGCGCCCCTTGAAACGGGACGCTTACAAATATCACCTGTTTTTGGCGAGCCTGCTGATCTCTGCGATGACCTTCACTGCTTTTTCCATTACATCGACCGATGCGTATTCGAATTTGCCGTGAAAGTTCTCCCCGCCTGTGAACAGATTCGGTGTCGGAAGACCCTTGTACGACAGCTGGGAACCATCCGTCCCGCCCCTGACCGGCTGGATGACAGGCTCTATGTCCAGATTGCGCATTGCCTGTTCTGCATAATCGACGATTTCCATCACCGGTTCAATCTTATCCTTCATATTATAGTACTGGTCGTGCATTTCAAGTTCCACACGTTCTTTACCGTATTTTTCGCCTATCTCCACAGTTTTCGCCTCCATCAGGCGTTTGCGGGCTTCGAATTTTCCTTTGTCGAAGTCGCGGATGATGAATTCCGCCTTCATCTTTTCAACATCCCCGCCCATTCGCGTCAGGTGGATGAACCCTTCATACCCCTCGGTTCGCTCCGGCGTCTCACCGGCATCGAACATCGTGACGAATTCGGATGCCATGCGGCCGGCATTCACCATCTTGTCCTTGGCAGTCCCGGGATGTACACTGTTGCCGGTAAATGTCACATGTGCACTTGCGGCATTGAAACTCTCATACTGGAGTTCGCCTTCCGGGCCGCCGTCCACGGTATAGGCAAAATCGGCCCCGAAGCGGTCGACATCGAAGTGATGCGGCCCGCGCCCTATCTCTTCATCCGGCGTGAATGCCACACGTATCTTACCGTGTCTTATTTCATCGTTATTGATCAGGTATTCCATCGCCGTCATGATTTCAGCGATGCCGGCTTTATTATCCGCTCCGAGGAGCGTCATGCCATCTGTCGTCATCAGCGTATGGCCTTTGTATTTTTCAAGTTCAGGAAACTGGTTCGGCGACAGTACAACATCCTCCTCCTCATTCAGGATGATGTCTCCCCCCATGTACTCGACAATCTGCGGATTGACACCGGTGCCTGTGAAATCGGTCGATGTATCCACATGTGCAAGGAAGCCGATGACCGGCGCATCCTCGATATTCTCCGGCAGTGTCGCCATAAGATATCCTTTTTCATCCGTTTCCACTTCCGTCATCCCGATATCCTTCAGCTCCTGTTCGAGGAGCCGGATCAGGTTCCACTGCTTGTCAGTGGAGGGTGTCGCGCCACTTGCTGCATCCGATTGCGTATCTATTTTTACATATCTTGTCAGGCGTTCAATAAGCGTATCTTTCATGTCCCATTCCCCCAAGAGTCATTTTAGTTATATTCTATCATACGAATGAGTGGAAATTTATCGATTGGCACACACTGACGGCAGTATGAAGACAACTGAATCCAAAAAAGCAGACCTCCCGGTCTGCTCCGGCAATAATCTATATATTTTTGATATCTTTCCATCCAAATACAAGTTCAGTCAGTGTGTCGCCGCCGATATCCGTTTCTTCCTTGGCGATGACTTTACCGCCCATCTTCTCATAGAAGCCGCATGCCTGATTGTCTTCAAGCGCGATGATGATCATGCTTTCAAAACGGCGTTCAATGAGGTCGGAGACCACTGCATCAAACAGCTGGCGTCCGCCGCCCCTGCCCTGCACCGCCTCATAAAGATATATGGCGTAGAGCTCACCGTCATATCCAATATGCTCCTCGGAACGTTCCGGACCGCCGACGGCAAAGCCCACCGTACTCCCGTCCCCATCAATAAGCAGGAATGTATTATTCTGCGTAACCACCGCTTCCCATACTTCCTCGCGTTTTTTATAATCGAGCGCAGAAAGATAATCATCACTGACGATTCCTTTATAAGTCGTGCGCCAGCTGTCGACCTGCACTTTCGCTATATCCCTGGCATCCGGCTGGCCGGCTGCTCTGATTTTGAATGACATTGCACTTCCCCCCTCTCATCCTGACAGGCTGCATTTATTACAGCAATTTCAGCCTGAATCCCTCTTTTTCTTTGTAGTAATAGAACTCCGACAGCAGTTCGGAGTCGAATACTTCGAACATCTCCTTGAAATCACGGGCGAGCTCATAGTCCAAAAGTGCACTTTTATCAATCCAGAACACTTCCCCTTCATCACTTGAAGTAAGCTCCCCTTCAAACTCATCCGTCCGGTAGAATAAAACGACATACCTTGCATCATTTTTGTCCTGGAACTGTTTCGTCCCGCACAGGCTCAAAGATTTTACAGTAAGTCCCGTTTCCTCATAGACTTCCCTTCTGACCGATTCGACGAATGACTCTCCCTTCTCAATCTTTCCTCCCGGAAAAGTGATGCCCGGCCAGCTGCTGCTTATCCGGTCCTGCACGAGAATCCTGTCTCCGTCACACACCATGCACATATTGGTAAATACCGCATTTTCATAATCTGCCATATCCCTCACCTACATGATGTCCGTCTTCAGCTGCCGGCTGCGGTTGTGTCTCTCAAGAGAGAGTTCGATCAGCCGGTCGAGAAGTTCGGAATATTCGATGCCGGATGCTTCGAGCAGCTTCGGGTACATGCTGATGCTTGTGAAGCCGGGCAGTGTATTGATTTCGTTGACGATGACTTCGCCGTCGTCCGTCAGGAAGACATCCACCCTGGCCATGCCTTCGCAGTCAAGGATCCGAAAAGCATCAAGCGCCGTCTTCCGGATCCGCTGCTCTGAACTCTCATCAAGTTTCGCGGGAATTTCCAGGGCCGCCCCGCTCTCGTCGATATATTTCGACTCGTAGCTGTAGAAATCCGTATTCGCAACGATTTCACCCGGCACGGATGCCATCGGATGTGCATTTCCCAGGACGGACACTTCGATTTCGCGCCCTTCAACCGCGCTTTCAACCATAACCTTGGTGTCGAATTCAAATGCGAGCGCCACTGCTTCATAGAAGCTTTCTTCATCCGTGACTTTGGACACACCAACGGAAGAGCCCTGGTTCACAGGCTTAACGAACATCGGGAGGCCGAGCTTCCCTCTGACAGTGCCGTAGTCCGCATCGTTCTTTTCATTGTGTCTGAATAACACCCAGTCCGCCACCTTTATGCCCTCAAGCTTCAGCAGTTTCTTCGTCATGTCCTTGTCCATGCAGACGGCGGAACTCCGCACGTTGCAGCCGACATACGGGATGTCCGCCATCTCCAGCAGACCCTGCACGCTGCCATCCTCCCCGGCTGTACCATGCAGGATCGGCAGGATTACATCGAGGGATTCCACACCTTTTTCCGACGACAGCTGTTTCGACGGGATGATGGACAGTCCTGTAGACCCGTCACCTGCTTCAAGGCTTCTGATCTCCTCCGACTGGTGGCTGAGCAGCCACTCCCCTTTCTTTGAAATATGTATAAGCTTCACATCATATTTATCTTTATCGAGGGCATTCAGTACACTTTCCGCCGAACGCATTGACACCTCATGCTCCGTCGACTGTCCGCCGTATAGTATCCCCACATTCAATTTCACCATATCATTCCACTCCTAGATTCTGACCATTTCTGTTTACTTAATAATATCACACAGCGCCTTCCGATTCTTTTATTTTCCTCCGCATCCGCTCATTTCCATGCTATAATCTTTGTTGGATAAAATTTCATATTCCGAAATAAAAGGAGGGTTACCCTTGAAGAAATTCTTCTCCTATTATGCACCATATAAAGCACTGTTCACGCTGGATTTCACATGTGCAGTCATCGTCGGGCTGCTAGAGCTCGCATTCCCGCTCATCGTCAACCTGTTCATCGACGAATTGCTGCCGACTGAAAACGTCCGGCTCATACTGCTGGCGGCAGTGGGCCTCGTTGCCATATACCTCTTCAACACCCTGCTCCAGTTCATTGTTACTTACTGGGGCCACATGCTCGGCACCAACATCGAGCGTGACATCAGAAACGAAATGTACAGCCACATCCAGCGGCTATCCTACCGCTTCTTTGACAATACGAAGACCGGCAGGCTGCTGACACGTCTGACGAATGATCTGGTGAACGTCGGAGAGATGGCGCACCACGGGCCGGAAGACCTGTTCATCGCACTCATGACACTACTCGGCGCCTTCGGCATCATGCTGTCGATCAATGCGGAGCTTGCGGTGATCTCCTTCGTCATCGTCCCTGTCATCCTCGTCATCGCCATCTATTTCAACAAGAAGATGACGGTCGCGTTCAGGGAACTGTTCGGGAGGGTCTCGGACTTCAACCATATGATCGAAGACAAAGTCGGCGGCATCCGTCTTGTACAGGCATTCGCCAATGAAGACCGCGAACTTCAGGCATTCAGGGAAATCAACGAAGCGTTCAGAAAGACGAAACTGAAAGCCTATAAGATCATGTCCTTCAACAATTCATCCACCTACATGCTCATGCGGCTGGTGACGGTCTTCATCCTGATTGCGGGCACATACTTCGTGATGAACGGAGACCTCAGCTACGGCGAATTTGTCGCTTTCGTCCTGATTTCAAATATGCTGTTCAAACCGCTCGAGAAGATCAATGCAATCATCGAACTGTATCCGAACGGCATCGCCGGATTCAACCATTTCAGAGAGATCATGCGCGAAGAACCCGATGTCAAAGAGAATGAGGATGCCGTCGAATTGAAAGATGTCCGCGGGAACATCACGTATGAAAATGTCAATTTCAGATATGAAGACAAGACGATACTGGATGACATTTCCCTCACTGTGAATCCGGGGGAAACAATCGCCATCGTCGGGCCGAGCGGCGCCGGAAAGACGACACTCTGCTCACTCCTGCCCCGGTTCTACGATATAAACGGAGGTTCAATCAAAATCGACGGCACCGACATCCGCGACCTGACACTTGCTTCACTCAGGGAAAATATCGGCACCGTACAGCAGGATGTATTTTTATTCTCCGGTACGCTCCGGGACAATGTTGCATACGGCAAACCCGGGGCGGATGATGGGGAAATCCATGAAGCTTTGGACAAAGCGCGGCTGACCGAACTTGTTGAAAGCTACCGCGACGGACTCGGTACTGTCGTCGGTGAACGCGGTGTCAAACTTTCAGGCGGCCAGAAGCAGCGGATCGCAATCGCCCGGATGTTCCTGAAAAACCCACCTATATTGATTCTGGATGAGGCGACAAGTGCGCTCGACACTGAAACCGAGATGCAGATCCAAAAGGCATTGAACCGCCTTGCCGAAGGCCGGACGACGCTCGTCATCGCCCACAGGCTCGCCACTATCAAAAATGCAGACCGCATCATGGTTGTGACGAAAGACGGCATTACAGAGAGCGGCACCCATGAAGAACTGCTTGCCATCGAAAAAGGTGTCTACAGGGGACTTCACGATGCACAGTTCAGCGTACAATAGCCGATGTCAGACGAAAAAATCTCCGGAATCACTTCATGACAAGTGACGCCGGAGATTCTTTGTCCGTATCAACGTTCGTTTCCATCAGGCCTTTCCTTTAGCTCCTCGCCATTTTTCCCTTCATAGCGCAGCCCCCACCCAGTCAGAGCTGCAACGAGCATGATGATGAAAAGGAACCAGCCCTGGAACACAAACGGAAACACTGCGGTCGGCTCGACGACGGGCAGCCAGTCATATGAATCTGCCTTTATCGTCTGGATTGTCGACCAGCCAAGCAGGACCGGTGCACCCCACGGGAAAATATAGCCCAGTGCAGAAGTTACCGCATCCAGCATGTTTGCGCGGCGGTAACGGTGGATCTGATATTTCTCACCGATTTCCTTCACAAATGGCGCAGCTGCGATTTCTGCTGCAGTATTGATTGTTATGGAACTGTTGAGCAATGCTACGATCGCCCAAATGGAAAGTTCTGCCCTCCGGACGGAATTTCTGATCCATTTGACCAGTCCGTTCGTTATCGCAGCCATTGTTCCGCCGAGACGCATCACATGCGCCGACCCGACAATCAGCAGGATGAGTATCGCCATGTTGAAATACCCTGTCAGTCCGGAAACAAGTGCACCCTGGACTACATTATCGGAGTCTGGATTGAAGCGTATGATATCCCCGAGTGTCCCCGGAGCAATCAGCAGTATCATTACAATCGCCGACAGGATTCCCCATGTCAGTGAAGTCAGCAGATGCTGGCCGGATAAAGCAAGAATGAGTACGAGTGCGAAAGGCACCAGCATTATAAGACCGCTCGGGCCAACGGATTCCATTATGGATCCTGCAGATGCCTGGTTCGTCGTCGAGCCGCCACCGCCGAATATCGCGAAAAGGATGACGGCAGGAACAGCTGCAGCAATCGAATATTTGAAACGGCTGCGGACGACGCCCGGCACATCCGCTTCCTGGGTCGTCGCTGAAACGATCGTCGTATCAGAAACCGGCGCAAGGTTGTCACCGAATACTGCGCCCGCCAGAATGGCGGCGAACAAGAATGTCGGATCTCCCCCCACTGCAACACCTGCCGGATACATCAGCGTACAGAATGCAACGGTTGTTCCATATCCTGTACCGACAGCAGTTGAGAATACTGATGCGAGAAGGAAGGTCAGTGCGACAAACAGTCCGCCTTCGACACCTGTCACCGAACCGATCCAGAC
>Ga0079225_10001693_pt1 | contig 12497 bp, 10 predicted proteins | sample Poulit2012_FD_76344 | JGI IMG/M metagenome (GOLD analysis project Ga0079225, IMG submission 76344) | Agricultural soil microbial communities from Georgia to study Nitrogen management - Poultry litter 2012 | ecosystem: Environmental > Terrestrial > Soil > Agricultural land | place: USA: Georgia...
AAATTAGACTGATGTAAAACAATAAAAATAAAATTATGACTAAACAAGATTATCTAAACAATGTTGCTAATATACCAGAAAATGAAATTGTAAAAGGTATAAGTAAAGGTATTGTTTCATTTGATGAATTGCAAAAAACAGGTAGATTTAAGCGAGAAAAACAAGCAGAAGTAAGAATGGCTTTACAAAAACTTGAAGTTGAAAAAGAAGCCTATAATACTGCTAAGAAAACCAATACAATTTCTGGGTATAATGGTTTTTTATTAAAATTCCCAAATAGTGAATATAAATATGAAGTAGAAAGGTTAAAGAAAAGAAGAGAAGAAGAAATAGAAGAAGAGAAAATGAAACGATTTACAGAAGTAAAAGATTATCCTAATAAGTACACTATAAAAGAAGCAAAAGACAGATTAGGAGATGATTTGTTTCGTAAATTATGTGATGTTTGGGAACTTAACTATAACGATATAATTAATTATGAACCAACAAAGTTGAATTTTAATATGATCCCTAATTCAATTGACGAGGTTCCAAATGATTATACAGATATATTTTTTTGGGGAGTTCCATCTTCTGGTAAAACGACTGCCTTAGCTTCTATTTTTCGAACAATAAATGATAAATATGTTATGGAAGATGATTCTACACTTGATAAACAATTTGGTTCATCTTATCGTTCTGATTTAATAAATGTATATAAGGAGGGGCTTGGATTTTTGCCGGCAAGAACACAAAAAGATAAAACACAATATATGCCCTTTTTATTAAGACGCAGAAGTGAAAAAAGAAAAAAGAATAGAAAAATTTCCTTTTTTGAGTTAAGTGGTGAAGTGTTTGAACATTTTCTTGAGATAAGGGAGGGTCTTAAAGATAAAGAAGATTTAAAAGATGAAGAACTTGAAAGAAGAATAGAAATTGAAAAGTCCTTCCGAACTATCGAGCTTTTATTAGGAAGTAATAATCGGATAATTCATTTCTTCTTTATAGACTACGATAAGGAGTTGTCAAATTTAAAAAAGAGAGATAGTAAATCTCAAGCTAATTACTTATCTGCTGCTGGAACTTATTTTCAATCCAATAATAATATATTTAGTTCTAAAACAAATGCAATTTATTTTATTATAACAAAAGCTGATACAATAGATGGCGAAAACAAAGTAGAAATTGCAGCAGATTTTCTTAGAGAACATTTTGGAAACTTTTATACTGTTATTGAAGGGCGATGTGAAGAACATAGTATAAAAAAACCTGAAATAAAATTATTCTCAATTGGAGATGTTTATTTTAACAGAATTAGTAAAATCGATTATAAATATTCGAAAAATATAGTTGAAACAATACTCAATGAAGTTCACCCAGAAGAGAATAATTGGTTTAAAAAGATATTAAGTAAATAAATTATGAAAATTACAATACATGGTACTCGAGATGGTGCAAAGACTTTTACAAGTGAATTCTTATCGGGTGTTACTGATCCAAACTCTGATAACCCAAGTGATAACTCTATTGGACACAAGGGGTTTGCAATTAGCTTTACCAAAAATGAATGCGTTTTTTCCAAATACGGAATCATAAAAGATGTTCAAGGAAATAAAAGAGTTGGATATATAGGTTTCTCATTGGGCATATCGAATGAAAGTAAAATACCAGGAAATCGTATAAAAGAAATTTTAGATCAACTTGCTGTAGAATTTTATCATGTAAAAAAACATATTGACGAATACAATAATTTAGATTATTTTCAAGAAGATTGGTCTTTTGTCAAGGATATCAAAAAAGAATATCAGGGGTTCGTTCAGCCAATAGCTGATAAAAACGACATAGAAAAATTTTCTCCTGGAGAAAGAGACGCAGCCTATATTTACTACTCCTCTGAAGAAGAACTTCAAAAATATTTCGATGTTCCCTGTCAAGAGAAATACGAATCTTACAAACGGGTTTTATTTATCAATAAAAAATATGAAGGAAAAAGAGAAAACCCATTAAACGCTTTACGCCATGACGAAAATGCAGACTTAACTCATTTGAAGATCCTTGAAAATTTACCATATAAAGTTATTATTCCTTCTGCTAAAAATGGTATTTCAACTAAGGTAACAAGTGCAGAAAAAGCCGTTCGTCCAAATGAAAAAATTCATCCAGCAGATAGAATTACCATAACTTTTTCTAAAAAAAACAATAAGGATGACTTTATAGACGGAACGATAAATGATCTTAAAGAGAAACACCCAGCTCGAGTTGAAATAAAAGAGGGAGCTTATGTCCAAAAGTTAATCATAATCCCTCCTGATAAATTAACACCAAAAACCAAAACCATTACGTTTCAAGCTGAAAATTGGAGAGGAGATAAACTTGAAGATGCCCGGATTAGCATCACTAATAAAGGTTTTACGGGAAGAAAAACTGTTGAAAATAATAAGGCAACTTTTAAAGAAGATGAGTTAGAGCAAGAGTGGGAGGTAAAGGTAAATGATAAAATTGAAGGAACTATAATTCCTTATGATTTACAAGGTAATCTCTGTACCCTAAAAATTAAGGAAGAGAAAACCATTTCATTTGAGGTTAAAGCAAGTGATTATACCGTTTCCGTAAAAAATAATAGTCGTAATATTAAAGTAATTGCTGGTGGTAAAGAACTCAAATTTACAGATCAAGCCATAGAACAGCCTTGTACAATTATTATAAAAGCTAAAGGTTATAAAGATAAAACATTAAATAGTGTTTATCCTAAATCTCAAGATAAACCCATTGAAGTAAAGCTTGATAAAAAGAAAAAACTGAGATATGATATAGATGCTGGAGAGGGTACCAAGCAAGGTCCGGATTACATAGAAATTTATGAAGGTGAAAAACTTGAAGCAATATATGAAGAAATAAAAAATAGAATTACTCCTCCTAAAAGGAAACGGTTTAAAGAGCAACCTTTTTTAAGAACTCACGCGAATAAAAAACAAAAAGGAAAGTTAATCGCCCAATACGAAGATAAACCAAAATTCTATAAAGATTGGCGCATTCTTGGAGGTGCAGCTGCTGTTTTACTCGTATTAGTTTTAAGCTTTGTTTTTAAAGAGAATATTTTAGGTTCATCAAAATCAGATGATCCAAGGCAATCTGAATATGAACAAATAGTTGAGTTTGCAGATGGCAATAATTTAAACCTTAATTTAATTGATAGAAATATAAATAAAGTAAGTAAAAGAACATCAAACCAAAGTGAAAAAGGTCCGGAAGAGCAAAATGAGAGTTTGTTTCCATTCTTCGGTTCATCTAAAGAAAAAACACAAGAAATCAATGAATCTGAAGATTGGGAAACCTTACTGGATAAATTAGAAGATTTGAAGTCGATTCGAAAAGCCATCAATAATGGAGAGGTTGGTAGTCTTAAATCCTTTTCTAAAAACTTTGAGTACTCAGTAAAACAAGACCAATTTCGACAAGCCGTTTTGTGTATTGATAGTTTATATATTAAGGAAATTAGTAAAGTAATGAAGGAAGATAAAATGTCAGAAATGAATCTTAATCAAATAGCTTCTTTTTTAAATAACTATCAGGAATTGCTCGGATTGGAAATAAACGACGAGGATTTAGACGCTCTAAAAAAGAAACAAGAAAACATAAAAAGTAACTTGCAATTAAAGCCGAAAGATCTTCTATCTGAAGCTAATAAGTTTAGAGATAGTATTTTAGAGGTCATTAGTGAAAAAATACCTGAAGGAGAAACTAACCAAAATGATGAGTCTAAAGCGACATCAAAAAAGCGGGATAAGAAAAAAGAAGTAAAACCGGAAAAAGCTATAAAAGAAAAGCAGAATGCAGAATCTAATACCCCAGAAGAAAAATCAGAATCAATTACTGAGAACACTCCTTCTGATGGAGAGAAACGAGAAAAAGATTTTGAAGATGAGTTTTGGGCTTTGATTGAGAAAATGGATAAAAATAAAGAATCTTATGATGATTTAATCAATAAGTATTCAAATATCAGCTCCAAAAATAAGATTAAAATTTTTTATCATGATTACTTATCAAATAATGAGAAGTTTGAAAAGTTTAAAGACTTTACTAGAGTAGATTTAAAAAAATTAAAAAATAATAAAACTATAGAAAAATTAAAGGAAGTCTTAAATAATAAGGAATAAAATGAAAACAATAAAAATTATACTAATAGCGGTGGTAATTGGTGTCATCGGTTTTTTTGCGTGGAAATGGACAGCTGCGAAAGATGACGGAAAAGAAGAAAATACAATAGTATTAGAAGAGGATACCACTGAAGAATTCATCGGTAAGATAGATGAGGACATTGAAAAACTGAAAAACTTGTCTAAAGAAGATTTCAGCAAAAGTGTTTTTAAAGATATCAATGACGAATTGAAATATTTTTATGATGAAGGTGAACTGGGAAAAGATTCACTTCAAAATGCAGAAGAATATAAAAATTTATCAAAAACTCTTTTTGCGGCTTATGTTCCTATGTTTATCGATGAAGCAGATTACAAGCTTCGCCAACCTACATGGAAGAACACAGATTTAAAATTTATAAGAAATGAAATTAAAGAATTAAGAAACAATAAGTTTTTCGATACAGACAATAGTAATTATAATTCAAGATTTGATGAAATTGAAAATACAATTTCAAAATATTATGAGGTGGCCGATTTTATAAACCAAAGTAAACAAATCCCTTCCAATTTGGATTATTCAGTAGATGGTCGTTTTCCAATAGACGAGATAGAAGAAAAAATAGCGCAATCAGAATTATATTTATATGATACTTCAAATCATATTTATATCAGTAATGTAAGGTGGATGAAAGATCGGTTAGAAGAGGTGCCTCTTGAGCTGTACCAAAAGAACTTGGAGTTTTTAAAAACTCAGTTTCAAGAAAATATAGATAATTATCAGCATAGCGATTTGGCCTCCCAAGCAGAGTATTCAAGACAAATCTACCAGCCATTAAAAAGAAGTTTGGATGAGTTTGATAATGATATTTATGACATAGATTATTCAGAGTTTAGACTGGATTATAGAGAATTGAAAGAGTTATTGGATAATGATAATGATAAGGCTCGCAAGTATTTTAAAGAAAAATGGGAAGAGGAAATGAAAAATCGAGATAAATCAAGTGAAGATTAAAATTTAATTAACATGAAAAAGATATTTTTTACACTAATTTTTATGGGCAGTTTCTCTTCTGCTTTCACACAAGTAACACTGACACTTGATGAGTATAATGGTTTAAAATATAAAATGGATAGTTTGCAAAAAGGATGGAAACGAGCTAATGATAACTTAGTAAGCCAAGAGAAAACGTTTACTAAACAAATAGATAGTCTTGCAGCTCAAACTCAAAAACTTAAGAAAGAAAAGAACATACTCTTAGAAGAAAAACGTTCATTACGAAAGGGAAATAGAACATCACTGGATGAAAACAAAATATTAAAAAATAAAATAGATTCTCTTACAAGTAATATAGAAGAAAGTAGTTTTAACCGTGAGACTTTAGAATCAGAATTAAACACAAAAAAGGAAGAACTCGACGCTCTTAGAAAGCAAAAAAGAAAAAGCGAACAAACGGAATATAAAAGAGGAAAGCAGAAGGTGTTAAAAGCTGTAACCGCAAGCTATGCTGAGTTAAGTTTTGATAAGATGATTGAAGCTTCCTCTCAAAAGCAGGTTAAACGAGATTTGACTTTGATTGTTGATGACGAACTAAAAGACAACCTCAATGATTTGGATATTTATTTTTCTGCGAAACAGATATTAACTCAAAAATTTGATCAGCAAGAGGTTCAATCCGCTCTTAACAAAGCAAAAAATATTAAGCAAAAATCTCCTTTAGTTGAAGATTTAATCGAGAACCTTGAACTTTATAAACTACGAAGTGAAGGATTGAAAGAAGCAATTGATAAAATTCAAGCTATCGACGAACGTTTTATTGCGAATACTGATAAAGATCAAAAGGAAAAAGAGGCAGATGTTTTGGCTCAAATTGGTTGGTACTTTTATAATTATGAGATTAATAGCTTTGAAGATTATCCTTATTTATCGGAAATAATAATTGAGATTATGCGGATAAAGCACAGAGATGCTAACAAAGATATTTCTCATTTTTCAAAAAAACTATAAGATAAGTTATGCGCAAATTTTATTTATTATCTATTTTGTTAACTGTCAGTTTTTTAGGATATGCCCAAAAATTAAACTTAGACAATTTAGAAAACCTTTTAGTTAAAAGGAATTTTAGCGAAATACATCATTATTTATCCGGAACAAAATGGGAGTATGGAAATTCAGAGGATGGGGAAGCTGAAAACGAGCGAGAGCATATTTGGAGGTATGATAAATCATTCCGATCTACCGAACCTGATGCTTTCTTAATACTCTACACCTATAATATAACCCCGGAAATGGTTGCTTTGACCACTTCAGATAAGAATATATACGATAGTTTTGAATCAGAGATTCATGATTCCAATTACGAAAAATACGATAAAGAATATGAAAATAAAATTAGAATCAATTATTATCAAAACTCAAAATATTATATACGTTTAATTAAAAACGAAGATAACAATGGTGACTTTAATGAAGCCGAAACACAGTATATAGTTGTTATAAGAAAAAGAGGAGGTTTTTATGACCATAATAATGGAGCTAAAAAGGTTTTTTATGATGATGGTACTTTGAAGCGAACCTACCACTTGACAAATGGGAAGTTGAGTGGTTTTAGAGAAGATTATTATCCAAATGGGAAACTGAAGCTTTCAGCAGAATATAAAAATGATATGGCGCATGGAAGTTTTACGCAATACTTTTATGGAGATGAAGATGAATTTAAAGATAAACTCTTATTAAAAAAAACAGGACGGTATTATAATGATAAAAAGGATGGCGAATGGAAAATGATATATTTATTTGATGATAATTATAAAACGATTCAGCTTTACACGTATGATAAGGGAGTTAAAAGTGGTCCATTTCAAGATTTTCAGGGAGACAGCTTAATTATAGGGAATTATAAAATGGATAAACTTGATGGACGGTATAAAATTTATGATCATCCTAAAAATCCAACAACAGGAAACTCCAAAGAAATCGATACCACTTCTCTAAAGCTTCTGACCAAAGGATATTATGTAAATGGAAATAAATCCGGTCACTGGTGGATAAATAATATTTATTATATAGAAGAAGGTGATTATTTTAACGACAAAAAGACAGGGCAATGGGATTTTTCTTTTACGAAAGAAATGAACACTCCTGATGAAAAATATCCTTTTGCTGGAGAATTAGCCAAAACCGAGAATTTTAAAAATGGACGGCTTAATGGTCTTACTACACAATATTGGTTTGTTGGACAAGAAGAGCGTTCTTGTACGGAAGCAGAAAGACAATCTGGTGAATCAGAACCTTGTTATGAAATTAATTATAGAAAAGCACTTGAAACCTCTTATTATAAACATGGAAAATTAGATGGTTTATATGAATTAAAGGATAAAAACGGAAACATCGTTAGAAAAGGATATTATGTAAATGGAGTTAAAGATGGAGGATGGATAGAAGGAGAATTTGAAGAAGACACCTTGATGTATAAAATTGAATCAAAAGGGTTTTACAATAGAGGAATAAAAGAAGGAGATTGGTCAGAAACTGAAACCATCCAGATTGATTTTCAGGATGAGCCGCTTGTTGTCACAAGTAAAGGACAATATGTGAATGATAGTAAAAATGGGGAGTGGAAGCGTTATGACAATACCAACTTTCATTTTGAAACCGTAAATTACAAGAACAATAAATTAGATGGTAAAAGCACTTCTTGGGACAATGATTTATTTAGGGAGGTTAAAATTTATGAAGATGGAGAGTTGGTGGAGCTTTCAAAATATGAAATTGATGAACCCGAAGAACTACGGTATAAATATGAAATAAAAGAAGATACTTATGCTTATAAAAACTATGTGAAATACAGTTATTTTGAGGATGGACATACCACTCAGGAATTTTCTATAGACAAAGGTAATTCGGATTATGATATTAATACTGCGGCAGGTACTTTTTTAAGTGCTCCATTAGCAAATCCTTTGTATGACTCCAAAGGTTTTAAATATGGAATGTTTAAGAAATATGATAAAGACGGGAAACTCATAAAGAGCGGTGAATATTTCAAAGAGAATAAAAAAGGAACTTGGATTGAGTATTTCCATGAACAAAATGTTCAACTTGAGATTGAATATAAGAATAACAAACCCTCCACTATAGAAAAATATGTTGAAATCAATAGCAAAAATCCATTTTCAGGAAATTTCATTTTTATAGACTCGGAAAGGAACTTAAAAGAAGATCGGCGTATAAGAAATGGTTACAGACAAGGAAGGACGAAGATTTATAATTTAAAAACAGATAAACTTATAAAAAGAGAAAGATACAGAACTGGGGTGCTGAGATAACTTATTTGTGGTTTTTTACTGTGATATAAATTGTTGGTAATAAAAAAAGGTTTCGTTGTTTTAATTTTAAAATTTGATAAATAATAAAACTTTGTTTATTAACTACGTCAAAAAATCACCTTAAAAAATAAAATTAATGCCCGAAACACTACTATTTTTCCTTCTTTTTATAGGAATTACTTTTCAACAAACGCCCAATCCATCACCGGAAAATATTATGGCGATGAAAACGGATTGATAAGAGTTAATAAATTTGGAAAATTTAAAACATCAAAACACTATAAAGTCAAGGTAGATTGAGATGATCGTTTAAGTCATGATTTGAGAAACTTGGGGTATTATGGCGGAATCAAAAAGCTAACCATTTACCAAGATAGTAGAGTGGTTGCTGTTATCGATAATATTGAAGATGGATTGGCTATAAAAGAAATCGAAATTAGCTTTGGGGATTATAAGAAAGGTGGTTATTTATATTTTCTGTCCCGCACAGTTCCGCAAAAACGATTTGGTATAATTACTACCTGTTTAATCCAGCGAAGAGTTCTTGGAAAAAAGAAAGGATTGGAGAAATATTGTTATTTACCAATGGATGGATATTCCGGTGATAGGGGGGCAGCTTAGTCCGGTTTATCCAAGCAGCGATGATTTATTTTTCAGACTTGCTTATCTTGATGAAAAAGGAAAAGAATCCGAAGCCAAAAAATTGTTATTGAACCTTGCGGATGGGTTTTATGATCACAAGGTTGATAAAATAAAATTGGCGGAAATATAAGCCGAGGTAAAAATCATTATGAAGAGTAAGCAAAATCATAAGCTTTCGATTTCAAAAACCGATGCAAGAAATAATTGTTTAATTCGGCTAATTTTCTCTTGATGAATTTTGATTACTTAAAACCGCCTGTAATCGTTAATAAAGTATTATATTGAGAGATAAAATACAGATGATTAATTAAATCCTTAAACTATGAAAACATTAATACTGACTTTCGGACTACTATTAAGCGGGCACTTTTTGTTTGCGCAATACAACACGTATGATTATAATTCTTATGGTCAGAAGGTGAAATCTGGAACAATTGAAGAAAATTACAGTGGAGGAATGGATTATTATAACTATAATTCTTATGGTCAAAAAGAAAAGACTGGAACTTCAGCATCAAATTATAATAATTCTGTAGATTATTATGAATACAATACTTATGGTCAAAAGGAAAAAGCGGCTACTTTCGAAGAAAACTACAGCGGTGGTGTTGATCGATACAATTACAATTCCTACGGTCAAAAGGAAAAAGCGGCCACTTATGAACAAAATTACAAGGGAGGCACTGATGTTTATGAATACAATTCCTACGGTCAAAAAATAAAAACAAAAACCTATGAGAAGAACCACAGTGGGGGAACCGATGTATATAAATATAACTCCTATGGCCAGAAAATAAAAACCGGAACGATTGAATCAAATGCTTTCGGATTTTAATAGTTATCTACTACTAAAACCAGCCTTAGAAATCTTATCTTCTAACTTATATTAGTCAGAGGTACAACTTGTCCCAATAGTAAAAAGTCTATTGCATCAAGGATTAAAATCTTCTTTGTTAAATTTTAAGTTGAAACACGAGTTATTATCGATTTGCTTATAAACCACATCGTGATTATTTCCATAACCGATATTTCCCATTATATTTATCACCTGATAAATCGTATAAACCTGACAAGTTTAATTTATCGTTTGTTTTGTTTGAAGAGTGTATTTTGATTTAAAAAGAGCGTTTAGAAAGCATAAAATTTCTGATGAAAAAACATATATTATTAATCCTCGTTTGTTGGTTAAGTGTCAATACACTTTCAGCCCAAGTGACCAACGTAGAAGCAGAACGCGTAAAAACCGACACGGTGGGATGGAATGGCGAGGCTAATGTCGGGGTGGAATTTGATAAAAATAAGACCCAGACGCTTGAATTGTCAACCGATGTACGAGCCCAATATAAAACGCCAAAAAATATTTATTTGGCTGTAGGAGAATATAACCGCTCGAGTTCTTCGGGGGAAACGTTTAAAAATAACGCTTACATTCATTTGAGATATAATCGGGATATTAATGATTGGTTGACATGGGAGGTTTATTCTCAAATACAGTTTAACGAAAACACCAATATTCGCCTACGCTTGGTCAACGGAACCGGCCCTCGATTTCGGTTATTAAAAACGGAAAAAGCCAGAATATATATCGGAACGTCTTATATGTATGAATACTCCAGGGAGTTGGACGAAGACGAGGAAAATATATACCGCCGAGAACACCGCAACAGTTCTTATCTTTCCTTCAGTTTATTCCCAACCGACGATCTTTCCATCGTTTCTACAACTTACTACCAACCCCGCTGGGACAAATGGTTAGACTTTAGGGTCAGCAATGTTACAGAAGTGCGTTTTAAGATTTATAAAACCTTGGTGTTTGGCGTGGGGTATGAATTGGCTTACGACCGTTTTCCGGCCTACGGCGTTCCCAAAATCACCCATGCGCTGAAAAATAAAATCGGAGTTACCTTTTAGTTTTTTTCGATATAACTTCAATGTCCTCTTGAAAGGTAACTCAAGGATTGATGTCCTCGAAATCCGGTTATGAAATGTTTATACTTGTGATGAATACACCCATAAACTTTCTCAAAAATAACAATCATAATTCCTGAAGAAATCAAACTCCCTTCCCTCCCAAAAAGGGCTGGGGAAGGGACTCAACGAAGGGTTGATTTTTATCCACACCAACAAAACCCTGATAAACAACATTCAATTTTAAAAGGCTCAGAGAATAAGTTTTCTCAGGAATCCTATAATCCTAATAAAATCTTTAATCAATTAAATTTCTATCGATAAATGATTAACTTGGTCAAAAACGGACTATTATGAAATTAGAAGAAAAAGAAATTAAGAAGCGACTCAAAAATTTGGAGGATTGGAGATACGAAGACAATGCTCTTCAAGTAAGTTATGAGTTCGATGATTTTAAGGATGCTTTTACGGCGATGACAAGAATCGCTTTTGAAGCGGAGAAATTACAACACCATCCCAATTGGTCCAATGTTTATAATAATTTAGAAATCGAATTGACTACTCACGATGAAGGTGGTGTGACAAAAAAGGATTTTGAATTAGCCCATATTATCGATGAATTGATTTAGGGTACAAATTACTGATATATAAACATCTTATAACAGTGGGAAAACACCATCACAAGAAAAGGTGATATTATCCTTTTCCAAACTCGAATTTGCCATCGATGTGCCATTTTTGTTGGTAATGTTTGAATAAAACCAACTCTTTCGTCTCGAAAGAAGCGTTATAGCTTTGGGTATTATAAATTGCCCAAGCACGTCTAAAATTTTCGTTGCTGAGATCTTTAAAAGCTAAAGTAAGATGGGGATGGTAAGGTTTAGGTTGAGAAGCATATTCAAAAACAAGGGAATGGTTGCTCATCACTTTCTTTAAGCCTTGATGAAGTTTGTTCAAAAATTGGCTTTCAACTACATCGATAAAAATCACTCTTTTCCCGAAATGAGAGAAATCTTTCAACTCAACTTCAAATGATGAATGTTCGTTGGCAAAATTTTGCAGTAATTCCTTAGCAGTTGGTTCGTCTGTAATTCGAAACGGCGGAATCAACGTAATATGCGGAGGCGAATTTAAAGCGTGCGAACTGTCATAATTCTCTTTAAAATCCATTTTCATCTCTTGGATTTTGGCTCGAAGTGGCAGGGGCGGCATTAAACCGATAAAATAAAGCATTTTATAAAGGTTCAAAAATTGTATAGCTCAAATTAAAAATTTCATGGGAGTATAAAAAAAAGATTCCGAGATTTGTAGTCGTAATCAACGATAAAATAGAACCCATATTCTCTGTGTTTTCAATGTTCTCTTGTTGAAAAGTAGATACCGAGGATTGAGGCGCTCGAAATCCGGTTATGGAATGTTTATACTTGTGATGAATACACCTATAAACTTCCTCAAAAATAACAATCATAATTCCTGAAAAAATCAAGCCCCCTTCCCTTCTGG
>Ga0079225_10001694_pt1 | contig 12494 bp, 10 predicted proteins | sample Poulit2012_FD_76344 | JGI IMG/M metagenome (GOLD analysis project Ga0079225, IMG submission 76344) | Agricultural soil microbial communities from Georgia to study Nitrogen management - Poultry litter 2012 | ecosystem: Environmental > Terrestrial > Soil > Agricultural land | place: USA: Georgia...
AAAATAAAAGAAGCCCAGGAGATAGAGAAGGTTTTAAGGCAACTTAGCGAAATGATAGCGACACATAGTGAAGAACTGGTGGCAAATGTACACATATTAGCGTCTGTAGATTTTATTTATGCTAGGGCGAAATTAGGTCATGAAATGGACGGAGTAAAACCTAGCTTGAACGATAAAGGTATGATTAAAATGAAGCAGGCCCGCCATCCTTTAATACCAAGACAAGAAGTCGTAGCCAATGACGTGGAATTAGGCGAGGATTTTACCGCAATATTAATTACAGGGCCTAATACCGGGGGAAAGACTGTCACCTTAAAAATGATTGGTTTATGTACATTAATGGCCCAGTCTGGACTTCAAGTTCCGGCAATAGAGGGCTGTGAACTAGCTGTTTTTGGGGAGGTTTTTGCCGACATTGGAGATGAACAATCCATTGAACAAAACCTAAGTACCTTTTCCTCCCATATGACAAATATTGTGTCCATTATAGAAGAGGTCACTGATAACAGTTTAGTTTTATTTGATGAATTGGGTGCGGGAACAGATCCACAAGAAGGTGCTGCTTTAGCGATGTCAATCCTAGATGAGGTTGTCTCTAAAGAAGCTAGAGTTGTAGCAACTACCCATTACCCAGAGTTAAAGGCTTATGCTTATAATACAAAAAATGTCGTAAATGCTTCCGTTGAATTTGACATTGAAACCTTACAGCCGACATATAAATTATTAATAGGAATACCTGGTCGTAGTAATGCCTTTGATATTTCTAAACGTCTAGGTTTAAGAGAAGATATTATCGAAAGGGCAAAACAAGAGATTGGTGTTGATTCAACAAATGTTGAAAATATGATCTTTTCCTTAGAGCAATCTTATAAAAGGGCGAAGAAGGCCTATGAACAAGCTGAAGATTTCCAAAAGGAGAGTGAAATGCTTCTGCATGATTTAAAAAGGGCTTGGAATGAATTTGAACAAGAAAGAGATAAATTGTTCAAAGATGCCGAAGAAAGAGCTGCGGTAGAAGTTCAACGGGCTAAGAAAGAAGCAGAAAAAATTGTTAGAGAAATAAAGGAAATGAAAGACTCGGTTCACTTTAAAGAGCATAAATGGATTGATGCGAGAAAACAACTTGAAGAAGCAGAGGTCCACTTAGTAGGCCAGGAAAAGGAGCAAATTGTTGAAGAGGAGTTAGCACCCTTACAAAAAAATGATGAAATTATTTTAAAATCAATTAATCAACGCGGTGTAGTTCTTGAGCAAGTATCTAATGAGGAGTATTTGGTTCAAGTTGGCGTAATGAGAATAAACGTAAAACGTAAAGATATAAAATTAGCGAAAGAAAAAAAGCAGCCAGATCAAGTATATAGACCGACAGTCCAAAGAGCCAATGCCCATGTTCGTTTCGAGTTAGATCTACGGGGAGAGCGCTATGAAGACGCCATAAATAAATTAGACAATTATATTGATGATGCCCTATTAGCCAATCATTCCCAAGTTACGATCATTCATGGAAAGGGGACTGGGGCTCTTAGAGAAGGGGTTCATAATTATTGTAAAGGTCATCCTAGAATAGAGGATTTTCGCCCCGGTGGAGAGAAGGAAGGCGGAAGTGGTGTTACAGTCATTAAATTAGCTTAACAGGAGAGAAAAGTCTTGAAAACTTTAGCAAAAGTATTGATTGTTGTTGCGGTTGGATTTATTGTTGCAGGAATGATATTTGTATTACGATAAAGGATAATTTTTAGCTGAGCATAAACAGAATAGTTTATGCTCATTTAATCTCTAGAATTTTTTGAAAAAAATGAAAAGGTTTTCAAAGTTGTCATTTATCGTTATAATATAAATATGATTTTTATTTGGGGAGGTTATTTATATGTTAAAAGAGAAAAGTTGGCACAAGCATTATCCAGGGGAAATTCCAAAGACCCTTGAATATGATGAAAGAACATTACATTCATATTTAGAGGATAGTGCTGCAGATTTCCCAGAAATGAAAGCGCTTCACTTTATGGGGAAGGAGATGACTTATACAGAACTACTTAAGGAGTCTAAGCAAATGGCTAATTATTTGCAGTCCTTAGGCTTAGAAAAAGGGGATCGGGTTGCAATTATGCTACCGAATTCACCCCAGGCAGTTATTAGTTACTACGGTGCCTTAATGGCTGGTGGTATTGTTGTTCAAACGAATCCATTATATACCCCTAGGGAATTAAAATATCAAATGAACGATTCAGGTTCTAAATTTATTGTTTGTTTAGATATATTACTTCCACGGGTACAACAAGTACAAAAGGATACTAATTTAAAACATGTGATTGTTGCGGAAATCAAGGATTACTTGCCCTTTCCCAAGAATATCGTATATCCCTTTCTTCAAAAAAGACAATATGGTTTTTCTGTAAAGGTCGAGGACACAGATACTGTCCATAGATGGAAAACGATATTGCAAGAAGGAAAACCCGAGTATAATAAAATAGATATTGACCCCAAAGAAGATCTAGCCCTTCTACAATATACAGGTGGAACGACAGGTCATCCCAAGGGCGTTATGTTAACTCATTACAATTTAGTAGCAAATGTTCAAATGTGCGCCTCATGGTTATATAAGACCGAGCGTGGAACAGAAATCGTATTAGGCGTACTACCCTTTTTCCATGTTTATGGAATGACAACTGTCATGAACATGGCAATTATGCAAGGATCAAAAATGATTTTACTTCCAAAATTTGAACCCGAAGAGGTTTTAAAAACGATTCATAAATTAAAACCTACCTTGTTCCCTGGAGCACCTACTATTTATGTAGGATTGTTAAATCATCCTAAACTAAAGAGTTATGACTTATCCTCAATAGAAGCAAGTATCAGCGGGTCAGCAGCATTGCCCGTAGAGGTTCAAGAACAATTTGAAAGGGAAACAGGTGGAAGGATTGTTGAAGGGTATGGTTTAACAGAAACATCCCCTGTAACCCACGCGAATTTTGTTTGGCATAAACGAGTCAATGGAAGTATAGGAGTACCCTGGCCAGATACAGATGCTATGGTTGTTGAAATGGATACGCTAAACGAAGTAGAAACTGGTGAGATAGGTGAAATTGCGGTAAAAGGACCTCAAGTTATGACCGGTTACTGGAATGATGAAGAAGAAACTAAGCAGGTTTTAAGAGATGGTTGGCTGCTTACGGGTGATTTAGGATATGTAGATGAAGATGGATTCTTTTATGTAGTCGATCGAAAAAGCGATATGATTATTGCTGGAGGATTTAATATATATCCACGGGAAATAGAAGAGGTACTATATGAGCATCCTGCAATTGAGGAGACCGTAGTAGCTGGTATTCCTGACGATTATCGGGGCGAAACTGTAAAGGCTTACATTGTACTTAAAAAAGGAGCAAAAGTAACAGAAAAAGAATTAGATCAGTTCTGCCGTAAACATTTAGCAGCCTTTAAAGTACCTAGACATTATGAAATTAGAGATGAACTACCAAAAACGGCAGTGGGTAAAATATTAAGGAGACAATTAGTCGATGAAGAAAAGGAAAAGCAAGCAAAGAGAAAAAATGCATAAACTAAAACAATTACAAGCTTATTTTAAAGGTGGTTTTTCTGTTGACATAAAGGGTCTGCTTAGTTAAACTTAAATATGAATGACCATTCATTCATAAAAAAGTAAACGCCTTCATAAGGATGATCATATTGAAAAAAACAAAACCAAAGTATAAACAAATAATTGAGGCTGCGGTGAAGGTAATTGCAGAAAACGGTTACCACTCTTCAAGAGTTGCTAATATTGCTAAACAAGCTGGAGTTGCAGATGGTACGATATATTTATATTTCAAAAATAAAGAAGACATATTAGTCTCTTTATTTAAAGAGAAAATGGGTCAGTTCATTGAGCGTATATCGGTTAGTATTAAACCCCTTCAGCGAGCGGATGAAAAGTTGCATCAACTAATAACGATGCACTTTCTTCAGCTCGCTGAAGACCATAATTTAGCTGTCGTTGCTCAATTAGAATTAAGACAATCGAACCTAGATTTAAGATACAAAATTAACGAAGTTTTAATACCATACATGGCAATAATTGATGAGATTGTAAAAGAAGGAATCGAACAAAATATATTTCGAAGGGATTTACATATACCTCTCGTCAGGCAAATGATTTTTGGTACATTGGATGAGGTGGTAACGACCTGGGTAATGAAGGACCACCGTTACAATTTATTAGACCTTACTGATGAGGTACATAAGCTTATTGTAAAGGGCTTGGAAAAATAATAGAACAAAAATTATATTTCTTTCTTTATTTTCTGTTATGATAAGTAAAGGGGTGAAATTAGGTGAAAAAAATAAAGTACAACAAAATGGGTCATGTGGCCCAAATAACGATTGACAGCCCTCCGGCGAATGCGCTTTCAAGTGCAATTATCAATGAAATCGATAAGCAATTGGATAAAATTGAAAAAGATTCATCGATTAAAGCCATTGTCTTACACGGTGAGGGCAGGTTTTTCTCGGCTGGGGCAGATATTAAAGAATTTACGGATGTTAAAGATCCGAAGCAATTTAGTCAATTGTCAGCTAATGGACAAAAAGTATTTGAGCGAATTGAAAATTTTTCGATTCCTGTCATAGCTGCTATTCATGGGGCGGCTTTAGGTGGGGGTTTAGAATTAGCTATGGCTTGCCACATAAGAATTGTTTCAGAACAAGCTAAATTAGGCCTGCCAGAATTAACCTTAGGAATTATTCCAGGATTCGCCGGTACTCAAAGATTGCCACAATTAGTAGGAGCTCCTAAAGCCTATGAAATGATGTTAACGAGTGATTCAATTGATGGATTAGAGGCCGTATCTTTAGGTTTGGCAAATCAATCCGTCAAGGCAGAGGAAGAGGTTTTAAAAGAAGCATTAATTTTAGCGGAGAAAATTGCAAACAAAAGCAAACCGACAATTGAAAAAATTATGGAGTTAGTTTCCTATGCAAAAAATGGAGAATTTGAAAAAGGGGCTAAGGCTGAGGCAGCATCCTTCGGTGTTTTGTTTGGAGCAGATGATGCGAAGGAAGGAATTAGTGCCTTTTTAGAGAAAAGAAAGCCAAATTTTAAAGACAAATAGATTAGGAGGAAGATCTATGAACATTTATGTACTACTTAAAAAGACCTTTGACACCGAGGATAAAATAGTCATTGAGGATGGTCGAATTGAAGACGAAGGAGCAGAATTTATCATCAACCCTTATGATGAGTATGCTGTTGAGGAAGCAATTAAACAACGGGATGAACATGGAGGGGAAGTTACCGTCGTGACTATTGGTGATGAGGACTCGGAAAAACAATTAAGAACTGCCCTTGCAATGGGAGCAGATAAAGCTGTATTAATTAATACAGAATACGATTTAGAAGAAGGAGATCAATTTACTACTGTGAAAATTTTGGAAGCGTTTTTTCAGGATAAAGAAGTTGATCTTATTTTAGCAGGTAATGTGGCCATTGATGAGGCTAGCGGGCAGGTAGGACCACGATTAGCAGAAGTTTTAGACATACCCTTTGTCACAACCATTGTCGGTTTAGAAATTGAAAATGATTTAGTGAAGATTGATAAGGACGTAGAAGGTGATATTGAGAAAATCGAGACATCCTTACCTCTTCTTGTAACATGTCAGCAAGGCTTAAACGAACCACGCTACCCATCTTTACCAGGAATTATGCAGGCTAGAAATAAACCCTTAGAGGAATTAGAATTAATGGACTTAGACTTAGATGAAGATGATGTGGCACCGAAAACAGAAACAGTGGATATTTTCTTACCACCTGAAAAAGAAGCCGGAAGAATTTTAGAAGGTGACATTAAAGATCAAGTAAAAGAATTGGTCGCACTACTAAAAGATGAAGCTAAGGTTTTATAATGTTACGTGAAGGAAAGGAGAAACGAGATGAGTGAAAAAATACTAGTTATTGGAGAAGCAGTTGATGGTGTTTTAAGAAATGTTAGCTTTGAAGCAATCGCTGCGGCAAAGAAGGTACAACCGAATTCCGAAGTATTAGCTATTCTTTGTGGGAATGAAGATTTACATAGTCAAGCTGAGGCAATGATTCACTATGGTGCTGACCGTGTAATTACTGTCACCCATGAAAATTTAGAAAATTATACGTCTGAAGGATTTTCCCAAGCAGTATTAGCAGTGATTGAAGATGAAAACCCTTCTGGAATCGTTATGGGACATACTGCTTTAGGAAAGGATTTAACACCAAAGATTGCCAGTAGATTGCAATTAGGCTTAGTATCTGATGTTGTTGATATTGAATTAGATGGTGATACACCAATTTATACAAGGCCAATATACTCAGGAAAGGCCTTTGAAAAGAAAAAGATTGTTGAAGGAATTGAATTTTTCACAATCCGTCCAAATAATATAGCCATGTTAGAGAAGGATGAATCGAGAACGGGTGAAATCACCAAAAAAGATGTCGATATTAAAGATTTAAAAACCATTATTAAAGAAGTAATTCGTAAAAAGTCGGAAGGTGTCGACATGTCTGAAGCAAGTGTTGTAGTTGCTGGGGGACGGGGAGTAAAAGGTAAGGAAGGGTTTGACGAACTATATGAATTAGCCGAAATTTTAGGGGGAGCTGTCGGAGCTTCACGTGGAGCATGTGATGCTGATTATTGCGATTATTCCTTACAAATCGGCCAAACTGGTAAAGTTATAACTCCAGACCTATATATAGCCGTTGGAATATCTGGAGCTATCCAACATTTAGCGGGAATGTCTAATTCAAAGGTTATTGTAGCCATTAACCAAGATCCAGATGCTAATATATTCAATATTGCAGATTATGGAATTGTTGGAGATCTATTTGAGGTATTGCCCCTTCTGAAGGAAGAATTAAAAAAAGTCATTGAATAAAGCATTCTAGCCTGACAAAAATATTGATGTCAGGCTTTAACTTTTATATATTTCATCTAGTTAAGCATACTATTAGCACCTATTAAATAACGATGTTATAATTTAATTACATTTATTTGAAGAATTGGAGGAAATAAAATGGCAATTTTAGATGTAACAGATAAAACCTTCGCTGAAGAAACAGCAGAAGGACTAGTATTAGCAGATTTTTGGGCACCATGGTGTGGCCCATGTAAAATGATTGCTCCAGTACTCGATGAATTACACGAAGAAATGGGCGATAAGGTAAAAATTGTTAAATTAAATGTGGACGATAACCAGGAAACAGCGGGACAGTATGGAGTTATGAGCATCCCAACCTTACTTTTAATGAAGGATGGTAATGTAGTGGATACTGTCGTCGGATTTCAACCAAAAGAGGCCTTAGAATCACTTATTAACAAACATGCTTAAATAGAAATATGAATTATATGATAATAATCCCTTGTCGCATTAAAGCACAGGGGATTATTACTTTGAAGGAATGGATTTAAATGAACAATTTACTAAAGGAAAAACTTGCTATTTTACCATCAAGGCCCGGCTGCTATTTGATGAAGGATGATTATGGTAAAGTGATCTACGTGGGCAAATCAAAAATGTTGAGAAATAGAGTCCGTTCCTATTTTAACAGAGCCCACGATCGAAAAACAGAACGACTCGTTCAAGAGATTTATGATTTCGAATATATAGTCACTTCAAGTGAAATTGAAGCACTTATTTTAGAGATGAATTTAATTAAAGAACATGACCCGAAATATAATGTGATGTTTAAGGATGATAAATCCTATCCATATATAAAAATCACCTCTGAAAGACACCCTCGGCTTATTATTACTAGAAAAGTAAAAAAAGATAATGGAAAATATTTCGGACCTTATCCAAATGTCATTGCCGCTAGAGAAACAAAGCGCCTTTTGGATCGTATGTATCCTTTAAGAAAATGTAATAATCCCTCTGGAAGAGTATGTCTTTACTATCATATGGGGCAATGTTTAGCCTGTAGTGAATCACCACCAACAAAAGAACAATATAACGAAATTATCCAAAAGGTTACATCTTTTCTTCAAGGAGGTTACAAAGAAGTAAAAAAACAACTAACTGAAAAAATGTATGAAGAAAGTAAGCTACTTAATTTTGAGCGAGCACAGGAATTAAGGGATCAAATACATCACATAGAAACTGCATTAGAGCAACAAAAGGTTGTTTTGAACGATGAATCTAATCGCGATATTTTCGGATTTAGTTTTAATAAGGGTTGGATGTGTGTTCAGGTGTTTTTCATTCGACAAGGGAAATTAATAGAGCGGGATGTTGCGATATTTCCGTTTTTTGACGAACCCCAGGAAGCTTTCTCTAGCTATATTGGCCGCTTTTACTTACATCAAAACCATCCAAAGCCCGATGAAGTTTTGTTGCCGGTAGGTTCTAATGCAGATCTTATAAAGGACTTATTGAATATTAGAGTTCACACTCCCTTTAGAGGGCAAAAGAAACATTTAGTTGATCTGGCGGAGAAGAATGCAAAAATCTCCTTAGAAGAGAAGTTTGCTTTAATTGAAAGAGATGAAGAGAGAACGATCGTAGCTATAGAAAAACTTGGGGAAGTTTTAAATATCAAAACTCCTAAACGAATTGAAGCCTTTGATAATTCAAATATTCAAGGAGCGGATCCTGTATCAGCCATGGTAGTATTTACCGATGGTCGCCCCGATAAAAACGAATATCGTAAGTATAAAATTCAAACGGTAAAAGGACCAGATGATTATGAAATGATGCGGGAAGTTATTCGAAGAAGATATACCCGGGTATTAAAGGAAAACATACGCCTACCAGATTTAATCATCGTTGACGGTGGGAAGGGGCAAATAAATGCGGCGATTGATGTATTAGAAAATGAGCTCGGCTTGGAAATTCCCCTTTGTGGTTTAGCAAAGGATGATAGACACAGAACAAGTGAACTATTATATGGTGATCCACCCGAAGTTGTGCCTCTGGAAAGAAATTCAACAGAATTTTATTTAGTTCAAAGAATTCAAGATGAGGTTCACCGCTTTGCGATAACCTTTCACAGGCAACTGCGCAGTAAAGGAATTTTTCAATCGGAATTAGATTCAATACCGGGTATTGGAGAGAAAAGACGAAATTTATTGTTAAGCCACTTTCATAATATAGCAAACATAAAAAAAGCAAGAATAGAAGATATTACTCAATTGGGAATTCCTAAAAACGTAGCACAAACTGTTTTAGATCATCTAAATGATCGAGAGAAAAACAAGGGATAAAATTCTAAGAACAGAATTTTATCCCTTGTTTTAGATGGTTAGGATAACCTTTAATTCAACTTGATGTATTCGATTTTTAATTTTTTCAATACATTCGCACTCGGTTCTTTCTAGCTGTTGCATGGCTGCAGCTAAAAAACCTGATTCCATTCGAAATTCAGTTTTAAAAGGCGCCTTTAATCGATAAACGATAGCATCAGACATTAAATGGAAGGTATAAGACTTTGGGCGTTCCTTCACTAGGTCTAAATGTCCCCACCCAAGTTTATAAAAAGCCTTTATAATATCTTCAATAGATTCAAAGGTGAATTTTCTAGCGAGGTTCTTGCCTATGAAGTATAACATGGTATGAGCATCTTCCCCAAGTAGCTCTGGCAAAGATACGTAACGTAATATATCGTATCCAGCTCCCTCGGTAAAGAGTTCATCTAATATATTGTTTGATAAGCTTTCTAGACTACTATCCATGGTAAAGTTTCGTCCCTCCACAAAAATATTAAATTAGCATATTATATCGTTAACCTTATTATGTATAAAAGTAAAGAAATGTGCAAGCACATAAAGAAAAGATTTTGAAAAACTGAAATAAAGCTATAGTTTATCCCTGCTTGTATATGAGACTAGATTTCTTGACGACCTAAGTATATAACAGTACAATTAATATGTTGTCACACTTTGTACACTATTTATTTTAAATAGTGGACTTTTCAGAAAAAAATATTAAATGATTAAGGGAGGGCAAATGAATTGAGCGAGCAACGGGACTTTTTTTATCGAAGATTACATTCACTTTTAGGAGTTATTCCAATTGGCCTCTTTGTTGTTCAACACTTGATCATAAACCATTTCGCAGTTTATGGTGAAGATAGTTTTAACAAAGCGGCTAGTTTTATGGGTAATCTTCCCTTCGTACTAGTATTAGAAATATTTGTTATCTATCTACCAATTCTTTTTCACGCAATTCTAGGAGTATACATCGTATTTGTTGCTAAGAACAATCCAGGGCGTTATGGTTTTTTTAGAAACTGGATGTTTTTTCTCCAGAGAATCACTGGAATTATAACGTTCATATTTATCATTGTTCATGTATGGCAAACAAGGATTCAGGTTGCCATGGGCGGTGTAGAAGTAAACTATAGCTTAATGGAAGGTATTTTAACTCAGCCCCTTTATTTCTGGTTTTATATCATTGGGGTTATTGCTACTGTATTCCACTTAGCTAATGGTTTATGGGGCTTCGCAGTTTCTTGGGGAATTATTCAATCGCCAAGGTCCCAACAAATTGTTACTTATGCAACTTTACTAGTATTTATCGTTGTTAGTTACATAGGAGTAAGATCTTTAATCGCTTTTGCATACGGAATTTAAATTAAGTCAATGGGAGTGAGTAATTAATATGAGTAATCGAAATATCGCTATTGTCGGTGGTGGATTAGCTGGCTTAATGGCAACAATTAAAGCCGCCGAAGCGGGAGTTCATGTGGAATTATTTTCAGTAGTACCTGTTAAACGTTCTCACTCTGTATGTGCCCAAGGTGGAATTAATGGTGCGGTAAACACTAAGGGAGAAGGAGATTCTCCTGATATACATTTTGATGATACAGTTTATGGTGGAGATTTCTTAGCAAATCAACCGCCAGTTAAAGCAATGTGTGAAGCAGCACCTGGAATTATTAATATGTTAGATCGTATGGGTGTTATGTTTAACCGAACTTCAGAAGGATTATTAGATTTCCGTAGATTCGGAGGAACACAGCATCATAGAACGGCATTTGCAGGGGCAACAACAGGACAGCAATTATTATATGCTTTAGATGAACAAGTTAGACGCTATGAGGTAGAAGGCTTAGTTACTAAATATGAAACCTGGGAGTTTGTCGGATCAATAGTTGACGATAGTGGCGTTGGTGTTGGAATCGTTGCCCAAGATATTATATCCCATGAAATTAAGGCCTTTCCAGCGGATGCAACAATTATTGCTACTGGAGGTCCCGGAATTATTTTTGGAAAATCCACAAATTCCATGATTAATACCGGTTCAGCAGCAAGTATCCTTTATCAGCAAGGGGTACATTATGCAAATGGAGAATTTATACAAATTCACCCAACCGCCATACCAGGTGATGATAAGTTACGTCTCATGAGTGAGTCCGCCCGAGGTGAAGGAGGAAGGGTTTGGACCTATAAAGATGGGAAACCATGGTACTTCTTAGAAGAGAAATATCCTGCTTACGGAAACTTAGTTCCAAGAGATATTGCAACTCGGGAAATTTTTGATGTTTGTGTTAACCAAAAGCTAGGAATTAATGGCGAAAACATGGTTTACTTAGATTTATCCCATAAGGATCCTAAGGAGTTAGATATAAAGCTCGGTGGAATTTTAGATATTTATGAAAAATTCGTTGGCGAGGATCCACGAAAAGTTCCAATGAAAATTTTCCCAGCCGTTCATTATTCCATGGGTGGACTATGGGTAGATTATGATCAAATGACAAATATTCCTGGAATCTTTGCAGCTGGAGAAGTTGATTACTCCATGCACGGTGCCAACAGACTAGGGGCGAACTCTTTATTATCCGCAATCTATGGCGGTGGAGTTGCTGGAACGAGCGCAATTAATTATACAGAAGGTTTATCTAAGACAGCTTCAGAAATGTCATCTAAAATATTCGATGATTATGTGAAGAAAGAAGAACAAGAATTTGAAGATATGTTAAAAATGGACGGTGGCGAAAACGCTTATCAAATTCACCAGGAATTAGGGGATTGGATGACAGATAACGTGACCGTTGTTAGAGAGAATAGTCGATTATTAAAGACCGATGAAAAGATCCAAGAACTACAAGAACGATGGGAAAATATTAGTATGACAGATACTTCAAGATGGAGTAATCAAGGAGTTATGTTTACCCGCCAATTAAAGAATATGTTACATTTAGCAAGGGTCATTACTATTGGTGCTTATAATAGAGATGAAAGTCGCGGTGCTCACTACAAGCCTGAATTCCCAGACCGTAATGACGAAGAATGGTTAAAGACGACAATAGCTTCTTATAATGAAAAGAATAATGCACCAGATATTAGCTATGAAGAGGTAGACACATCCTTAATTAAACCTCGTAAACGAGATTATACCAAAGTAAGCGAAAGGAGTTCGTAATTAATGGCTAAAAAAGATACAGTTACTTTTATAATTACAAGACAAGATAGCCCTGATAGTACTCCTTATGAAGAAACTTTTGAAGTACCACGACGTAGCAATATGAA
>Ga0079225_10001695_pt1 | contig 12489 bp, 9 predicted proteins | sample Poulit2012_FD_76344 | JGI IMG/M metagenome (GOLD analysis project Ga0079225, IMG submission 76344) | Agricultural soil microbial communities from Georgia to study Nitrogen management - Poultry litter 2012 | ecosystem: Environmental > Terrestrial > Soil > Agricultural land | place: USA: Georgia...
CATGATTTCTTTATAATCATTAGCAAACATTCTACATATTTTTAATTTTCGCTATAAAAAAGTACCGTTTTTGTTACTTTAAATCAATCACTTTACATAGAGTGTTTTATTTAAATTAAAAAGCCACTGTTATAAAACAGTGGCAAAAAATCGTACATTTATTTTTTTATTCATCAAGTCGTTTCAACACCGTTTTATAACCGCCGCTACCATAATCTAAACAACGCCGTACACGGGAAATAGTTGCCGTTGAAACGTTCGTCTCATCTTCAATTTCGTTATACGTTCGACCTTCATTTAGCATTTTCGCTACTTGTAATCGCTGGGCTAACGATTGTACTTCATTCATCGTTGCAATATCATCGAAAAACTTATAACATTCTTCCCGAGTTTTTAGCTTCAAGATGCCATCGAAAAGCTGATCTAACTGTTCACCACGTAATTTATCAATTTGCAATGTGATTCCCCCATCATCATTCATTTGAAAATTGAACTTGTTCCGTTTCCCCACTCGATGGTGCATCCGGGATAAAATTTATCCATGTTTTTCCTGGGACGAAAGGGATCGTTTCTCCGTCTTTGACTGGAATGATTCGACCATGATCATTTACCCACTCTACTTTTTCAACTCTTCCTTGTTGTAGCAAGTATGCATCGCCACCAGATTCAATATCGATAAAACGTCGTGAATCCTCGTCAATAACACGATGTTCCGCTTCCACGATAAACACGTTGTCAATTTCGATCGGAATTTCAGATGTCAATTCAACGGTCAACTCCCCATTATCATAGCGATGATATTTCCCGCTACTTTCATCATATTCAAACGTTACGACAGCTTGTTGTGGACTATAATTTATTTTAACATATGTCCCGTCACTATCTTCAAGTTCGGATTCGTCTGTAAATGAAAATGGGTCATATGTAAATTGTGTCTCATACCCTTTTTCCGCCATCGCATCATAAATGTTTGTCGCTTGAAAATACGAGTTGTGTGGCGCTTTTCTGAACGGTTCACGAACGAATAAATAACCATCGTTATCGTGTTGTGAACCGGCGATATGATCGATATTACGGGATAAAATCATATCGTTTATAAAATCAGCGGCACCGTGATATACGTAAACGGCATCATACCCATTTGCAAGCGTGAAATAATATTCTCGTGCACTACGAACAGGTCCAACTACATCCGGTTGTGTGCTTTGATAAATCGCTAAAAAACGTGTTACATTTCCTTCCGTAAGCATTTCAAAGACGATATCTGCCTTAGATAAACCTGTTTGTGGACGAGCTTGTGTATGGTTATTGACCATTACAGCATACGCACGATTATTATTCGATTCAGTCGTATATTCCCCCGTGAATGGAAGCATGACCTCTTTTATCTCTCCAACATCTTCTTGTAGGTCGCCCTCGCCAATATCTTGAACGACATCTTTCTGTCCACAGGCGGCAAGTAACATCATAAGTAAAGCAATTCCCCATAATAAAGACTTTCTCACTTTTATCACCTTTTTCGTATGTTATCGCATATTTGCTGGAACGATCACTTCCTGTTTCATTACATCGACGATGCCTTGTGGAGTAATGCGAATGTAAGGTAAGTGAGTCGATGATAAAAACAGCAACGTGTACATTGGGTCTTCAAATGGATAACCTGCTTCTTGCAATAATTTAATCACTTCTGTTTCTTGCTCTATTAGTTTGTCCATTTTTCCATCATACATAACTCCTGCCAACGACAATGGTAGTTCAAAGAGCACATCACCGTTATGCACTAAAACGAGTCCGCCACCGATCTCTTTCATTCGATTCCATGCGATCATCATATCTCGTTTATTTTTACCAATTAATATAGGGTCTCCTGTTAGAGAAAACGAACTGCATAAACCACCAAGTTGCGTCGTAAAACCGTGTAAAACTGAATTCACACGCCATTTACCATTCCGATCGATTAAAAGTAAAAATGCATCGCCATTTCCTACCGGTAATCGATCCGCCGTTATATCGATTTCCACAGCATATGGATGAGTAATGACATCGTTCGTCATTTTTAAACCGACTGGGATCGAAAATTGCAAATCGTCTTCAGTTAAGTCCCAATCGTAATGCACTTTTTCAATACCATATTTCTTCCAATTAAGTGTATATCGTTGTGGGATATCGACACCGTCTTTTACGATCCACTTCCCTTTTGCTAGTACACTTAACGGGTGTGGATCTTTCTTATCGTACAAAATATTGATATGTGCAAGACGCCCAGGTGCAATACTACCTAGCACTTCATCTAAATGATAGTATGATGCGACGTTATATGATGCCATTCGATACGCTTCTTCCACTGGTACACCGACTCGTAGTGCAATTTCTACACAAACGTTTATAAGCCCATGTCTACTGTAAGAGGGGGTCGAACCGTCTGTCGTATACATTAACTGATCATACGTCGTAAGTTCTGCTTCTAACAACTCAGTTAAAATATTTTCTAAATCTGGTCGAATCGAAGAATGACGTAGTGCTACGTAATAGCCAATTTGTAAGCGTTTCAAAACATCAGCACCAGTTAAAGATTCGTGATCAGCGCTCGCTCCGAGCAATTTTAGTTTCGTTAACGTGTTTTCTGACGAGCCTGGAAAATGTCCTTCAACCCGTTTTTTCATTCGTTTCGTCTCTTGAATCCAATACAGAAGTCGATCATCACCTGTAAGTAATTGAGGCCAAGATGTCAGTTCGCCACCTTGAATAACAGATGGATGTTCAAGCCAGTCGAGAAGGTTCTCCGTATCAAATGGTTGCTCGTCATTACGTAACATCGTTTGCGGATCGTATCTTCCCCACCAAAACATCGAAATCGGTATATCGTTAAATGTTTCAATAAATTCGAGCGATTTTTCGCGACCGATCAATGAAAAAATACGTAAATTGTCGTTTATTAACGTCGTCGTACCGAACTTCGCCGCATGAAATGCAAACTCCTCCGGATTATACAGCTGAAAAGGATGCGCATGCGGTTCCATATAACCAGGTACAACGTATTGACCGATACAATCGATTATTTCTGTGTTGTCCGTATTTTTAGGCATTCGCTCCCCAACATAAACAATCCGATCTTTATAGATCCATATATTTGCTTGCACCCACTTTTTCGTATGTACGTTTAAATACGTACAATTCGTTAATAAAATTGTCGGTGCTAATTTATCATCAACGACTGCGATATGTTCACGCAGTTCTCGATTTCTCCAAAATTGTCCAAACTCCAACATTTGTCAACTCTCCAGTATATATCTTTATGTCATCAATAAGTATGCTTACTATAATATAAAACATCTTTATTTATTCTACCATAAAAAGAATTACTTGTTACGAATTCGTTTGAATTTTTATTGAATTATTCATGAGAAAAGTTGTATATTTCTTAACTTTTTGTTATACACGTTTAATAGATGTATGAAAAATGAAAAAAGCTTGTAAAGGAGCGGCTATCTTTTCAATCGAAACGATTCGTAGCCCTCCTACAAGCCTTCGCATTTAAACTTTTTGAATACCGATATCTCTACGATAAAAGAATGCATCCGTCGTATCGAACACTTTTAATTGTTTATATGCTCGATCTCGTGCCTCGTCTAAGTTTGCTCCTAAACCACCAACAAGTAGCACGCGACCACCGTTAGAAACGAGCGAGTCATTCATTCGTTTCGTACCCGCTTGTACGACGAACGTGTCATTAGATTTAACTAATTTTGGTAAAACGACTCCTTTATCATATGGACCAGGATAACCTTTCGATGCAACGACGACTCCGACACATGCTTCATTTTTCCATGTAAGTTGCGGATCTTTTCCTGCCATCACATCCATTATTACTTGAACTAAATCATTTTCCAACAGGGGTAAGACGACTTGTGTTTCCGGATCACCAAAACGAGTATTAAACTCTATTACTTTCGGACCATCTGCTGTTTGCATCATCCCAGCATATAATATCCCCGTAAAAGGCCGGCCTTCCTTCATTAATCCATCGGCAGCTTTTTGTAAAACTTCATTCGTCGTAAAGTCTACGATTTCCTCTGTAATGTCCGGTACAGGAGCAAAAACCCCCATTCCCCCTGTGTTCGGACCCTCATCATTATCGTACGCACGTTTATGGTCTCGAGCAGCGATCATCGGGAATACGTTATGCTCATGAACGAACGCAATAAGCGAATATTCTCTTCCCTCTAAAAATTCTTCAATCACAACTTTTTCTCCCGCACCTTGAAATGCTCCTTCGACCATTAACGTATCGATCGCTTCTAACGCTTGCTCTTTCGTTTCTGCAACGATTACCCCTTTCCCTTCCGCTAAGCCATCCGCTTTTATAACGATCGGGGCTCCCTTTTCCTCGATATAACGTTTCGCTTCATCTGGATTTGTAAACGTCTCATGCGCAGCTGTAGGTATGTCATATGTATTCATAAACTGTTTTGCGAAATCTTTACTACCTTCTAAAAGTGCTGCTCTTTTCGTCGGAGCAAAGATTTTCAAACCTGCATCCAAAAATGCATCGGCAATCCCAGCATTTAACGGGTTTTCCGGGCCGACAATCGTTAAGTCAATCTCTTTTTCTTTCGCAAACTGCACGAGTTCATCTATAGCCATCTCATCGATTGGAACTGACGTAGCTAACTCGTCCATTCCACCATTGCCTGGAGCTGCGTAAATTTTTTGTACACGTTCGCTTTTTGCTAAATGAATAATGACACTATGTTCCCTACCACCACGACCAACTACTAAAATATTCATGATAACACCCTTTATCGATTAATGTTTAAAATGACGCATATTCGTAAATACCATCGCAATTCCATGTTTGTTACAAACGTCGATTGAATCTTGATCGCGTTTCGAACCACCTGGTTGGATAATCGCTGTAACTCCTGCTTTAGCAGCCGCCTCAACTGTATCAGGCATCGGGAAGAACGCATCTGAAGCTAAAACTGCACCACGCGCTTTTTCTCCCGCTTGTTCGAGGGCAATTTTCGCCGCTCCTACCCGATTCATCTGTCCTGCGCCAACGCCGACTGTTTGTTTATTTTTACCGAGTAAAATAGCGTTCGATTTCACATGTTTTACAGCTTTCCAACTAAACAATAAATCATGCATTTCTTCTTCTGTCGGAGTGCGTTCAGTCACAACTTTTACATCCGCTTCTGTTATTTGGCCAGTATCGCTCGTTTGTACGAGTAAGCCACCTTTTACAGCGACGACTTTTTCATCGACTTCATTCGAACGATTCATTGGGATCTCAAGTAAACGTATGTTTTTCTTTTCTGTTAAAACTGCAAGTGCCTTATCCGAGAACGACGGTGCAATGACGATTTCCAAAAAGATTTCGGACATAATATTTGCGGTCGCTTCGTCTACTTCACGGTTTACTGCAATAATTCCGCCGAAAATGGAAATAGGATCCGCATCATAAGCACGTTGAAACGCTTCGGATAATGTATCTGCTAGACCGATTCCACATGGATTCATATGTTTCACCGCAACTGCTGTCGGCTCATCGTACTCTAACACAATCTCCAAAGCCGCGTTTGCATCTTGAATATTGTTATACGATAATTCTTTACCGTGCAATTGTTTCGCTGTAGCAAGACTTATCCCATCGTAATTTGGGATTTCATAAAATGCTGCTCGTTGATGCGGGTTTTCCCCATAACGCAAATGTTGTACACGTTCAAACGTCCGAGTATATGTATCCGTAAATATTTCTTCATCCGAAACACTTTTCGTTAAATATGAAGCGATCATACTATCGTAGTGCGCTGTATGGCGGAAAACTTTCGCCGCTAACTCTTTACGAACTTCTTCTTCTAAGACGCCATCAGCAAGCTGTTCTAACACACCGTCATAGTCTTCAGGGTCAACGATAACAGCAACATCTGTGTAATTTTTCGCCGCTGCACGTAACATGGCCGGTCCACCGATATCGATATTTTCAATAATTTCTTCATGTGTTGCATCTTTTTTCGCTAACGTTTCTTTAAATGGATATAAATTAACGACGACGATATCAATTGGATCTATCTCATTTTCACGTAACACTTTCATATGGGATTGTTCACTTCGCTTTGCTAACAAGCCGCCGTGTATTTTCGGATGAAGTGTCTTTACACGACCATCTAAAATCTCTGGAAAACTCGTCACAGAATCCACTGCAATTGCCTTAACACCCGCATCGATTAATAAAGCTAACGTACCACCCGTTGAAATAATGTCATAACCTAATCGTTCTAACCCTTGAGCAAACGGAATAATGTTATCTTTATTCGACACACTAATTAACGCTCTTTTATTCATGTTCTAATACTCCTCGTTTATTTCAATCTATTGTTTCGTCAGTTCATTCAGCACACGCGTATATAAAATGTGCTCGACCTGTTGAATCCGCTTTTGTAATGATTCGTACGTATCGTTCGGAAAAACTGTTACAGGCTCTTGCGCAATAATAGGACCTGTATCAATCCCCTCATCAACATAATGGATCGTCACACCTGATACTTTCACACCGGCATCTAGCGCCTGCTTTACAGCATCTTTCCCTGGAAAGGATGGAAGTAAAGATGGATGAATATTCACGATACGATTTTCGTACGCATCTAACAAAGTCTCACCGACAATGCACATATAACCTGCTAAAGCGATCCATTGCACATTCGCACGTTTTAATTTTTGTAAAATTTCTTGTTCATACGCTTCTTTCGTCGCAAAGTTTTTCGGGTCGAGCACAACCGTTTCGACACCAAAACTTGCTGCTTTACCAATGACATGTGCTTTCGGTTGATCACAGATGAGCATAACGACATCAAACTCTGTATGCTCACTCGTCATCATCGCCTCGAAATTTGAACCTGTACCGGAAGCGAAGACAGCGATTCTTGTTTTTACTTCGATGCCCATTGTATATGCACTCCTTCTTCCGTAGTGACTTCACCAATGATCGTTGCTTCCACACCATTTTGACGTAAAATCGCGGTCGTCTCTTCCGCTTCCTCGCTATTTACGGCGAGCGCCATACCGATTCCCATATTAAATACTCCGTACATCTCCTCATGATTGATTTCGCCTTCTCGCTCGATGAACGAAAGGATGTCAGGGATGTCCCACTTCGTTTCATCCAATTTTACTCCTAACCCGTCCGGTAACATGCGTGGGAAGTTTTCGTAAAAACCACCGCCTGTAATATGGGCAATTCCTTTTACAGTAACTTTTTCGAGTAACTGTTTTATCTCTTTTGCATAAATCTTTGTCGGTCGTAACAATGCATCCCCAAGAGGTTCCGCTAATCCATCGTATTGCTTTTGTAAGTCAAAACCTTTTACAACTTGGCGGACGAGGGAATACCCGTTTGAATGTATGCCGCTTGAGGCAATACCGACAATGGCATCTCCCGCTTCGATCGTTTCCCCAGTAATTAACTTACTTTTTTCAGCGATTCCGACGACAAAACCGGCTAAATCATATTCATCCTCTTCATACATACCTGGCATTTCAGCAGTTTCTCCACCGATCAACGAAGCGCCTGCTTGGACACAACCTTCGCTTACGCCGGAGACGATTTGTTCGATCACTTCCGGATCGTTTTTACCACAACCGATATAGTCGAGAAAAAAGAGTGGTTCGGCACCTTGGGCAACGATATCATTCACACACATCGCAACGAGGTCGATCCCGACCGTGTCGTGTTTATTTAATTGAAAGGCAAGTTTTAATTTCGTTCCAACACCGTCCGTTCCTGAAACGAGCACAGGTTCTTTATACGACAACGATGTAAGGTCAAATAGACCTGCAAACGCCCCGATCCCACCGATTACTTCTGGTCGGTTCGTTTTTTCAATGTGGCGTTTCATCCGTGCGACTGCTTCATAGCCCTTTTCGACGTCGACGCCTGCCTTTTTATACATATTTGACATGTCTTCTTCGCCCCTAATCTTTTCAACATTTTATATTCATTATACCGTATTTACACGTAGTCCGCTTACCGTTCCTTTTGTATAGCTGGCGCTCACCTTATTTCATTTTCATCTAATCGAATTGGGTAATTTCCCGTCATACAAGCAGCACAAATGCTTTCTGTTTCTCTATTTCGTTTAACGATCGCTCGTTCTAGTCCATCAATCGATAAATATTCGAGTGAGTCCGCTCCTATAAGTTTACGCATCTCTTCTTTCGTATAATTAGCCGCAAGTAAATCTTTTTTCGTAGACATATCAATCCCATAATAGCATGGGCTTTTTATTTCCGGTGACGATATTCGTACGTGTATTTCTTTTGCTCCTGCTTCTTTTAATAAGCGAACAATCCGTTTAATCGTCGTACCGCGGACGATCGAATCGTCAATTAATACGATTTTCTTTCCTTCGACGACGCCATGAACGGGAGATAATTTCATCTTTACACCTTGTTCTCGTAACTCTTGGGACGGTTCGATAAACGTTCTTCCAATATAACGATTTTTTATGACACCCATCTCATATGGAATGTTACACTGTTCCGCATACCCGATCGCGGCTGATATACTCGAATCGGGTACACCAGTAACGACATCGGCATCAAGAACAGGATGTTCTTTACCAAGTTCTTTTCCCGCTCGTTTTCGAGACGTATGAATGTTCACATCGTTAATGTCACTGTCCGGGCGTGAAAAATAGACGAACTCCATCGCACAAATGCGTCGTCGTTCTTTCTGTTCAAAACGCTTTGACTTCATCCCCTCATCACTAATAATGAGAAGTTCCCCCGGTTGGACCTCACGTTCAAACGTCGCACCAATAATGCTAAAAGCACACGTCTCAGAGGCGATGACGTATGCGTCACCCAACTTCCCAATAGAAAGTGGACGAATACCGTGTGGGTCGAGCGCAACGAACATTTTATCTTCTGTTAAGATGACGAAAGAATACGCTCCGACGAGTTGCTTCAATCCAGAGATAATTGCTTCCTCTGTCGTTTCTTGACCATTTCTGCGCATTAAATGAGCGAGCAACTCTGTATCAGACGATGTTTGTAAAATACTACCGGATTCTTCTAACTTCCGTCGTAAGTCGGCTGCATTCATAATATTTCCGTTATGAGCGATCGCTGTACTTCCGTTTAACGAATGAAAGAGAAATGGTTGTACGTTATCAAATGCACCGTCATCTTGCGTCTTATTACGAACGTGTCCAATTGCTGCGTGTCCTTGAAAAGACGTAAAATCGAACTCCTGAAAAACATCGTTGACGAGACTAGCATCTTTATGAACGTACAAGTTTTTACCGTCATTGACAACGATTCCGGCACCGTCTTGCCCACGATGTTGCATCGCATGTAAACCATAATATGTTATTTCCGCCGCTTGTTTATGACCCCATATACCAAACATCGTTCACATTCCTTATTCGTTATTTGGATGAAAGTGATTGGGCAATGCTACCTTTCCACAATCTCGTCAATTCATCCAGCGATTCATTGAGTAGTTGTTTACCTGATGGATCTTCCACAACAAATTGTTTCTCTTCCGTCACTTCACCAATTTTTACAGATGGTACATTTAACGCTTCGAATGCCGCTTCATCTTCTTTACGGATCGACAAAATAAAGCGTGATTGTGTTTCACTAAATAATTCGACCGTCGGATTTCCATCAATCGTTACATGAATGCCACAATTTCCACGAATCGCTTTTTCTGCCAATGCTACTGCTAAACCTCCCTCGGCGATATCTTCCGCAGATACGACGATGCCCGATTGAATCGCGTGTAACATATTCGCTTGACGTTCCTTTTCAATGTGTAAATCAAAATGTGGCGCCTTACCGGTATATTTCCCGTCGATTAACTGTTGTAGTTCACTGCCACCGAAATCAACCGCTGCTTCTCCAACGACATAAATCGCATCACCTGCACGTTGAAAAGCATTCGGTGTTATATGATCAAGCGATTCGAAAAGACCAACGATCCCGATAATCGGTGTCGGATAAATCGGCTTACCGTATGATTGGTTATACATCGAGACGTTTCCACTTATAACAGGCACCTCTAACATCTCACAGGCTGCTTTAATACCGTCGATACTTTTTTCCATTTGCCAAAACACTTCTTCGTTCGTCGGATTACCGAAGTTTAACCCGTCAGTAATCCCAAGTGGTTTGGCTCCGGAGACGACGATGTTACGACATGCTTCGGCTACTGCAATTTTTCCACCAACTTCTGGATCTAAATAAATGTAGCGAGCGTTACAGTCAGTAGCAATCGCGATTGCTTTATCGTGCCCATCGATTCGGATAACAGCTGAGCCTGAACCTGGACCGACGAGTGTATTTCCTCGTATTTCCGAATCAAACTGACTATATACCCATTCTTTACTTGCTATCGTCGGACGTGTCAGCAGTTTTTTTAACGTTTCTCCATAGTCCGTAACGTCTGGAATCGTTCGTTCTAACTGCTGGAACGTATCGTAGTATGTCGCTCGTTTCGATGGCATGTAGTAAACAGGAGCTTCTTCATCTAATGCATCAACGGGAACGTCCGCCCACACTTTACCATCGTGTACGACACGAAATGCTTTCTCTTCTAACACGGTTCCAACTACACATGCATCGACATCGTGCTTTTTAAATATATCGATAATTTCCAGCTCTTTACCTTTTTCCACGACGAGCAACATTCGTTCTTGTGTCTCTGACAACATCATTTCATAGGCCGTCATCTGTTCTTCAGCTTGCGGCACGAGATCTAAGTTTAGTTCCATACCTGTTCCGGCTTTTGAAGCCATTTCACTACCAGAAGACGTTAACCCTGCTGCCCCCATATCTTGCATACCGACTAGTGCATCGTGATGAATCACTTCTAAACAAGCTTCAATGAGACGTTTTTCTAAAAACGGGTTGCCTGCAGCTGGTTTTGCATCTTCTGAAATTTCATCATCTGAAGAATGCGTGGCACCATGAATGCCGTCACGCCCTGTCGGAGCACCTGCATAAATGACGACGTTGCCGGGTCCTTTTGCGACACCTTTTTGAATTTCATTATGATTTAACAATCCGACAACCATGGCGTTGACGAGTGGACTATCTTCATAACATTCATCGAACTTCACTTCTCCACCAACAGTCGGTACTCCAACGTTATTTCCGTAATGAGCAATACCTTGAACGACTTCTTTAAACAAATATTTCGTTCGTTCAGACGTAAGCGGTCCGAAACGAAGTGAGTTTAGTGCAGCAATTGGACGAGCCCCCATCGAAAATACGTCACGTAAAATTCCGCCAACACCTGTCGCTGCCCCTTCAAATGGATTTATTTTTGACGGACTATTATGGCTTTCCATTTTAAAAACGACTGCCTGGTTATCCCCAATATCGATGACTCCGGCGCCTTCACCTGGACCGACAAGTACGTGAGGCGCTTTAGTCGGTAATTTTTTTAATAACGGTTTCGACGTTTTATAACTACAATGTTCCGACCACATGACGGAAAAGATTCCTGTTTCCGTATAGTTCGGTAATCTACCTAATATCTCTTTTATCCGCTCAAACTCCTCATCTGTAAGCCCCATATCGCGATAGAGCTTGTCCTCTTCAATTTGTGTCGCTGCAGGTTGTTGTTCCATATTACTCGTCTCCTTTACCTTTCTATTTCGCGGTACATCTGTTTTACTTGTCCGTTAAGCCTAAACGTTTAAAGATGAAGTCAACGTTTTTAAAATGATACGTATAATCAAAACAAGCTTCTATTTCCTCTTTCGTTAAAAACTGCTGCACGAGTTCATTTTGTTCAACTAACTTTTTAAAGGATGTTTCCTCTTCCCACGCTTGCATCGCTAACGGCTGGACGATATGGTCATACGCTTCTTCCCGAGCCATTCCCTTTTCAATAAGTGCAAGTAAGACACGTTGGGAAAATATGACACCGTGCGTTCTTTCGATATTTCGTTTCATATTTCCCGGATAAACCGTTAAGTTTTTGAGTACGTTCGTAAAGCGATTTAGCATATAATTAAGCGCAATCGTCGCATCTGGTAAAATAATTCGTTCTGTCGATGAATGTGAAATATCACGTTCATGCCATAACGATACATTTTCGTACGCTGTCACCATATAACCACGAATAACCCGTGCCATACCACTCATATTTTCCGAAGCAATTGGATTACGTTTATGCGGCATCGCCGATGAACCAGTTTGACCAGCCCGGAAAAACTCTTCCACTTCACGTACTTCCGTTCTTTGTAAATGACGAATTTCCGTTGCGAACTTTTCAATCGACGTGGCAATTAACGCGAGCGTCCCCATATATTCCGCATGACGATCACGTTGTAACGTTTGTGTCGAAAGGGGAGCCGGAGATAAACCTAACTTTTCACAAACGTATGATTCCACGAACGGATCGATGTTCGCATACGTACCAACTGCACCGGATAACTTACCAAACTGTACCCGATTTGCCGCTTCGTTGAAACGTTC
>Ga0079225_10001697_pt1 | contig 12484 bp, 17 predicted proteins | sample Poulit2012_FD_76344 | JGI IMG/M metagenome (GOLD analysis project Ga0079225, IMG submission 76344) | Agricultural soil microbial communities from Georgia to study Nitrogen management - Poultry litter 2012 | ecosystem: Environmental > Terrestrial > Soil > Agricultural land | place: USA: Georgia...
AACGCCTCGTGACCAAGGGGGTTCTGAAAGGGTCGGAAGCAGGCCAGCATTGCGATGAATTTGTCTTTACGCCCCGTAGCGGACGAAGAGATGGGGATCCTGTGGTGCTTATTGAGTCTCAAAAAGGTCCCCTTTGGTACTCATCACGGATGGTCTTAGATGAATATAAGCGACAGGTTAGGGGTGGATCAATAAGTAGGCCAAAGCACGCACCGAACCCTTCACCAAAGGGGGGTATTGGTGAAAGCATAGATGACACACCAAAGGGTACACTTGACCCCTCACCCTCACGTGCGCGTGCGTCATCTCCATCTCCATCTTCATTAAATACAACCACCCCTAACCCCTCCTTGCTGGAGGGGCAAGAGTCTGAGACTGAAAAACCAAAACGAGCTCGAAGGCGACGCATGCAGCTGAAAACCTTCATCGAGACTTGCAAACGGAAAGGTGAAAAGCCAATCAGTGAGTACAAGCCGTTGCTGGACTACGTTGAAGCCACTGGCTTACCGATGGAGTATGTACAGCTTGCCTGGGAGGTGTTCAAAGATGAGCATCTGGCGCCCGGGACGAACCATGCGCGAATGCAAGCTGATTGGCGAGCACATTTTCTGAATTACATCAAAAAAGGTTATTACAGGCTTTGGTACGCGAAGCCTGACGGTACTTTTGGCATGACAACGGCTGGCTATCAAGCACAGTCTTACGCTGACCGGGAGGCTGTCGCATGATGTATTCGATAGATGCTGAACAAAGCGTGCTTGGGGGCCTGCTGCTGGATAACAATGCGCTTGATCGCATCAGAGGATTAGAGGAAAAAGACTTTTATCGCTTTGATCATCGTGCTGTTTACCGAGAGCTAAAACGTCTTATTGAATCAGGAAAGGGTGCGGATGTTGTTACGGTAGGAATGATCCTGCAGGATGATGATGTTTGCGATATAGGCTACCTGCACGATGTCGTTTCAAACACACCAAGCATAGCTAACATCGCGCATTATGCAGAGATCGTTCGCAGCTTTGCACAGCGGCGGGAGTTGGCGTCATTAGCACAAGATCTCATCGATACGTCAAACGATCCCAAGTCAAGTCCAGCAAAGGCAGTAGAGATTGCCCAATCACGATTGGAAGCTGTTGCGGGCCAACGCACTGATTCGGAGCCGATTAAGATCCGTGATGATCTGGTGGACTACATCAACGAGTTGGAGCTCCGATCAGAAGGCCAAGGCCCAAAAGCGATCCCATTTGGATTTCCAGATTTGGATAACAAGCTGATGGGAGGTATACGGCGGGGAGAATTGGCTGTAATTGCGGCCAGGCCGAAGATGGGGAAATCAGCCTTTGCATTCAATGTGGCTCTTAATGCGGCACAGGACTATTCGGTCTTGGTCTTGTCGATGGAGATGCCTCGCAACCAGATCCATGATCGGAACGCTGCATCAATTGGGCGCATTGATCTTCCTAGGGTGATTGATCCAAGAAAGATGCAAGACGAGGACTGGTCAAAGCTAACCAAAGCAATAAAGCATCTGGAGAATTTAAACCTGCACATCGATGATCAAGGTGCGCTGCGGTTAATGGACGTAAGGCTGAAGGCTCGATCGGTGAAACGTCGGCATGGTTTGGATCTTCTTGTGATCGATTATCTGCAATTGATGGATGGAGAGGGGGATAACAGAAACGCTCAGATTGAAGGGATCACCCGAGGGTTGAAGGCGCTGGCCAAGGAAATGGATATTGGCATTATCTTGCTATCCCAGTTGAATCGAAGCCTTGAGCAACGCCCAAATAAGCGGCCGATGCCATCCGATCTGCGGGATTCAGGGGCCATTGAGCAGGATTGCGATATCGCGCTGTTTTTGTACCGAGATGAAATCTATAACGAGCAAACTGATGACAGAGGTATTTGCGAGGTCAATGTTGGGCTTATCCGGCAAGGCGAGCCAGGCACTGTTGGGTTGTACTTCAAGGGCTCTCAAACACGATTCGAGAATCTGGAAAAGGGGCGCGTGTTCGGGAGATCGAAGATGGTGCCGAAATATTCGGGGCTGAAGGATTAGAGGAGATTATGCAATCAGTCTTAAAACAAGTGCAAGCGTCTACTAGCCTGAGCGAAAGGTTTCGCGGAATACGGGAGAACTACATAGCTATGGCCGACCGAGTGGCCAACGGACAAGATAGTTGGGAGCACGGCGACCCGTATGAGATAGCTGACTGGTCGATGATACACACCCCCATAGAGGCCGCTGTTTGGTCAGATCTTCGATCCATGAGAGTAAATATGTGGCCCCAATTCCCTGTGAGCAGGTATTTTGTCGATTTTGCCTGCCCAGTCAAAAGACGGGCAATCGAGTGCGATGGGGCACGCTACCACAACGCTGAGAAGGATGCTAAGCGGGATGCCGAAATGCTGGAGCTCGGTTGGTTGGTAATGAGGATACCTGGATGGCAATGCTTCAACGAAGATTTGCATAAAGAGCTGCGCATATTCCTTGGGGTGAAGGCATGATCATCACATTGCCTTGGCCAGATAAGGTTTTATTCCCAAATGCTCACAGGGGGCGTCATTGGGCTACGTACCAAAGAGCAAAGGTTTCTGCTCGCATGGATGGGTTTATGGCAGCCAAGCAAGCAATTGGTAGAGCAAGCCCAGCCACAAAAGAACGCATGCCGGTACGAATAACCTTCCATATGCCCAACCGTATTAGGCGTGACTGGGATGGCATGGCTGGCGCAATAAAGCATCACATAGATGGAATAGCTAAGGCTTTGGATATAGATGACAGCGCATTTAGGCCGATAAGCATTGATGTGGATCTTGATCCAGATAAACGTGGCTATGTGATCGTAGAGGTGGGGATATGAAGCACGGTCACTACAAAAAGGACGTGAGACACCTCGGCGCCGTCGATGTGTATCGGGTACTGACATTATTCGAGGTTACGGATCCTTGTTTGCAGCACGCCATCAAAAAGCTGTTGTGTGCCGGACAGCGTGGTTCCAAATCACAGGATCAAGATATCCAAGAAGCCATCGATACGCTTCACCGATTTCAAGAAATGCAAGCGGAAAATAGGGAGAAATAGATGCGTGAGCCACGATACGTTGAGCCCAAAAACCATCCAGGCATCCGACTGGATATGTCATACGGGCAATGTGCATGCTTTATGTGTCGAGACAAAAAGGTTACGAACAAAGAGAGAGACCTGATTTTCAAGATTCTTGCTCAGGACATTTTAAGAAAGTCCATGGTCGAGGCGAGTGTATGGCTAGATGATTGGACAACACGTCATGGCACTACTGCATCTGTAACGCTAAAGGCCTATATAGATCGGGCCCATAGAGTGGAGGTGAGCCGTTGAGAAAAAGCAATATTGAGATTCTATTAGGCGAGTGGGGCGCTTGGAAGCGAGGCGAAAACCGTAGTGTGCTTGGCTATCCAGAAAAGTCAGCATTCATGGTAATGCGCGTGGATGGGCAGAGACGCTCAGAGCCAGACGCGCCTATGGTGGATGATGATCTTCGACGGCTGGACACCATGATCGGAGATTTATTCCCAGATGCTAGACGAGTGATGATTGCGCATTATGTTTGGATTGGCGTTTGGCAGGATAAGATTAAGCAGGTTGGCATGACAAAAACAAACTACTACGCCTACCTAGACTCTGGCACACGGCAGTTGGCGCACTGGATGGGAGAAAAGTATAGTATTGAGGACTTGCAAACTATTCCGGAATGAAGTACGCTATTTCGTATAGACTGTCGAGTTGTCAGCCAATTTTATGAGCCCCGCCAATGAGCGGGGTTTTTTTGTTCCTGTTGTCTCCTCCTGTCGGGAAACCGGCAGCTCGCAGCCCTTCTGTCATTTGATGGCGGGGCTGTTCTTTTTGGAATTACGTAACGTAAATTATTACTGTCTGGATATACAGCATATACAGTTAAAATGAGCGGGCCGCACAGTGCGTCAACACTAATGCGGCTCCTAACCAATCAGACTGTATAGGAGTCGTCATGGCTGATGAAATTATAGAGCCTGTTACCCGGGCTGATGCGAGGACGGACGGCCTTCGTTTCTACTTCACCGGCAGGCCCTGCAAGCGCGGGCATATTGGGGAGCGATCCGTCGCCACGGGGCACTGTTTAATATGTGAGCGGCTTCGCCATCAAGCGAGGCACGAATGTGATAACTATCGCAAGAAGCGCAGTGAACGAGCGAGGCGACGCAGGGCGCGGCCTGGTTATATTGAGGCCGAAAAAGAATGGTATGAATCACCCGAGACCCAAGAGAGATTAAGAGCATACCGGCGGAGCGAAGACGTAAAAAGAAGACGCCGAAAATACGCCAAGTCGCCAGAAGGTAGGCGGGCGCTTTCAGAGCGCGAAAAGCGATTCAGGGCGACGCCTTACGGTGCAGCAAAAGAAGCGGCACGCCAGTTGGTCCGGCGTAGCCTTCAGCGCGCAGGTAGCGATAAAACCGCTAGAGCATGCGACATACTCGGTTATTCGCCGGACGAGCTCGCGGAACATCTTGAGTCTCTGTTTCTCGATGGGATGTCGTGGCAAAACAGAAGCCAATGGCACATCGACCACATACGGCCACTGTCGTCTTTTGACCTTGCGACGCCGGAGGGAATCAGGGAAGCGAATAGTCTCCACAATCTGCGGCCAATGTGGGCAAAATATAACGCTCGAAAATCAGATAAATGGAACGGTGTCCTGACGCTTCCGCTATAACTCCCCTTGTTTGAGAAACAAAACCCCATGGAAGAGGTATTGCCATGCCTAAATGCGGGGCTAGAACCCGAAACGGCGGGCGCTGCCAGAAATACCCAATAAGCGGTAAAAACAGGTGTGCTTTGCATGGTGGGAAAAGTACTGGCCCAAATGTGCCAGCGAAACAGTCGGGCAATCAAAATGCCCGTACCCACGGCATATATTCTGATGCCATCACTGAAGATGAGCGTGGCTTGTGGGAACAAATAGAGATTGGCAATTTAGACAATGCCATTAAGGTTGCCCATTTACAGTTGCGCCGGGCCATGATTGCTCAGGCCAAGGCTGAGGCTGATGATGGTCTTGATTTGGACGCAGTCATTGACACAGGTGGTGAGGATCATAATTCACTATCAACGCAAAGACGGCGCAGGCCATATGAGGACATCATCAATCGCTTGCTTGGTCGCATCGGTGACCTGGAAGCCAAACGCGCCGACATTTTGAACAAAGCTGGGCATGCCGATGATATGTCAGGACTGCTGTCTGATCTGCTTGAGAAGCTACCGTCATGAGAACCGGCAATCTGATACTTGATAGGCAGCTTGCACGCTGGTATCCGTTAAAGGATCATCCGGTGCAACTGGCATTGGTCGACGCGGTTCCAAACGGCATACGGTTTCCGTTAGTGCCAGCTGGTCGTCGTAGCGGCAAAACTGAACGCTTTAAGCGGTTCTTGGTTAAACAAGCAAATCGTGAGCCAGGCCAGTATTTTGCAGCAGCTCCAACGCATGACCAGGCAAAGAAGATATTTTGGGATGATTTAAAGGCATTCACACTATCGTGCATGCATCCCAGGCGACCCAGTGAGTCCGACCGGATCATCTTCATGCCCAATGGCAGTGAAATTCACGTAGTTGGCCTTGATAAGCCGCAGCGTATTGAAGGCGTGCCCTGGAAGGGCGGTGGAATTGACGAGTTTGCCGATGTAAAGGCGGATGCGTGGGAGTCAAACATTCTTCCGGCATTAAATACTGTTAATCCATTAGAGCCAGAATATAGGGCTTGGTGCTGGTTGCTAGGCGTTCCTGATGGATTAAACCACTACTACGATTTATGCATGAGTGCAGAGTCTGGTGAAAATCCAGATTTTGCTGTGTTTCATTGGAAGTCAGCCGAAATATTGCCACCAGATGTTATTGCTGCGATGAAGCGAGCAATGTCGGCAAAACAGTTTAGGCAAGAGTTTGAAGCTTCGTTTGAAACTGCTACTGGTCGCATTTATGAGGACTACAGTAAGGCAAATCACACAAAAGAACGTATACAGCCGCACGAACAACTGTTGTGGATGCATGATCAGAACTTCACGCCGCTATCCAGCGCAATTGGAGTAAGGCGTGGCAAAGATAACAATGACTTGTATTTATTGGATGAAATTGTGCTAACCAGCGCTGTATCGAAACAATCTGCGATCGAGTTCGTGGAGAAGTTTAAGGATCACAAGAACAAGCATGTGTTGATTTACGGTGATCCGGCTGGACAAGCCGGCGAAAAGCACGGACACGCATCGGACTACGTGGATATCGAGGGCGTGTTGAAAGCAAACGGCTGGGCCTACACACGCAAGGTCAGGCCCGCACACCCGGCGATCAAGGATCGGCAAAACGCAGTGCGAGCAAAGATCAAAACGGCGGACGGGCATATGAGCCTGTTCGTGAATCCTGTAAGTGCCAAATGGTGCGACAAGGGCTTGTCCACGGTGCAGCTCAAGGATGGCTCGGCCTTTCAGGAAGATCAGAAGAACAAATACCAGCACATCACGACCGCGATTGGATATTGCGTTGACCGTGAATGGCCAAGCATCAGCCGTATGGGCGGCATGCGACAAATTAGAGGGCTAGGCTGACATGTCAGTGACAAGCACAAATCCAGACTACGATGCGCATCTTGCCGAATGGCGGATGATGGACGATGCCCTGTCCGGTGAGACGGCGGTAAAGGCTAATACGAAATATCTACCTAAACCATCAGGCATGGTAGAGGCAGAAAAACAGGACGCCAGCAACAGGTATTTGTATCAGAATTACCGAGCCCGTGCGCAATATGAGCAGTGGGTGAAAGACTCGCTGCGCTCAATGATGGGGATGGTTTCCCGCCTGCAGCCTGAAATTGAGTTGCCTGAAGGCATGAAGGGCGTGCTGGAAAATGCCACAAGCGACGGCTTTGGTCTGAAACAGCTGTTCTTTCGCATTGTTCGCCAGTCTATTTCCCATGGCCGGGTGCCGATGGTTGTCAATGTGGATGATGACGGCAGACCGTATTTTTCAACCTACCGGGCGGTCAACGCGATCAACTGGAAGACGAGGGCGGTCGGTGGCCGTCAAGATCTGGTGTTGGCAGTCTTTGTCGAGTTTCGTGAAAAAGATCCGGAAAACGAGTATTCGCACGAAACCGAGCAGGTTTATCGCGTCTATAAGCTGATGGAGGGAATTTGCCACAGTGGTGTACTCGATGAGGACGATGAGGTGATCGAACAGTTCCGACCGCTGGGCACAAGCGATGCAGGCGGTCTGCTTCTCAAGGGCCTGGACTACCTGCCGGTGATTTATTGCGGGTCCACCGACAACGCCCCCGACGTAGATGAGGTGCCATTATTAACCATGGCCCGGGCAGCACTGAAGTCGTATCAGCTAAGTGCTGATTATTTCATAGCATTACATCAAACAAGCCATCCGCAACCGTGGGTCTCAGGGCTGGATGAAGAGGCGGACTTGTCCGTTACTGGGCCGTCTGCAGCATGGGATTTAGGGCCCAATGGCTCATGTGGGTATCTTGAGTTTCAAGGCGCTGGCATCGAGGCCGTGCGCACTGCCATGCAGGATCAAAAAGGCGCGGCACTGGAAGCAGGCGCCAAGGTTATGGATGTGTCTGGCATTGAGTCTGGCGAGGCGCGTAAGGCGAGGCAAGACGACCAGCATGCGACCCTGCACAGCATTGTGATCACTGCGGCTGAAGCTATCGAGCAAGGCTTGCGCTATGCCGCTGAATGGGCGGGGTACAGGCCAGAGCAGGTCGTATTTTCTGTTAAACCTGAATTTAATGTAGCCGAAGTTAACGCCGCTGTCTTAAAAGAGCTACAGCAAGCTGTTATGTCTAACGGTGTGTCGTGGGCTACTTATTGGGATTATTTAACAACTGGCAAGCTTCCCGATCGTGGGTATGATGATGAGCGTGAGTTGGTTGGCCAACAAGGGCCATCTTTGGGATTAATTGGTGATGACGGCTAATGAGAGACTGCAAAATAATGCGGTAGCCCATGCAATTGATCTTGATCGCTATTCTAACCACGTTATAAAACGCATTATCAAACTATTAAATTCAGTTGATTCAGACTTAATGCATCAACTGACAGAAGCGCTAGAAAGGCTGCCATCAGAATCATTTACGATTAAACGTCTTGAAGAACTACTCAATTCTGTTCGTAAGTTAAACACAAAAGCTTTTAAATCGGTTGATAAGGAATTAACCAAAGAGCTAAAGGAATTTGCTAAATACGAATCTGGGTACCAGCTGCAGTTATTTAGAGCGGCTATACCATCTGAGGTTGTAGTTAAGGTTGGGATTGCGTCTGTAAATGCTAATCAAGTATATGCAGCAGCAATGGCAAGGCCTATGCAAGGCAGGCTATTAAAGACCTGGGCTCAAGGTATTGAGGTTGAGCGTTTAATTCGTATCAAAGATGCTATTGCAATTGGGTTTACTGAAGGGCAAACAACAGATCAGATAATTAGACGCATTCGTGGCACCCGCGCTAAGGGTTATTCTGATGGTGTAATTGATATTACCAGGCGTCATTTAGCCTCTGTTGTACAAACCGCGTTAGGACATACCGCAGCAGTAGCACGTGAACATTTTGATGAGGCTAATGTTGATCTCATAAAAGGATATATTTGGCTTTCTACGCTTGATAATAAGACGTCTGATGGCTGTAGGATTCGTGACGGGCTGAGGTACGACAAAAACCATAAACCAATAGGACATAAAATTCCATGGTTGAGTGGCCCAGGGCGTCTACATTTTAATTGCCGGTCGGTTGAGACGCGAATACTAAAATCTTTACGTGAGCTTGGGCTGGATGTGGAAGATTTTAAGCCTAGTACGCGTGCCAGTATGAATGGCCAGGTACCAGCTGATACCACTTATGGGCAATGGCTAAAAAAGCAGCCAGAGCATATTCAGGATGATGTACTTGGGAAAACTCGGGCGGACTTATTCAGGGCCGGCAAAGTGAGCTTTGATCGGTTTTACTCGGATAAGGGCGTGTTTTTAACTCTATCCGAGTTGCGCCGGCGTGGGGTAATATGAGCTTATGCTCAAGATAGTTCCCAAAACTGACCCATCACCTAAGGAAAAAGTTAAAAAGCGTGTTAGACGCATGGCTAGGCCAGACGGTATGCTTCAATGTAACCGCTGCGGCGGTCGCGTTGTGATGACTGCGACTGCAGGTGTTGTGATCAAGAACGGCCGTAAGACAGGCGGCACGGTGATTGAGAAGGATGTGTGCGCCATTTGCTACAAGCAGGATATTTTTAGCCCAATGATGCCTAAATTGGAGCGCATCAAGTAATCAGTATCAGGCCCGCCACAGAGCGGGTTTTTTCATTTCAGGGGCTCCGATTAGGTCGGGGCCTTTTTTATTGCTCACTAGGTGAGCGCCCATCCATCCCTAGGGGATATACCACCATGTTTGATGATCTCGATTTGGCCGAGTTGGGCCTGGACCTGCCTGAAGACAAAGCCGCGGCCCTCAAGGAGGCGCTGACAGCGAAGGGTCAGGAAGCGGTAGACAGTGCTGTGACTGGCCTGAAAACCAAGAATTCCGAACTGTTGGGCACGATCAAGTCCACAAAATCCGAACTGGATCAATTCAAGACGCAGTTTGAAGGTCTGGATATCGAATCGGTTAAGGCTCTGCTGCACAAAGCCAGCGAAGATGAAGAAACCCGCCTGATTGCCGAGGGCAAACTGGATGAGGTTGTCACCAAGCGCACTGAGCGCCTGCGTGCTGATTTGGATAAGCAGCTGCAAGCTGAAAAGGACCGCGCCGATAAGGCCGAAGCCTTTGCGAACCAGTTCAAGGACAAGGTCCTGTCTGACTCGATCCGTGAGGCCGCGACTAAAGCAGGGGCCTTGCCTGAGGCGTCCGAAGACATCATTCTTCGTGCGCGCAGCACGTTTCAGCTTAACGAGCATGGCGAAGCTGTGGCTGTGGACCGTGACGGCGAGATTATCTACGGCAAAGACGGCAAAACGCCGTTGTCCCCGCTCGAATGGGCGGAATCCTTGCGTGAAAACGCTCCCCACCTGTGGCCAAGGGCGCAGGGTGCCGGACAGACCGGCGATAACGGCGGCAAGGCCTCCGGAAAGAAGCGTAGCGAAATGTCTGCTGAGGATATGGCTGCGTTCATCAAAGAACACGGGCGTGAAGCCTATCTGAAATTACCTAAATAAGGAGGCCTTATGGCTACCACTGTAAATAGCGACATGGTCATTTATAACGACCTTGCTCAAACCGCTTATCTTGAACGCTTACAAGATAATTTGGATGTATTTAACACTGCTTCTAATGGTGCAATTGTTTACCGTAGTGAAGCTATTGAAGGCGATCTGAAAAAGCGCGCCTTCTACAAAGTGGGCGGCACGATCGAGCATCGCAATGTCAACTCCACCAACCCGGTTACGCCGAAGAAAATTGGCGCCGGAGAAGCCGTTGGCGTGAAGGTCCCGTACAAGTACGGCCCTTACGCGTCGACCGAAGAAGCATTCAAGCGCCGCGCACGCACGCCTGAAGAATTTGCCATCATCATTGGTCAGGACATGGCCGATGCGCTGATGGTGGGTCGCCTGCAGTACTCACTGGCCGCGCTAGGCGCTGCGATTGGCGGTAACGCCGATATGGTGGCTGCTGGCGATATAGCCACTGATGGCCGCAAAGCCCTGACGCGCGGTATGCGTAAGTTTGGCGACCGCTTTGGCCGCATTTCGCTGTGGGTGATGAACTCCGACACCTATTTCGACATCATCGATGATGCGCTCACTGAGCAAATCTACGGCGAGTCGGAAATCGTCGTGTACGGCGGCCTTCCTGGCACGCTAGGTAAACCCGTTCTGGTGTCCGATCAGGTGCCTACCGATCAGGCTTTTGGCCTGCAGGGTGGCGCCATCGAGGTGCTGGAATCGCAAGCGCCGGGCTTCCGAGCTTATGACATCAACGATCAGGAGAACTTGGCCATCGGCATTCGCTCTGAAGGCGTGTTCAACCTGGAGCTGCTGGGCTACAGCTGGGATGACCAGATCGGCGGCGTTAACCCCAATCTGGGCGCAATCGGCGCATCGGCTAACTGGAAAAAGCACGCGACCAGCAACAAGATGACTGCTGGCGTATTGCTTGATTTGGCTAATGGCTCTGGTTCAACCAGCGCATAACCTAAAAGGCGGGCACTTGCCCGCCAATAAGGACTATTTATGAAAGTTGGTATATATAGCCGTGCAGCCCACCCAATAGCTGACGCTTTGGGCAAGGGGTTTAAGAGTCTTGGCCATGCATGCGCTTTTCGTGAACAATCATTATGGCAAAAAGAGGTTGAAAAATTTGATCTCGTAATGGTTAATGGAATGCGTGGTGGCGCTAAGATCGCTGCCGCATATAAACTGGCAGGAACACAGGTCCTGGTTTACGACTTTGGTTATTTAAAGCGAGTTAATAGCCGTGATGAATACACTAAAGGCCATTGGCAAGTAGGTGTAGGGGGCTTAAATAAACTACCACCATTTGAATGCCCATCAGATCGCTTTGATGCGCTAGGCTTGGAAATCGTAGAAAAAGGCGGTGACCCAAACGGCTACGTGCTGATTTGTGGCCAGGTTCCTGGTGATGCCGCGTTGGGGCAAAACTCAAGCGAGCATCGTCAGTGGCTGCGTGAACAGATGAGCTTGCACGACGATGCTGTTTATCGACCTCATCCGCGTGGTGGTATCGCGATTCCCGGTATTGTTGGAAACAATAAACCGCTGGATGAAGCATTGGCCGGCGCTCGGCTTGTCGTGACCTATACAAGCAACGTTGGTCATGATGCCTTGCTTGCCGGCGTGCCTGTCTTGGCCCATGGCCCGGCCGCCTACGCTGAACTGTCTGGCGAGGAGTTGCCCAGTGTTAAGGCACGGCGAGCATACTTCAACCGCGTGGCTTACGGCCAGTGGACGGTGGATGAAATGGCAAGCGGCGAAGCGCAGAAGGTGTGGCTTGAAGGGCTGGATGCGCAGGACGATAAGTCTGATGCCGAATCGACTGACGAGGGCAACGACGCTGGCGCTACCGATGAAGCCCAAGCTGGCGAAGCTGGTGATCAGCAGCTGGCAGAGGCAGTTGATTACGCCAGCTTGAAAGTGCCCGAGCTTCGAGCATTACTATCTGAGCGCGGTGTCACGATTCCTGCCGGGACAAACAAGGCTGGCTTGCTGGAGCTATTGGAGCAGTAATGACATTGATCGTTGCCCCGGATGACGGCTTTGATAGCTACGTTTCTGTTGCCGATGCAGAAGCCTACATAGAGAAGATGGGGCTTGAAAACTGGTCGTTGGATGAAGCTGGAATAGAGCAGAAATTAAGACGTGCCACGCAGTATATTCGCGTTGTTTACGCCCCAAAGGAAGAACATCTCGACCCAGTCCATGAAAACATAAAGGCCGCAACGGTTGAGGCCGCAACACGTTCA
>Ga0079225_10001698_pt1 | contig 12484 bp, 11 predicted proteins | sample Poulit2012_FD_76344 | JGI IMG/M metagenome (GOLD analysis project Ga0079225, IMG submission 76344) | Agricultural soil microbial communities from Georgia to study Nitrogen management - Poultry litter 2012 | ecosystem: Environmental > Terrestrial > Soil > Agricultural land | place: USA: Georgia...
ATCTGTCTCATCTAAGACAATTTCCTTTTTCGCTTCAAAACCATACTCGGCGCAAATAAGTTCAATAGCGGTACTGTCTAGGTTTTGATTTTTGGTTGCCATAACTCCTAGGAACATTAAATTTTTAATAATTTCCGGAACGTCTTTCTTTAACTTTCCTGCTAGTTCCTCAACAGTAATAGGCTCTGTATAAGTGATTACATTAGAAGCCTCCTCCGTTTCTTTAACGGCTTCCTTTATACCCTCTTCCTCTACCGCCTCTTTTTCTTCTATTACTTCTTCTTTTTTGCTCGACGGATTAATTAGTTCATTTAATTTTTCTTGAACATCCTCATCAATCGTTGCCATATGGTTCGTTATATCAATATTTAATTCTTCTAAATACTGTAACACGTCTCGACTTGATAAGTTGTTTTCCTTTGCATATTCGTAAACTCGCATGTTACTCATATGTTCACCTCCGAAATTATTTACGTAAAGTAGCTTAACATCTTTTTAGAAAAACCTTTATCTTCAATGGCGATTGCTACTCTACCAATTTGACCGATAGCTTGGGATAAAATCTCTCGATTATCCACGATAATGCATGGGATATTATAGGTTTTACACTTATCGGTAATTTTTTTCTTTGTGCTTTCACCAATGTCCTCGGCAATTAAAACGACATTCGCTTTTTTATGTTGAATAGATTTAATGATAGCTTCTTCACCAGTTATACATTTACCTGCTCGATATGCTATTCCCAATAAGTTTAAATATCGATGATCCATTGACTAATCTTCTACCATTTCTTTAATTTGATCGTATAATTCCCCAGCAATTTTCACTTTAAATTGTTCTTCTAATACTTTTCTCTTCTTAGCTTCTTCAATTATATCTAATCGCTTAGTTAAATAAGCGCCACGGCCATTTCTTTTACCTGTTAGATCGACGAACACTTCGCCTTCCTTAGTTCGAACAATTCTAATTAATTCTTGCTTTGGTTTCATTTCCTTTGTTACAACACATTTTCTAAGAGGTATTTTTCGTTTCCTTGCCATATTAAACCCCTCCAAAATTAAAATAGAAAATCTTCTTCTTCTGCTTCTATTTCCTCTTGTAACAAATCATCAGCTGCCTCTAATAAACCTTCTGCTTTGGCATCTGTTTCACTCTTAATGTCAATTTTCCAACCCGTTAATCTAGCAGCTAATCGCGCATTTTGTCCACGCTTTCCAATGGCTAAAGAAAGTTGATAATCTGGAACGATTACTGTAGTAGCCTTTTCCTCTTCATCGACGATGACGTCAATTACCTTTGCAGGACTTAAAGCGTTTGATACATATACAACAGGGTCATCTGACCATTCTATAATATCAATTTTTTCTCCTTGCAGTTCATCTACTATCGTTTGCACTCTTTGTCCACCCTGGCCGACACAGGAACCTACTGGGTCAACATTTTCATCCTCGGAGTATACAGAAATCTTTGAACGATCTCCAGCTTCCCGGGCTATGGATTTTATTTCTACAATTCCATCATATATTTCAGGTACTTCCATTTCAAATAATCTTTTTAATAAACCTGGATGAGTTCTAGAAATAAAAATTCTTGGTTCCTTATTTCCCTTTTCTACCTTTGTTACATATACCTTTATTCGATCGTGAATATTATATGATTCACCCGGCATTTGGTCATTTTCAGAAAGCTTTGCTTCTATTTTCCCTAAATCAACGAATACTGAACTACGATCTTTACGTTGTATAATTCCCGTAATAACGTCTTCCTCGTGATCAATATATTCTTCGAAAATTACATTTCGTTCTGCTTCCCTAACTCTCTGTGTAACAACTTGCTTGGCAGCTTGGGCAGCAATCCTACCAAAGTCTTTCGGTGTTACCTCAATTTCAATGATATCGTCAATTTCATAATTTGGATCTATTTCCTTGGCTTCTTCTAAGGTGATTTCTTCCTGACTGTCAAGAACCTCTTCTACTACAGTCTTTCGAGCATAAACTTCCATTTTTCCTTCATCAACATTTATGTTAACACGCACATTTGATGCTGATTGGAAGTTTCGCTTATAAGCCGAGATTAAAGCAGCTTCTAATGTTTCGACTAAGGTCTCTCGGTCGATACCCTTTTCTTTTTCCAAATAATTCATAGCTTCGAACATTTTGTTGCTCACTTTTTAAGTCCTCCTTTATAATGCAACGGCTAAACGGGCGTTGGCAATTATTTCATAGGGAATTTCAACGGTTTTTCTTTTAGATAAGACTTGATATTCAATAGTAGCAACATCATTTACAAATTTTTTTAAAATTCCCTCGTACACTTTTTCCCCATCGACGGGTGCATATAGCGTCATATAAACATTTTTCCCGACACTCTTTTCAAAATCCTTTTTACTTGTTAAAGGTCTCTCTACACCCGGGGATGAAACTTCTAAAAAATAAGTCCCAGGAATAAAATCATCTTCATCAAGTTTTTCACTTAATTCGGTTGAAAGGAGACTACATTCATCTAGTGTAATTCCCCCTTCAATTTTATCGACAAAGATTTTCAAATACCAATCTGGTCCTTGTTTTACATATTGTAAATCGTACAATTCCAAAGCCATCTTCTCTAAAATAGGTTGTAATATTTGCTCAGTTCTTTCTTTTATAGGTTGGCTCATTTTGACCCTCCTCCTTTACCTTATTGTATACAAGTACTTTTCTTTTCATTAAAACAATTACTTTCAATATAAAACCCCCGCCATTTTGGCAAGGGGACAAAGTAGATGTTTGTTGTAAAAAAGAGTGGGAAGTCCCACTCTTTTTAGTTCGTACACTGTTACATACCATTAAAACTATAACATATTATGGATTTTCATGCAATAGTTTCACATTTAAAAAAGCGATAATTGATTTTCTTCAGCCATACCTTCTAAACAACCATGTTGATCTAAGTAGTCCAATACTGTTTTAGAAATTCTGCTTCTTTCTCTTAAATCTTGCTTTGACAAAAACTCGCCTTCTGCTCTTGCCTTTACTATGTTTAATGCCGCATTTGTTCCTAACCCATCAACGGAATTAAAAGGTGGGATTAATGTATCACCATCAACGATAAAGTCTTTTGCATCGGATCTGTATAAATCAACCTTTTGGAAGGTAAAGCCTCGTTCATTCATTTCTAATGCTACCTTCAGAACCGTTAATAAGTTCCTCTCCTTTGGTGTTGCGTCATTTCCTTTTTCTTTTATTTCTAAAATTCGATTTCTTAATACATCCGAACCTTTCACCATTGTATCTAGTTCGAAATCTCTAGCCCTTACCGAAAAATATGCTGCATAAAATTCGATTGGATAATAAACTTTAAAATAAGCAATTCTTACGGCCATTAAGACATAGGCTACAGCATGAGCTTTCGGGAACATATATTTTATTTTTTTGCACGAATCAATATACCAATCAGGAACATTATGTTTTTTCATCTCTTCAATCCAATCGGCCTGTAATCCTCTTCCCCGTCTGACTGATTCCATAATGGTAAAGGATAAGGAAGCATCTAGCCCCTGTTGCATTAAATAAACCATAATATCGTCCCTACACCCTATAACCTCAGGTAGTTCACAAATCCCTTCATTAATTAAGTCTTGGGCATTACCTAACCACACATCCGTTCCATGGGATAATCCAGAAATAATAACTAACTCTGCGAAAGTTTTTGGCTTCGTTTGCTCAAGCATTTGCCGGACAAATTGAGTTCCAAACTCAGGTACACCTAAGGTTCCAGTTTGACAATGGATTTGTTCAGGTTCAACACCAATTGATGATGTTCCTGAAAATAGTTGCATAACCTTTTCATCGTCAATCGGAATTGAGTGTGGATTTACTCCCGTTAAATCTTGCAACATTCTAATAACCGTAGGGTCATCATGACCTAGTATATCAAGTTTTAATAAATTGTCTTCGATTGAATGGAAATCAAAATGAGTCGTTTTCCATTCGCTTTCCCGGTCATCAGCAGGAAATTGGATTGGTGTAAAGTCATAAATCTCCATATCATTAGGAACAACAATAATTCCACCAGGATGCTGCCCGGTCGTACGTTTTACTCCTGTGCATCCTTGAACAAGTCGGTCAATTTCAGCATTTCGATAATGAAGATCAAAATCTGTTGCATAACCTCTAACATATCCATAGGCTGTTCTTTCGGCGATTGTACCGATTGTACCGGCACGAAATACCTTTTCTTCTCCAAATAAGTCCTTTGTATAGTTGTGAGCAATGGCTTGATATTCCCCCGAAAAGTTCAAGTCGATATCTGGTACTTTATCCCCTTCAAAACCTAAAAATGTTTCAAACGGAATATCTTGACCGTCCTTGATTAGTGGAATCTTGCATTTTTCACAATTTTTATCAGGTAAATCAAAACCACTAGCATAACTACCATCGGTAATAAATTCTACACTATTACATTCTTTACACACATAATGGGGTGGTAAAGGATTTACTTCAGTAATCTCAGTCATCGTTGCAACCAAGGAGGAACCAACAGAACCTCTAGAACCGACTAAATATCCATCATCTAACGACTTTTTTACTAATTTATGGGAGATTAAATAAATAACCGCAAAGCCGTGGCCTATAATACTATTTAGTTCCTTTTCTAGTCTTTCTTCAACTATTTTCGGTAAGGTTTCCCCATACAATTTCCTTGCATTTTTATAAACTAATTTTCTTACCTCTTCCTCGGCTCCTTCTATTTGCGGTGTGTATAAATCCTTTTTCAAAGGGCGAACCTTTTCTATTTGTTTTGCAATTTTTTGAGTGTTAGTAATTACTATTTCTTCACTTGTTTTTTCCCCTAAAAAACGAAAATGTTCTAACATTTCCTCCGTTGTATAAAAGGGTGTGTCTGGAAGGGTCTGTCTATTTAAAGGATTTCCTTTTTGGGATGCAATTAAAATCCTTCGATACAACTTTTCATGATCTGCTAGATAGTGTACATTTCCTGTAGCCACCACCGGCTTATCCAGCTGCTTACCGAGATTGACAAGATTCTTTATAACGTCTAATATTTGGGATTCATTTTGTACTACGTCCCTTTCAATTAAACCAATATAATGATTAGGAGGTTGAACTTCTATATAATCATAGAAACGCGCTACTTCCTCAGCTTCACCTGAGGATTTTTGTAACATCGTTTCAAAAAGTTCTCCATTATCACAGGCAGAGCCAATCAATAATCCCTCCCTATGTTTTTGGAGAAGGGATCTTGGTATTCGTGGTGTTCGATAAAAATAATTTATATGAGACTTAGAAACTAATTTATATAAGTTTTTCAATCCTGTTTCATTTTTAACTAAAATTGTGCAGTGATAGGGGCGGGAATGTTGATACGCATTACCTTGTCCAATATGATTATTTAATTCATTATGATTTACAATATTCTTTTCCTGTAATAATTTTAAAAACTTCCAAAATAAATATCCAGTAGCCTCTGCATCATAAATAGCTCTATGGTGTTGTACTAATTCAATATCTAAATGATTACATAAAGTATTCAATCTATGATTGCCTAATTCAGGAAACAAAAAACGCGCCAGTTCTAAGGTATCTATAATAGCATTATCTAATGGTTCAATATTAATCTTTTGTAAACCTGTATTTAAAAAACCTATATCGAAAGTAGCGTTATGTGCGACCAAGATATCGTTACCCATCCATTCATAAAATTCCTGTAATACATCATCCACCTCGGGTGCATCAACTAACATATCATCAGTAATGCCTGTGATGTCTGTAATTATCTTAGATAATGGTCGGTGGGGATTTGCAAAGGATTCAAATCGATCAATAATTTCCCCTTGATGTATCTTCACTCCTGCAATTTCTATAATTGTGTCATAAACCGCCGAAAGCCCAGTAGTTTCTACGTCAAACACGACGAAGGTTTTATCTTCTAAGTTTATATCCTGGACATTATGAGCAATAGGAACCCCATCATCTACTAAATTTGCTTCCATTCCATAAATTACTTTTATGTCGTGATTTTGACTCGAAAAAAACGCCTCTGGAAAAGCTTGAACAACCGAGTGGTCTGTTATAGCTATCGCCTCATGTCCCCATTTTGCTGCTTGGGCAATTAAATCGGAGGGAGAGACTACGGCATCCAACTGACTCATTGTCGTATGAGCATGTAATTCAATGCGTTTTTTTCCCTTTTCTGCCCGATCTTCCCTTAATTGAACAGCGACTTCATTAATATCATTGGCCATCATCACAAGTTGATTAGAATACATATCTGTTTGTATTCTACCTCGGGCTTTAATCCATATCCCTTTCTTAGCCTGCTTAAATACAGTCTCATCGTCATCATTTCTAGAAAATACTTTAATTTCTAATGAGTCTGTATAATCCGTTATCTTTAATACGAGTAAACTTCTACCAGAACGGAGCTTAATTGTCTCAGAATCAAAAACATAACCTTGGATTGTTTTCCGATGTTCTTCCTCTAATATATTTTCTATAGCGATAGGTTCATCATTAATTTTATAGCCAAACATGAACACTTCTTGCTTCTTCTCGCTATTTTGTTTTCTATTCTGCTCAGCCTTAGCAAGCTTTTTAACAATCTGCTTATCTTCATCCGCTTGCTGTTGTCTAAATTTCTCAATGTCATTATTATTTGTTTCAATTTTCGTTTCAATAAGTATGTTTGGCAAGCCTGCCCTTTGACAAAAGTGTTTAAAATCCTCGGTCAAATGCCTTTTTAACGATATTGATTGGGGTTCGTTTTGGACAATAACGATTATTTGGTTATTGTTAATCTGTGGTCTTTGATTAGTAATCGAACCATTTAATCCCGGTGGTAAGTTATTTGTCGTTTGTAAAAAAACATTCCAATAATCTAAAATGAATTTCTCATCAACTTCTTCATTCATTGGATATAGAGTGACATCTACCTTTGCTATTTGTTCAAAGGATTTTTTTATTTTATGTAAAAAGTTTTTATATACTGTTGCAGGTAATATATTTACAGTTTCTATATGAAAGTGCCATCGTTTACTTTTTGTAAACACCTCTAATTTCTTAATTTTACTTTCAGTGAAATAATCTGAAACAATGTCTTTTTCTAGATTAATTTGTTCTAATAATAAAGCCATTTTATTTTCCTTAGACAGTGACATATTAACCCCTCTTTCGGAAAAATTCTATAAGTGTATAAAGTCCCATTGTATGAAAACAATGAGACTTTAATGGAGTATTTTAACTAAGATTTACAGGAATAGTCTTTGGATGTCATTCCATGTCACAATAATCATTAAAAGCATCAAGAGTGCAAAACCGATAAAGTGAACAATTCCTTCCTTTTGTGGATCAATCGGTTTACCCCTAATGGCCTCTATTCCTACGAATAATAAACGGCCACCATCAAGGGCTGGTAACGGTACGAGATTAATAATACCTAAATTAACACTTAACATAGCCGTCCACATAATAAAGGTTTCTAGCCCCAATTTGACGGCTTGATCTGTTACGTCGTAGATCATTACAGGTCCCCCTAGCATATCAATGGAATACTGACCCGTAACTAACATAATTAAGTTCGTTAAGATTAGTTTAGTTATTTCGTAAGTTTGTTTGAAGCCATAAACTAAAGTTTTAGGGATTGATTTTTCAAAGGATAAGCGTACCCCCATTTGTCCAAAGGTTTGTTCATCCTGAACAATTTTAGCTGGAGTTACATTTATTGATATTATTTGTTCATCCCTTTTCACTTTCATTTGGAGATCTTCTTCTGGACTTTGGCTTACTATTTCGGTAAATTTTTCCCAGGTATTTATAGCTAGTCCATCGATTTCAACTATTTCATCTCCTGGTACAATTCCGGATTGCTCAGCTGGTGAGCCAGGTTCGATATCTCCAATAATTGCTCTGTCTGCTGGAACTCCCTGCATTATCCCTAATAGTATAAATAAAAAGGCAGCTAAAATTAAATTCATCATAGGTCCTGCAAATAACTGCATTGCCCGTTGACCTATAGTTTTAGAGGCAAATTGCCGATCGTAAGGAGCTATTTGGGTTTCCCGTTCATCCATAATGAATAGTGCCTTTTCATGAACAGGAAAGGAGAGTTTTTCCTCGTAATTATCTAGTTCATAACCTTCAATAATTAATTTGTGATCTAAATCTACATGTTCTACTTCGATTACTCGTGCATTCGGATGTTTCGATTTGTTGTTGACGATAATCCGTACAACCTGGCCTTCCTTATTAAATTCAAGGCCTATGTGATGTCCAGGTCGAAGCTCGATAATTTCAGGATCTTCCCCTGCGACTCTAACATAACCGCCAATAGGTAATAGGCGAACTGTGTAATCAGTCTCGTTTCTATGAAAGGAAAGGATTTTTGGCCCCATTCCAATCGCAAATTCTCTAACTAACATACCCGCCCGCTTGGCGAAAATCAAATGACCAAATTCATGGACGAATACGAGTAATCCAAACATAAAAATAAAGGCAATAACGGCTGTCACCTAGAGCACCTTCCTTTTACAGTGTATAACATTTCACTACATAAATTGTAATACATATAAGATTGGCAAAACAAACAACAAGCTGTCAAAACGATCTAAAATTCCGCCGTGTCCCGGAAGGATTGTTCCAAAATCCTTCACAGAAAAATGACGCTTAAGGGCTGAAGCAACTAAATCGCCAATTTGCCCTCCGATTGAAATTACTATGGCATACATGATCAGAATATTAAGGGATACATCAAAGGTTTGTAGGCTATAAAATATGATACTTAATAAGACAGATAAGATTAAGCCTCCTATGGCACCTTCTATTGTTTTGTTTGGACTAATTGCGGGCCAAAGTTTTCTTTTCCCAAAAAACTTACCGGAGAAATACGCGCCCGAATCGGTTGTCCATATAGTAGTCAATACAAAGATTAAGTATTGTAAGCCTAAGTTTCTTACTTCAATGAAGAAGTAAAATCCTATGGATATATAAACTGTACCTAATAACAGCATACTTGCCTTCGTGAAAGGAAATTTGTTTTTACTAAGAACAGTATATGCTAATAAAATAATGATTAAACCAAGAAAAGATCTTTCAATTCCTGTAATTACAAAGAATAATGAATCATTGTAGCTATATAGCAGTAATCCCCATAAAAATAGTAGAGATATAATCGAAGGGAATATAAACGTTGACAGCTTTGAAGCGCGGATAAATTCCAGAAGTCCAATCGTTGCTATTAATATTGTCAACAATAAAAATGGTACTTGTCCATAAATTATAGTTGGAATAAAGATAATGAGAGCTAATACGGCTGTAATAATCCTTTGTTTCATCGTTTTTCCACCTTGTTAAATTCCACCATAACGGCGTTTTCTCCGTTTGTAATCGTCTATCGCTTGCTTAAAAATGTCTCCAGTAAAATCAGGCCAATATACATCAGTAAACCAAAATTCAGTATAGGCTAATTGCCAGAGAAGGAAATTACTTAATCTTTGTTCACCGCTTGTGCGAATAAGCAAATCCGGATCCGATAAACTATTTGTATATAAATATTTAGAAAAAACTGCTTCATCCAAAGTTTCAAAGGACAACTTTTCTCTTTCAATATCCATCAAAATTTGTTTTGTCGCTTTTAAAATTTCATCTCTACTGCCATAATTTATCGCGAAATTTAGCAACAATCCCTTGTTATTTTTCGTTTTGCTTTTTGCATAGCTTATTGCCTTTTGGGTATGTCTTGGTAAAGTTTCTACATTTCCAATCGTATCTATTTTGACATTTCTTTCCATTAATTCTGGTAAAAAAACATTCAAAAACTCATTCGGTAATCTCATTAGAAAGTCGACCTCTGTTTTTGGACGCTTCCAATTCTCTGTAGAAAAAGCATATAAGGTTAAAATTTTCACACCGCAATCAACGGCCATTTTTACTGTATCCTTAACAGCATCCATGCCTTTTTTATGACCGGCCACTCTTGGTAATCCTCTTTCCTTAGCCCATCTACCATTTCCATCCATAATGATGGCAACGTGGTTAGGAAGGTTTGTATCTTTATCATCAGATTGTTGTTGATTAATGAATGGAAACTTCATTGACCTAATGTCCTCCAAAACTTCGAAATTATTTATAAAATATCTCATGAATATTCATTATATCATTAAGTATGTGATAAATAAATATAAAATTAGGCAAGGTTCAAAGTTTATTACTGACTCCTTGCCTAATATTAAAAACATATATTTAAAATTACACCTGCATAATTTCTTCTTCTTTCACCTTAGCTATTTCATCAATTTTATTCGTATAATTATCTGTCTCTTCTTGAACTTGTTTCTCACCATTTCGGAGTTCGTCTTCGGTTAAGTCTCCATTTTTTTCCGCTTTTCTAAGTTCGTCATTGGCATCTCTTCGATGATTTCTGATTTGAATCTTTGCTTCTTCTGTATATTTACCAACTACCCGAACTAATTCTTTACGTCTTTCCTCGGTTAATGCTGGTATACTAATTCGAATTAAATCGCCATCATTAGATGGTGTTAAACCTAAATCAGCTTTTAGAATTGCCTTTTCAATATCGGCTAAGGCGGTCTTGTCATAGGGCGTAATCATGAGTAAACGTGGCTCAGGGGCCGTTACGTTTGCCAGTTGATTTAATGGTGTATTTGTACCGTAATACTCCACAAAAACGTTATCTAAAATGTTTGGATTAGCCCTTCCTGCTCTAACAGTAGCTAAATTTCTTGAAAAAGCTTGAATCGATTGCTCCATTTTCCCGCGCATTTCATTAATTGTTTGTGAAATCATATTTATTTCCCCCTTATCGTTGTACCAATTTCTTCACCTAGTACGACACGTTTTATATTTCCTTCTTCAGAGATAGAAAATACGATTAATTGTATATCATTATCCATACAAAGTGATGAAGCTGTGGAATCCATTACCCCTAGTCCTTCATTTAACATATCCATATAAGACAATTGCTCATATTTTTTTGCATCCTTGTTGACCTTTGGATCATCAGTGTAAACTCCATCTACATCATTTTTTGCCATTAAGATAACATCCGCCTCAATCTCAGCTGCTCTTAAAGCTGCGGTTGTGTCTGTAGAAAAATATGGATTACCGGTACCAGCTGCAAATATGACAACACGGCCTTTTTCTAGGTGACGAATTGCTTTTCTTCTGATGTACGGCTCCGCTACTTGTCGCATTTCTATCGATGTTTGCACCCTCGTTTGAATTCCAATCATCTCTAGGCTATCTTGTAAAGCGAGGGAATTCATAACTGTTGCTAGCATTCCCATATAGTCTGCTGTAGCTCTGTCCATTCCGACTTCGCTACCAACTTTACCACGCCAAATATTTCCGCCACCAACGACAATTGCAATTTCTACACCTAATTCACATATTTCCTTTACTTGATTGGCAATCGATTTAATAACTGTTGGTTCAATACCATAACCAATATTTCCGCTTAAGGCTTCTCCACTAAGCTTAAGTACGATCCTACGGTATTTAGCTATTGTCATATTTACCTCCAAAAATGTATTAATCTATGTATCAAGAATAGGGAACAATTAAATGTTCCCTAAACTTAAGTTTTTTTATTTTTTAATTTGGCTCATTACTTCTTCTGCGAAATCTTCTTCGCGTTTTTCCATACCTTCTCCAACTTCAAAGCGTACCGCTTCTTTAACAGTTGCATTTAAATTTTTAACATATTTCTCAACTGTAATATCTGGATCTTTTACAAAGTCTTGCTCTAGTAAACAGATTTCCTCATAGAATCTACCTAAACGGCCTTCTACGATTTTCTCTACGATATGCTCTGGCTTACCTTCTTGAAGAGCTTGAGTTTGTAAAATATCCTTTTCTCGGTTTACTTCCTCTTCTGATACATCGTCTCGTGAGATATACTTTGGATTTAATGCAGCAAGGTGCATAGCAACATCCCTCGCTGCATCTTCATCAGTAGTTCCTTCTAATAAGGTAAGTGCTCCAATGCGTCCTTCCATATGCAAATAGGCACCGAAGGCATCCTCGTCTGTCTTAGTAAGAATCTCAAATCGACGAAGGGAAATTTTTTCTCCGATTGTTGCTATAGCAGTATTGATAACGTCACCAACAGTATCTTCCTTGCCTGTAAAGGTTTGCTCTAAAGCTTCTTCTACTGTTTCAGGCTGTTTATTAACAAGATGCTTCCCTAAATCTTTTAATAAAGTCTGGAATTGATCATTTTTAGTAACGAAGTCTGTTTCACAGTTTACTTCCAGTAATACTGCTGTATTTCCATCAATCTCGATGTGAGCTGAACCTTCTGCAGCAATTCTATCGGCCTTCTTCGCAGCTTGGGAAACTCCCTGCTTACGTAAGTAATCAATTGCCTCTTCAATATTTCCATTCGTTTCTTCTAAAGCCTTTTTACAGTCCATCATACCTGCACCAGTTTTCTGACGCAACTCTTTAACCATTTGTGCTGTAATTGCCAT
>Ga0079225_10001700_pt1 | contig 12483 bp, 10 predicted proteins | sample Poulit2012_FD_76344 | JGI IMG/M metagenome (GOLD analysis project Ga0079225, IMG submission 76344) | Agricultural soil microbial communities from Georgia to study Nitrogen management - Poultry litter 2012 | ecosystem: Environmental > Terrestrial > Soil > Agricultural land | place: USA: Georgia...
AAAGGTTATAGAAACAGTCACGGGGGAGCAGATTTCTGCTGAAGAGTTGGGTGGAGCACATGTCCATAATACGAAAAGTGGTAATGCTCATCTGAAAACGGAATCTGAAGAAGAGGCATTGGATACTGTGCGAGAATTACTTGAATATCTTCCCGCCAATTACAGTGAAAAACCACCCATAAAAAATATCCAAATGGATGATGATTATTGTCCTAATTTAACCGAGATTGTCCCCTATGATTCCACCAGACCTTATGATGTAAAGAATATTATCAATGAGGTCGTTGATCCTGGTAGCTTTTTTGAAATTCATGAGGGGTTCGCCAAAAATATTGTTGTAGGCTTTGCACGTCTTAACGGCCAGTCTGTTGGCTTGGTTTGTAATCAACCAAAATATTTAGCCGGTGGGCTTGATATTGATTCAAGTGACAAATCAGCTAGATTTATAAGACTTTGTGATTCATTTAATATACCTATAATAACTTTTGAAGATGTAACCGGATTTTTCCCTGGTGTAAAACAGGAACACGGGGGTATTATAAGACATGGAGCAAAAATTCTATATGCCTATTCAGAAGCAACAGTTCCTAAAATAACTGTCATTACAAGGAAGGCATATGGTGGGGCTTATGTTGCATTAAATAGTAAGTCAATAGGTGCTGACTTAGTTTATGCTTGGCCAAATGCGGAAATAGCAGTTATGGGACCAGAAGGAGCTGCAAATATCATATTTGCAAAAGATATTGCGGAGAGTGAACATCCTGAAAAAACACGTCAAGAAAAAATAGACACCTACCGTGAGAAGTTTGCTAATCCATATATTGCTGCGGGACTTGGGATGGTTGATGATGTTATTGATCCTAGGGAAACGCGTATAAAACTTATGCAAGCATTAGATATGTTGAAGAATAAAGAAGAAGATAGACCAAAGAAAAAACATGGTAACATACCTTTATAGGAATTAATTTTAAAGGTATGAATTTGGGAGGATTAACAGCATGATTAAAGTTAATAAGGACCGACTTATTGAAGAATTCCTTGAATTAGTACAAATAGACTCTGAAACAAAGTACGAATCCGAAATTTCAAGTATATTAAAAGAAAAATTTAAAAATTTAGGATTAGATGTTGTCGAAGATAATGCAAAAGAACTTACAGGTCATGGAGCAGGTAATTTAATTTGTTCACTAAAGGGAACAAAGATTGAGGCAGAACCAATTTACTTTACTTCTCACATGGATACAGTGGTTCCTGGTAAAGGCGTAAAGCCCTCAATAAAAGATGGTTATATAGTTTCAGATGGTACAACGATATTGGGTGCGGATGATAAAGCGGGTCTTGCCGCGATGTTGGAAGCGATCAGGATCCTACAGGAAAGTAATATAGAGCATGGAAACATTCAATTTGTTATTACAGTGGGAGAAGAGTCTGGTTTGGTTGGTGCAAAGGCCCTTGATCCTTCTTTGCTTCAAGCGACCTTTGGTTATGCAATTGACAGTAATGGACTTGTTGGCGACATTATTGTTGCAGCCCCAACACAAGCTAAACTATTTGCGAAAATCAAAGGGAAAACCGCTCATGCCGGTGTGGCTCCGGAAAAAGGAGTTTCAGCAATTACGCTTGCAGCTAAGGCAATTTCAAAAATGCCTCTGGGACGAATTGATGAGGAAACAACTGCAAATATTGGCCGTTTTGAAGGAGGTCAACAAACAAATATCGTTTGTGACTATGTTGAGGTATTAGCGGAAACCAGGTCGTTAATGACTGAAAAAATGGAAAAGCAAGCCAAGAAAATGACGGATGCATTTGTATCTACAGCACAACAATATGGTGGAGATGCTGATGTGGATGTAGAAGTGATGTATCCTGGTTATAATCAAAAAGATGGGGATCAAGTTGTTGAGGTTGCAAAGCGTGCAGCGAAAGCGATTGGACGAAAGAGTCAATTAGTGAAAAGTGGTGGTGGTAGTGACGCTAATGTGATTGCAGGCTATGGCATCCCTACAGTAAACCTAGCAGTTGGTTACGAGGAAATTCATACAACGAATGAACGTATGCCTATTGAAGAATTAATCAAAATAACGGAATTAATTACAGCGATTATTAAAGATGTAGCTTCGGAATAATACATGTTATTTTAAATTTAAGTGTTTAACAAAATTGATAAAAAGCTTGGAATATCATTCTCGATGTTCCAAGTTTTTATTTTATAGTTCATTAATTATTTTGCCGGTGGGGTGGTACCAGTATATATGAGTACAAAGACATATAACCTGTGATATAATGGGAATACAAACAACCGTTCTAAAAGGATGTTTAAAATGCTTATTAAACAACAAACAAAGCAAAAAAGGCGAATTATTTTCCATATAGACATGAACTGCTTTTATGCTTCCGTAGAGATGGCTTATAATCCAGAATTAAAAGGAAAACCATTAGCTATAGCTGGGAATCCCGAAGAAAGAAAGGGAATTATTGTAACCAGCAGTTACGAAGCACGTGCAAAAGGCGTAAAAACAACTATGCCTCTCTGGCAGGCACGTAAATATTGTCCCAATTTACTTGTCATGCGACCTAATTTTAATCGATATCGACAGGCTTCACGGGAAATATTTAAGATGCTTTCTGAGTTGACCCCCCTTGTAGAACCAGTTTCAATTGATGAAGGTTATATGGACATAACAGATGTGGAAACTTCGGATCCTGTAGGCCTTGCTAAAGATATTCAGCATCGATTGAAATCCGAACTTGACATCCCTTGCAGTATTGGAATTGCACCAAATAAATTTTTAGCAAAAACAGCATCAGACATGGAGAAACCAATGGGATTGACTATTTTAAGAAAGCGTGACATACCTAATATACTATGGCCTTTACCTATTGAGAAAATGCACGGTGTTGGAAATAAAACTAAAGAAAAATTGTATGCCATTGATGTTAAAACGATTGGACAACTTGCTAAAAAAGACGTTTACACATTAAAACAAGTTCTAGGAGTGAATGGTGAACGTTTAAAAAATCGTGCGAATGGCATAGATTCAAGAGAAGTTGATCCTGATGCTGTCAATGAATTCAAGAGTATTGGCAGCTCCCAAACTCTTTCCCAGGATACAACTGATGAAGTGAAAATTAGAAGATTAATGCATGTTCTAGGAGATAATGTAGAGCGACGTTTGAAGCGAAAAAAAGCAGCGGGCAGAAGTATCCAACTTATGATTCGATATCATGATCGCAAAACAATAACACGGAGCAAAAAACTACAAGTATTCATTGATACAAAAGAAGAAATTATAGATGTTGCCAATGAACTATGGCAAGAACACTGGAACATGCAACCGATTAGACTTTTAGGTATTACGGTACAGGATATTGAAGAGAAAAAACAAATAGGAAAGCAGCTTGATTTATTCACATATGAAAAAGAAGCTGAAAAAGAAAAGCTTTATCATACAATCGATACACTCTCAGAGAAATATGGCAAAAATCTTTTTAAATCTTTGGAGGTAAATGATGAGAATCACATACGTACAAGTTTTCAGAAAGATTTTTTAGATGATTATAGAAAATAATTCTTATTCTCAAGTTTAAACTGCCCCCTAGAGATCTGTTTAAAACTAGGAGGCAGTATAGCATAAGGAAACTCATAACAGAATCAAACAAATTTTTGCTTCGTCATAGCGATATAGCTCATATTTAAAATCAACCCATTATTTTCTTGATGATCAACTCGGTCAATTTACCGCCGGGATAACGAAATGGTATATCAAATTTTGTCGTTTGTTTCATGATTGACTTTTGATGAGAAAACGTATTAAAACTGTGTTTGCCATGGTAAGAGCCCATACCACTTTGACCGACTCCACCAAAAGGAAGGTGAGGGTTTGCCAAATGGTATAAAGTATCATTGATTGAACCTCCTCCAAAAGAGATGGAGGTTATGACCTTTTCTTGTTGCGATTCATCTTCTCCAAAGTAATAAAGGGCAAGCGGCTTTTCAAGTTTTTGAAAACTTTTTAATACCTCATCTAAAGATTCAAATGATAATATAGGTAAAATCGGCCCAAAAATCTCTTCCTTCATAACAGGATCATCCCAAGCTATATTGTCAAGAAGGGTGGGCTCAATTAATAGCCTATCTTCATCACGGTGGCCACCATAGACAATCATTCCGTCATCTAAAAATTTTTCCACATGTTTATAATGTTTTTCATTAATGATACGAACATAATTTTTGTTTTTTAAAGGGTATTTGCCGTATAGTGTTTTAATTTGTTTTATAAGTGCACGCAAAAACTTATTTTTAATTTTATCGTGGATATAGATAAAATCGGGTGCAACACAAGTTTGACCAGCATTCGTGAATTTCCCCCAAGCAATTCGTTTTGCGGCCAGCTTAATGTTAGCATCCTGATCAACTATAACAGGACTTTTACCGCCTAGTTCCAAAGTGATAGGTGTTAAATTCTCACTTGCCCTCTTCATGATTATTTTTCCTACCCTAGCACTTCCAGTGTAAAAAATATAATCAAAAGATTCGCTGAGCAATGCTTGACTAGTTGTCGCGTCTCCTTCAATAACAGTAAAGTACTCCTTAGAAAATGTTGCTTCCACCATGTTTAATAACAGCCGGGATGTTGATGCGGCAACTTCTGATGGTTTAATGACGATTGTATTTCCAGCTGCAATCGCTCCTATCGCTGGAGCAATGGCTAATTGAAGTGGGTAATTCCACGCTGAAATAATTAGAGTGACCCCATAGGGTTCTTTGTATATATAGTTTTTTGTACCTTTATGGGTTAGCGGTGTTTTTACTCTTTCTGGTTTAATCCATTCTTTTAGATGCTTTAAGGCGAAATCAATTTCTGTGTAGAGCACACTAAGTTCAGTTGTAAATGTTTCAAAGTTTGACTTATTTAAATCATCCCGTAAAGCGTGATAAATGTCGTCTTCATAATCTTTAAGCATTTGTTTGAGTTTTTCAAGTTGCTTAATTCGGAAATCGTAATTTAATGTTTTTTGGTTAAAAAATTCCCGTTGAGCTCTGATTATATTGGCGATGTCTGTCATTCTTATGACCACCTTTATTCTTGATATTTTACAGTAAATCTAAAAAAGTCTTTCGCAAGTTGAGTATTTGGAAATATAGCCTGTGCTTCCTGAAGAAGATGTGGTAAATCTTCCTGTTGATAGCGTGAAGAAATATGTGTTAAAATCAATTTTTTAACATGTCCTTCTTTTGCTAATTGGGCAGCCTCTGTAGTTGTTGAGTGAAAATATTTATGAGCAAGTTTTTTCGCTTTATCTTCGAAAGTAGCTTCATGAATTAATACATCCGAGCCTTTAATAAATGACACATTTTTTGCAGTTGATCTAGTATCGCCTAGAATGGACAAGATCCTCCCTTTAATATTAGGACCAATGAAATCTTTCCTTTGAATGGTTCTTCCGTCTGGTAATTCAGTCGTTTTATTTTTTTTGATTTTTTGATATATTGGTCCGGGCGGTATACCCAGTTCCTTTAATTTGTCTACTTTCAAGGTTCCCAATTTGTCCTTTTCTTTAATACGAAAACCATAACTAGGTAAGCCATGCTCAAGTTCTTGACAGGAAACTTCAAATTGATTATTTGAAAATAAGGTCCCATTAGATAATTCAATGATTTCAAGCGGATATGTTAAGTGTGAGCCGCTTGTTTTTAAACTAACATCTATAAACTGCTTGATACCTTTAGGGCCATAAACTGTCAAAGGACTATTTCCACCCTGGAAGGAGCGACTGCTTAATAGACCAGGTAAACCAAATATATGATCACCATGTAAGTGGGTGATAAAAATCTTATTGATTTTTCCTGGTTTAATTGATGTGTGTAATATTTGATGTTGCGTGGCTTCACCGCAGTCAAACAACCAAATATTATTTACTTCTTCTAAAATAGATAAAGCAATAGCCGATACATTTCGCTCTTTTGATGGAACACCAGCCCCCGTACCTAAAAATATTAGTTCCATTATAATTCACCTCTCAACTCTAAAGCTGTTTTCGGAATATCTGTAAAAATTCCATGACAATTATGATTAAAACATTTTAAGATTTGTCGTACCTTATTAACAGTATACACCCGAACGGGGATATCTTCTTCCCGTGATTGTTTGATTAACCGGGAGTTAAGTAATGTGTGTTTGATATGCACAACATCCGCACCGAGTATTTTTCCATATTTAATAGGGTTCCATCTATGTCTGGAAGTTAAGTAAGCAACTTCAACATTCAGCTTACTCATCCGTTTAACACTGTCTTTATTAAATGTTGATATCGTGGTGCGTTCAAGGAGCTGATAATGCTCCAACATTTCATACACTATATATTCTAAATGATTATACTTTATTTTATTGTTTTTAAGCTCTATGTTTAAATTTAAGTTTTTAGGTTTAATCCATGTTAAAAAATCCTCTAATGATAAAATCGGTGTACCTAAATATTCTTTTGCAAACCAACCGCCTACATCGATATTTTTTAATTGAGTAAAGGTAAAATCTTTAACGTAGCCCAAGTGATTTGCTGTACGTTTTAAATTATCATCATGAATGAGAATTGGTATAAGATCCTTTGTTAAATGAATATCGGTTTCAATCCCATCCACCCCAAGTTCATACGCACGTTGGAAGGCTGGAAGCGTATTTTCGGGGGCCTCCTGACTCGCTCCACGATGAGCAATGATTTCAATGGGCATTTTTTTCACCTCTTGTAATAGATTGTGTTTTATTTTGATATTAATGTCAATGTGAAGCCCACTGAATCCGAATAAATTATTTAAATATAAACAGTATAACGTGACTTTTCTTAATAAGAGGCGTAAAATATTAGAAAAATGAATCATTATTCATTGTTGTTGGAGGATTAAATGTGAAGGTTTTAGATCAAACAATTAGCCAAATAACTATTCCAACTCCTTTTGCTGTTGGTGACGTTCACACTTATTTAATTAAGGGAGATACATTGTCATTAGTAGATGCTGGAGTAAAAACAAAGCAGGCGTGGGAAGCTGTTAAATCACAATTAAAATCATTAGGTTATCGGCCCGGTGATGTTGAACAAATTATTTTAACTCATCATCACCCCGATCATATTGGATTAATAGAAGAGTTTCCTAGCGTAAAAAACATTGTTGCTCATAAAGATGTAAATTATTGGTTAACTAGAGATGAAACATACTTTCGGTATTATGAAAAGTTCTTCGAAGAATTTTATACTTCTTGCGGTGTGCCCATGGAATTATTTACTAACTTTGATAAGCTCCGGACTCAATTAGACTTAGTAGGGAAAGGGAGTTTAACAGCGACTATTCAAGAAGGGGATCACTTGCCTGGGCACCCTGAATGGCAGGTCATTGACTCAGCAGGTCATGCTCAAAGTCATTTGTCATTCATACGGCAAAATGATGGTGTTTTTATAGGTGGAGATCATATTTTACAACATATCTCTTCTAATCCTTTAGTGGAACCACCAATGGAAGGGAAGAAAACACGTCCTAAACCGCTGTTGCAATATCGGGAAAATCTACAAAAATGTTTGTCACTTGGAATTAAGTTGGTTTTACCAGGTCATGGCTCTATAATAAATAATATTCATGAACTTATTCCAGCACGTCTTTTAAAACAGGAACAACGTGCAAAAAAGGTTTTAACTTTATTAGAAAAAACATCAATGACTCCATTCCAAGTTTGTCAAAATTTATTTCCAAATCAACACGAAACCCAGCTCAATCTAACCCTTTCGGAAACGATTGGCCAACTTGATTTTCTTGAATATAAGGGATTAATTAACTACGAATTAACTAAAGGTGTGTTATCTTATCGAACAGTGTAAATAGCAAACCCTCACTATGTTAATTTAAAAAAGCCCTATATTAATATGATGTACACCCCTTAGAGCTAAATTAAAAAATCTAACTTTAGTGTGGTGCTAGTAGTGATTGATTTCGTTTTAAAAATGGGCATAGTCGTGAGTATTGCGGCTATGCCCTTTTGTGTGTGTTTTCTAACCCCGTTGATTTCCACTTCAGGTGGACGCTTCCGCGGGCATGGCCTCAACTCTTATTGTTCCACTGTCGTGTCACAATAAGGATTTTCGGACTCATGCTATTCCCGCTGGAGTCGTCACCTTACGTTCCAATCAACTCGTTTATATCTTCACATCGGGTTGTATTTCAATTGATTCGATGCAGTTGTAGTAGATTTTAATGCGTTGTTCGTTTTTAACGTGTTCTTTTAAGTAAATTTTATGTTGCCTGCACTTGACCTTTTTGTCATTTGTACTTTATTAGTCACAAACAAATTAAAGAATGAAAATAAAACTTGATATGGGAACATACATTCGTTTATGATGGAAGATAATAAAACCTTAAGAGAGGTGTTTATAAATGAACCCTAAAATTGATTATAATGTCTTTCCCAATCGACACATTTTATGTATCGATATGAAAAGTTTTTATGCTAGTTGTGCCGCTCTTGCTAAAGGTTTGAACCCACTTACAGCCCGGCTGGCGGTTGTTGCTGACCTGAATCGTAGAGGTAGTGTTGTTTTAGCAGCATCCCCTAAACTTAAAAAAGAGTATGGTATTCGTACAGGGAGTCGACTTTTCGAAATTCCCGACGATGACCAGATTATTGTTGTCTCCGCTCAAATGAATTTATATTTACAGGTCTCTACGGAAATTAGTCGATTATTTAATAAATACGTTCCTAAAGAAGCTATTCATACCTATAGTGTGGATGAGAGTTTTTTAGAAATCGATGGGACAAATCGTCTTTGGGGGGATCCGGAAGAAGTAGCAACCTTAATTAAAGAAGAAATAAAGGATACGTTTGGTTTAACTTCAGCTATCGGAATTGGTCCTAATATGCTTTTAGCAAAATTATGTCTTGATTTAGAATCTAAAAATAAAAGATCGCAAATCGCTCGTTGGTCTTATATGGATGTATCGCAAAAATTATGGAATTTAGCTCCTTTATCACGAATGTGGGGGATTGGAAATCGCTTAGAAAAACGTTTAAATAGAATGGGTATTTCAACCATTGGTCAGTTGGCCAACTACCCATTGGAACGATTGCAGAAAACATTTGGAATTATGGGTGAACAACTTTTTTACCATGCAAATGGAATAGATTTATCAGAATTAGGAGCCCCTATTTTAAATGGACAAATTAGCTATGGGAAAAGCCAAATTTTGCTTAAGGATTATCATAACTCGGAAGACATCAGTTATGTTATTCTAGAAATGTGTGAGGAAATTGGAAAGAGAGCTCGCCATAACTATAAAGTCGGCAGAACCATTAGTTTGGGAATAGGGTATAGTGAAACAGAAGGTGGCGGAGGATTTTATCGTTCTTGTACCTTAATAGCTCCCACAAATATCACAATGGAAATCTTTCAAACATGTATGCATTTATTTGAAAAGTTTTTTATCCATAAAACAGTTCGTAAAATTACTGTTACTCTAAGTAATATACGTGAAGACCGAACAGTTCAATTACAACTTTTTCAGGAAAACCGAGCCCGTGAACGTCAACTTGGCTATACTATGGATAGTGTTCGTGATAAATATGGACAAGATGTTTTGTTGAGGGCTGTTTCATTTACTTCAGCGGGAACGGCCCTTAAACGAAGTAAATTAGTTGGTGGACACTACGCGGAATGAAATAGTAATTTAATGATAAAGGATGATTTAATTGAATAAATTTGAAGAAAAAACCATACAAACGACACAAATTTATCAAGGAAAAGTGATTGATTTACAAGTAGATGACGTCATTTTGCCGAACGGTGCAACTGCCAAGCGTGAGTTAATTAGACATTCAGGAGCTGTGGCGGTGATTCCGATTACGAAAGATAATAAAATTGTATTTGTTAAACAATACCGCAAGCCGCTTGAAAAACCGTTGATAGAAATTCCTGCGGGCAAGCTTGAACAAGGTGAAAAACCCAAAATAACCGCGGTTAGGGAATTGGAGGAAGAAACGGGGTATACAACAAATGATCTTTCTTTTATAACCTCTTTCTATACTTCTCCAGGCTTTGCGAATGAAATAATGTACATTTATTTAACAACTAACCTGGAAGTGCTAGAACAGCCCGTTCAAGGGGATGAAGATGAATTTGTTGAAGTGATTGAATTAACTTTAGATGAAGCCCAACAATATGTTGCCGATGAGAAAATTCATGATGCTAAGACAAATTATGCGATTTTATATTTAGAAATGTTGAAGAAGAATTCAAATTAATTAGCAACACGGTGTGATACAGATAAATAGAGGAGAGTAAAGAATGGTAAAGGAACAACAAATGACATCAAAGGAAGAATTAAAACCATATTACGCTGATATGCATATTCATATTGGACGGGATATATATAATCACCCCGTTAAAATAACAGCAGCAAAAAACTTAACATTAACAAATGTTCTACGTGAATCAAGTAGGCGTAAGGGCATTCATATGATAGGTGTTATCGATAGTCAGGCCCCAGCAGTTCAACAGGAAATCAGAAATTTAATAGAAAATGATAAAGCTTATGAATTGCAAAAAGGTGGTATTCGTTTTGAACAAGTAACTCTGTTATTAGGTTCTGAAATTGAAGTATATGATGAACAGTGTCAAGGTCCACTTCATGTACTCTGTTTTTTCCCTACACTTGATAAAATTCAAACTTTTTCCGAATGGTTAACAGGGAAAATGAAAAACATTACACTCAGTTCCCAACGTTACTATGGAACAGCAAAAGAATTGCAGTATAAAGTGAAGGAATTATCGGGTATTTTTATCCCTGCACATGTTTTTACACCATTTAAAAGTCTTTATGGTAAAGGGGTTAAATCATCATTAAAAGAAGTACTTGATCCAGATTTAATAGATGGTATTGAATTAGGATTAAGCTCAGATACAAATATGGCTGACCAAATAAAAGAATTACATGACTATACGTTTCTATCGAACTCAGATGCTCACTCATTACCAAAAATAGCACGGGAATATCAAGAAATATTAATGGAAGAACCATCCTTTGAAGAATTTTATTATGCTTTACACGAGGTGAAAGGTAGAAAGATACAGCGAAATTTTGGGATGAATCCACAGCTTGGAAAGTATCATACGACCGTCTGTGCTGATTGTATGGAAGTCCTTTCTCCTGCAGATGAAAAGTGTTATAGTTGTGGCTCTAAAAAAGTAGTTAAAGGTGTATTCGATCGAATTCAGGAATTGACGGATACCCAAAAGGGAAGAGGGGATAGGCCCCCTTATATTTATCAAGTTCCTCTTGAGTATCTACCAAAACTTGGACCAAAAACATTTGATAAGTTGATTAATGCATTTCATACCGAAATGAATATTATCCATCACGTACCCTATGACGAATTAATAGAAGTTGTTTCGGAAAAACTAGCAGATTACATCATCCACAATCGGGAAGGTAAAATGGCGATAAAAGCCGGTGGCGGTGGGATATATGGGAAGATAGAAAATATAGAATAGATAAAACAAAAGGGTTTAACCATAGCTTTTTGGTATTATTTCAAGGAATTCCTCATAGTTTTAAAGTAGATGCTTAAGAAGTATTGCTTTAATCGAATGGGGGATGCCAATGTATAGAAAAAGAAACACAGCAATCAATCACGTGAAAGAACACGCCACAGTTTATGTATTCATGATTATATTATTTTTAACAGGAATAATATTTGGAGCTATTCTTGTTAATAGTATGAATTTTGTTCAAAAACAAGATTTATACTTCTATTTAGAACGTTTTTTTCTTCAAATTCAAGAGGGCAACCCTATTGAGAAAAATGAGGTTTTCAAAAGTAGTATTCTTTATCATGCTAAGTATTTATTTTTATTAATGATTTTGGGAATTTCAGTTATTGGTCTACCGATAGTATGGATATTGATATTTTTGAAAGGATTGGTTGTTGGTTTTTCAGTAGGTTTTTTAGTGAATCAAGTCGGGCTTAAAGGGTTTTTATTAGCATCACTTTCAATTGCACCACAAAACCTTTTGACGATACCAATTTATATTATTGCAGGAAGTTTTGCGATGATTTTCTCATTGACTTTACTGAGTAAATTATTCACTCGAAGAGTCTCAAGACCAATCATACAACCATTAATTCAATATATAACAGTTTTCTCATTGATGTTGGGTTTATCAATTATAGCTGCAACTTTAGAGGCCTATGTTGCTAGTTATGCGATGGAATCGCTAATTACGACTTATTTTCAATGATTTAACTTGATGTGATCTTAGAAATATAAACATTAATCTTTTAAAAAAATAATTAACACTATATAATAATAATTATAAATTAAATTTTGGTTTTAGTTTACGTTGACACTAGAATTTGATGTGCATACAATGAAGATGGGATACGAGGGAGGGAGTCTTGCCATGGAACATCGCAACGATCGCATTCGAAAACCACTTCGTGCACC
>Ga0079225_10001701_pt1 | contig 12482 bp, 10 predicted proteins | sample Poulit2012_FD_76344 | JGI IMG/M metagenome (GOLD analysis project Ga0079225, IMG submission 76344) | Agricultural soil microbial communities from Georgia to study Nitrogen management - Poultry litter 2012 | ecosystem: Environmental > Terrestrial > Soil > Agricultural land | place: USA: Georgia...
AAAAAACTCCACTTCCTACACCTTCGGTAAGTGGAGTTTTACATTGTTCGTCCTATTTTTTTATTCTTTCTTAAACATTCCTAACAAAACCCGTACAAACCCACCGATAAATCGGGGGAGTTTTACCGTATAAAACTTCATATCATCCGCCTCCGTTTACAAATGAAAGTGACAAGCTATTCGTTCCTTTGCAACGTTACTTTATTATATGCGACGGTTGATTAAGATAGAACTAAATTAACCCTCAATCGATTTACGAATTTTATTCATTGCTTCTTTTCGATCAGTTGCATTAAAGATTGCGCTACCGGCAACGAGTACTTCTGCCCCAGCATCGGTACAAATTTTCGCCGTTTCAGAATTTACCCCTCCATCGACTTCTATTTCATACGTATGACCTCGAGTTCTTTTCCATTCGGCTAACGTTTTTATTTTTGAAACGGTCTCTTCAATAAACGATTGACCTCCAAATCCTGGATTTACTGTCATAACTAAAGCTAAGTCGATATCATGTAAAATTGGCTCAAGCATTGTGACTGGCGTAGAAGGATTAATTGCTACACCTACTTTTACGCCTAAACTTTTGATGAAATGAACCGTCCTATGTAAATGAACGGAAGCCTCTTGATGTACGGTAATAATTGAAGCACCTGCCTTTGCAAAGGCTTCAACATATTGGTCTGGGTTTTCAATCATTAAATGAACATCGAGAGGCAAATCTGTGACTGGTCGAATTGCATCAACAATTAGTGGGCCAATCGTAATATTTGGAACAAAATGACCGTCCATTACATCGACATGAATATAATCAGCTCCAGCCTTCTCTACTTCCTTTATTTCTTCTCCAAGTTTTGCAAAATTTGCTGATAGTATTGACGGTGCTAATTTAACCATTTGTTAATACCTCGGCTTTCTCGATAATATTTCTTGTAAAAATAATTTATAATGTTTATACCGTTCTTTAAAAATAACTTTCTCTTCAACTGCTTTTTTCACCTGACATTGTGGTTCATTCAAATGAAGACAACTACGAAAGCGACAATACTTTGCTTGTTCTTTAATATCGATAAAATAATCGCCTAATTGTTCTGCTTCAATATGCGCAAAATCAATCGAACTAAAACCCGGTGTATCTGCAACGAGTCCTCCATTTATTTCATGTAACTCTACATGCCGTGTCGTATGTCGGCCACGTCCGAGACTTTTCGATATTTCACCTGTTTCAATTTGAAAGCTAGGCTCGATTGCATTTAATATCGTTGATTTTCCCACACCGGTTTGTCCCATAATGACAGTAATATCTTCTTTTAAAAATTGTAATAAAGTTGAATCGACAGGTTCCTCTAGGGAGAAATAGACGACTTTGTAACCAATTTTTTCGTACTGAGCTTTATAGCGTTCAATCGTCTCTATTTCTTTTTCCGTCGCTAAATCTTTCTTCGAGAGTACGAGCATCGGCTCAATTCCTTTTGACTCAACAACAACTAAAAAGCGGTCGAGAAGTTGTGCACTAAATTTTGGTTCTGTAATCGAACTTACAATTAATGCTTTATCGACGTTAACGATCGGTGGACGAATGAGTTCATTTTTCCGCTCCGAAACTGTCGTAATATAGCCTTCATCTTCACTAATAATATCGAAAGTAACGAGATCCCCCACAAGAGGAGTGATTTTTTTATTCCGGAACACTCCTCGACCTTTACAAGCATAGAGCGTATCGTCTTCTGTTTGAACATAGTAAAAACCACTTAATGCTTTTACAATTCTGCCTTTTGCCATTAAGCCACCCTTTCTTAATATGGAATTCGTTCACGAATAATTTCTACACCATCACGTAACACGCGATATTCGGCAACTTCATTTTCCGCAATTACTAACGTTAACTCGTATTCTTTATCTCGGTTTATTTTTGCTTCATGAAATACGTTGCTAATATTTTCATTCATATCGCCGACGTATATTTGAACGAGTTGTTCTTTTTGTAACTCTCCATCTGGTCCTGTTGTTGGTTCAAAAGGAACTGTAAAAGTGACCGAGTGAGTTCTCGGTGGTTTTTCTTCAGGTCCTTTGGAAATAGTAACCGTAACAGTGCTACCTTCTTCTAATTCAGAATTTGCCCGAGGATTTTGGGATATGACGTGATTTTTTTCAACAGAATCCGAATAAGCTTCTTTTATTTCTAATTTTAAACTATTTCGTTTTGCATAATCACGGGCTTGATCTAACGATAGACCAACTAGATTGCCTAAGGAAACCTTCTTAGGGCCTGAGCTTACTTCAAAAATAACTGTCGTCTCTTCTGGGATTACTTCCTCACCGGGTAAGGGTTGAATTTGGGTTACTATTTGCCCTACTGGATCATCTGAGATGACATCATAGGAGCGAATTTCTTCGTAACCATCTTCTTCTAAAATCCGTTCTACTTGTGCAAAGTTTTTACCGACATAATCTTCAAATTCAACTTTTTCTCTACCTTCACTTACATAGACATCTACGGTCGACTTTTCTTTTACTGTTCGTCCCGCCTCTGGATCAGATTTAACGACCTTACCTTCTTCTACTTCTTCTGAAGGTATCGTTTCTTTGTTAACTTTTAACTTTAAAGCTTCTAATTGCTCAACAGCCTCTTCATATTCTAAGTCGGTAACATCCGGAACAACGACATCCTTCGGTGAACTAAATAGTAAAAAAGTAAAGAAAATAAGGGCAATCACTAGGATTGAAGCAATACTAATAATCCAGCGACGTCGTTTACGTTTTTTCTTCGTCGGAGGCGACTTTTGCTCTTGACCTATTTGTTTATTTTCCGAAGCTTCTTCAACTTCATGAACGAGCGTCGGTGTATCGGTTTCGTTTAACTTTGGCATCGATTCGTCGGTAATAATCGGTATTGCCTTCGTCTCTTCCCCCGTTTCATAAGGGGGTTCATAAATTGGTTCATTTAGATTACTAGGTTCAAGGGCGACTGAAATATAATGTCCCATTTCTGATACGGATTGATAACGATGGAAGGGATCTTTTGTCGTTGCTTTCAATATAATATTTTCGACACTTTGCGGAATCGATTCGTCTTTTGCACGAACCGACGGAATATCATCTTGCAAATGTTTAAGGGCAATTGAAACAGGTGATTGTCCGGAAAACGGAAGTTCCCCCGTCAATAATTCATAAAAAACAATACCTAAGGAATAAATATCAGACTTTTTCGTCGCTTTTCCTCCACGAGCTTGTTCCGGAGATAAGTAATGAACCGAGCCTAATACGGAATTCGTCTGAGTAAGGGCTGTCGCGCTTAAGGCTACAGCAATTCCGAAGTCCGTGACTTTTACCGTGCCATTCTGATTGATTAAAACGTTTTGTGGTTTAATGTCACGATGGATTAGGCCTGTCTCGTGAGCATGTTGGATTGCTGCTGTTAATTGATCCATAATATCGATTGCTTTTTCGACGGATAGAGGGCCATGCTTTTGTATATATTCTTTCAATGTGAGTCCATCGACATATTCCATTACAATATACAAAATATCATCTTCTTCTCCGACATCATAAATGTTAACGATATTCGGATGGGATAAACTCGTAGCTGCCTGGGCTTCTCGATCGAATCGTTCGACAAATTCAGGGTCATTTACGAATTCCATTCGTAATACTTTAATGGCCACGTCTCGTTCTAAAATTAAATCAAAGCCTAAATATACATTAGCCATCCCACCGCCACCGATTCGACGTTTAATACGGTAACGTTCATTTAATAAATGTCCGACAATCATGTTATTTCACCTTCTTCATTTCGAACGATAGCTAATGTAATATTATCTTCCCCACCACGGTCGTTTGCTAGTTGGAGTAGTGTTGTCGCTGTTCGTTCGATCGATTCCATCTGTTCTAATTCCGTTTTTAATTCTTCATCGTCAACTTTATTCGAAAGACCATCGGAACATAACAATATGCAATCAGTCTTTCCCCACTCGACCGTTTGAATGTCTGGCTTTATAACTTCTTCAGTTCCTAAAGCCTTTGTTAAGACATTTTTTCGTGGATGAACTTCGGCATCCGAAGGGGTTATTTGTCCTGTTTTTATTAATTCATTTACTAAGGAATGGTCGCTTGTTATTTGTATAAAAGAAGAGTCTACTTTCCATAAATAACACCGACTATCACCTACGTGGCCGACAGTGACAAATTCATCTGTTAATAGAGCAGCTACAATCGTCGTTCCCATTCCTTGATGAGCTTCATTTTTTCGGGCATGTGTATACACTTCTTCATTCGTTGTATCGATTAGCTCTAACATCCATTTTTCTGCCTCTTCAACCGTCGAAAAGTGCTCTGTTATTCTCCACATTGCTTCGACAAATTCAACTGCTAAATTACTCGCAACTTCACCTGCTCGGTGCCCTCCCATTCCGTCAGCAACGACTGCAAGTAATTGATTGGAATTATTGTAAAATAACCCTCCTGCATCTTCGTTCGTCTTCCGAACTTTTCCACGGTCTGTAAGAAAATACCCTTCCATCCCTTTCACCTCAATTTTGCAATCTATCTTTTCCGACGATGTTTTTCTACGTTTTAATATTGATTATTTAATCATAGCATAAGAACAGTTGGGAATAAAAGGTTAATATAAAACCATTTTTACGTTTTATGAAAAACAATCGCCTACTTGTAATTTATCGTAATGCCCTCGTAAAAATTCACTTACTTTCATACGTTTTTTTCCTGCTGGTTGAATCTCCGTTAGACGAATACCCTTTTGATTACCACATAAGACTGTAATCGTCGTCTCATCGATTGCAACGATTTGACCTGGTTCTCCGTCATAAGTCTTACCATCCCGTTCCCCCCACCAAACTTTCATCCGTTCGTCTTTAAATTTAGTGTAGGCGACAGGCCATGGATGTAAACCCCTAATATGGTTATAGACTTCTTCATCTGTTTTTCTCCAATCGATTTTTTCCTGTTCACGAGTAATATTCGGTGCAAAGGTTGCTCTCTCCTCTTCTTGAGGAATTCGCTCGTTCGTACGGTTAAAAATAGTCGGTAATGTTTCAATGAGAAGTTTTGCTCCTAAATTGGCCAATTTATCGTGTAACGTACCGACGTGGTCAGTCGTTTTGATTGGAATTTTCACTTGGGATATAATATCTCCGGCATCGAGTTTTTCTTCCATATACATGATTGTAATACCTGTCTCTTTTTTGCCTTGTAAAATCGCATAATGAATTGGAGCACCACCACGTAGTTCTGGAAGTAACGATGCGTGAACGTTTATACTACCAAAAGGTGGCGCATCGAGTAACTCTTTCGGTAATAACTGGCCGTAGGCTGCTGTAATGATTAAATCCGGTTGATAGTCTAATATTGTTTCAAAGTCTTTGCGTAACCGCTCTGGTTGAAAAACTGGTATATCGTGCTTTAATGCTACTTGTTTTACCGGTGGAGGAGTTAACTTTTGCTTTCGGCCAACAAGTCGATCTGGTTGAGTTACGACTAATACTATCTCTATGTCTTCTTGAATTAATGCTTCTAATATAGGTACAGCAAAATAGGGAGTTCCCATAAATACAACACGTTTCATCTATTTCTACTTCTCCTTTACATAAATTGATACGGATTTATATCGATTGTCATTTGCAATCCTTGACGACGCTCTTTTACAAATTGTTGCGATAAATCGTGCAGGGCGTCTAGTAAATGAGGTTCATGACGATATTTGATTAATAATTGAAAGCGATAGCGGTTTTTCAACCTTGGAATCGGTGCCGGTGATGGCCCTAACATAATCGCTTTATTCGTTAAATGTTGACGTAAAAAATTTCCTACTTGCACACTTTTAGCATAGACGTTATTACGTCGTTCGTCGGCTAGTTGAATCCGAACTAAATAATAATACGGTGGGTAACGAAAGCTTCGTCGCAACTCCATTTCATGATGATAAAAAGCTGGGTAATCGTAACGACTTGCTAAAACGATACTATAGTGATCCGGTGTATACGTTTGAACGACAACTTCCCCGGTTAATTCATGACGGCCCGCCCGTCCACTAACTTGTGTAAGTAACTGAAAGGTTCGTTCCGCTGAGCGAAAGTCTGGCAAGTGTAACATCGCATCAGCAGCCAACACGCCGACGAGCGTTACATTTTTAAAGTCCAGCCCTTTTGCGATCATTTGAGTCCCGAGTAAAACATCCGCCTCTTTCTGTTCGAACTGTCGCAAAATACGTTCGTGGGCTCCTTTTCGACGGGTCGTATCGACATCCATCCGTAACACACGAATTCCTGGAATTGCATCGTACAACGCTTCTTGCACTCGCTCGGTTCCTGTTCCAAAAAAATGAATCGCTTCACTTTCGCAAGATGGACATCGATTTGGTAAAGGTTTTTCATATAAACAATAATGACATTTTAAACGATGGTCACGTTTATGGTATGTTAAAGAAATGTCACAATGCGGACACTCATCGACGAAACCACAATCGCGACAAAGAATAAAATTGGAATAGCCTCTTCGATTTAAGAGTAGGACGATTTGTTCGCCCTTTTCTCTTCGTTCATTTATTTTTTGAACGAGGAGGCGAGAAAACATCGTACGATTTCCCGCTTGGAGCTCGCTACGCATATCGACAATTTCTACTGGGGGAAGGGGACGGTCGTTTACTCGTTTTTCTAGTGTGAGTAAACGATACACATTCCGAGTCGTACGAGCATAAGCCTCTAAGGTTGGAGTTGCACTTCCTAGTACGACCGGGCAGCGATTTAATTGTCCACGTTTAATTGCTACATCTTTTGCATGATAGCGAGGCGCTTCCTCCTGTTTATACGTTGTTTCGTGTTCTTCATCGATAATAATAATTCCTAAATTTTCAAAAGGAGCAAATATAGCAGAACGCGCTCCGACGACGACTTGCACTTCTTTGCGATGAATTTTTCGCCATTCATCATATTTTTCACCAATTGATAAACCACTATGTAACACAGCGACCTGCTCACCAAAACGACCACGAAAACGCTCGACCATTTGTGGAGTTAACGAAATCTCCGGAACTAATACAATTGCTTCTTCCCCTCGGTTTATTACTCGTTCAATCGCTTGTAAGTAAATCTCAGTTTTACCGCTTCCTGTAACACCGTGAACTAAAAAGGTTTCATGCTTATTTTCATCGATACATTTTTCAATTTCTTTTAAGGCGCGACTTTGTTCGTCCGTTAACGGTAACTTTGTCGTTTGCTTTACCGGTTGTCGATACGGATCACGGTATACTTCTTCTTTTTTTAGCGAAAGCACCTTTTTTTCTATTAATGGATTTAAATGAGCACGATTGATCGATAGTTTATCGTATAGTGTTGCTTGCTTAATCGGCTTTGGATGTTTTAGAAAGTATGTAATAATTTCTTTTTGGCGTCTTGCCTGTGGCAACAAAGAATCGAAAGCTTCTTGTAACGTTTCTTCTGAAGCCGGTACAATGATTGTTTCATACCGCTTTTGTTCACGAGTTTTTACAACGTAGTTTAGTTTTACTTGTTTGCTATTAAGTGCTTCTTTAAGAATCGAAATTGAAGGTAATCCTTGGACAACTTCCTCGTATGCGACTTTATTTTTGTTTTTAAAAAACTTCGCTAAATGGGGATGGTCAATAGTGTTTACTTTTTCGATTTCTTTTTTATAGCTTGCCTTTAATACTTGGGGCAACATCGCTTGATAAGTCGTAATATATAAAGATATCGTTTCTTCAGCGAGCCACTTTCCTAACTGTAACAGCTCGTTGGTTAAAACTGGTTCTAAATCTAACACATCGTGCAATTCTTTTAGATTTTCTACCTTTGAGTCTTCTAATAACTCGACAACAAAGCCGGTAATTTTCCGGCGCCCGAATGGTATAACTACGCGCATTCCTCGTTTTACAATTCCGTGAAATCTTTCAGGGATTAAGTAGTCATACGTTTGATTGACGTTTGTCGTTGGTACATCGACGATTACTCTAGCTACTTCCATCCTTCTCATCCTTTATAATCGCGATGAATGAGTTTGATTAATTGTTCAGCAATCAAATATTTCGGTGCTTTTTCTAACGTCGTCAGTTCGTGCTTTTTATTAACATAAGTTACGATATTCGTATCCGTACCAAAGCCGGCTCCCTCTTCACTTACATTGTTAATTACAATTGCATCGAGATTTTTTTCTTTTAATTTTCCTTTCCCATATTCGAGGGGGTTCGTCGTTTCGGCTGCAAACCCGACGAGAAATTGTTTTTCTTTTCGTTCGCCTAACGAATGCAAAATATCTTTCGTTCTTTCCATTTCAATCGTTAAGCCACCGTTTCCTTTTTTCATCTTTTCATCATAAATTTCTTTAGGGCGATAATCGGCAACAGCTGCAGCCTTTATAACGATATCGCTCGTTTCATAATAATCCCAAACTGCATTATACATCTCTTCTGCTGTCGTTACATCGACACGATGAATCGCGCCGATGGGTGTATCTAACTGAACCGGACCTATAACTAACGTAACCGTTGCACCATTTCGTGCTGCTGCTTCTGCCAAAGCAAAGCCCATTGTGCCTGTTGAATGGTTTGTAAAGTAACGGACGGGATCTAGGGCTTCCTCAGTCGGACCCGCTGTAATTAAAACATTTTTTCCTTCGAATAACGATGTTCGTTGTTGATGGTGATAGATTGTATCGATAATTGTTTGGGGCTCTTCTAGACGACCTTTTCCTACGTAGCCACAAGCTAAATAACCAGAACCTGGCTCGATAAAATGATAACCCCAATCGTCTAATTTTTGCATATTCTCCATCACAGCTGGATTGGCATACATGTGCACATTCATCGCTGGAGCAATATAGACATCGGCTCGCGTTGCTATTAAAATTGTTGTTAACATATTGTCGGCGATGCCCTGCGCTAGCTTACCAATTGTATTTGCCGTTGCAGGGGCGACGATTGCAATTTCGGCCCAGTCGGCGATATCGACGTGGGCTATTTTTTTTACATCTTTTTCGATAAACGTATCGACGTATACATCGTTTCGTGATAAAGCTTGAAAGGTTAACGGTGAGACGAATTCTGTTGCGCCTTCGGTCATAATGACACGAACGTTCGCCCCTAGTTGTGTTAATTTACTCGTTAAATCACATGCTTTATAAACAGCAATTCCTCCGGTTACTCCTACTAGCACATTTTTTCCTTTCCACAAGATGAACACCTCTTTTTAAATTGGCTTACCGGTTAAAAATAGTGGAAAACCCTTGCCGGTACAGCAAGGGTTCTTTTGTTACGCTTCTTCTTTAATAAATACTTTCTCTTCGTCAATTTCTTCTAATGCAATACCGACAAATGTATGGGATTTCGGTTCTTCAATTAACGGCTTTTCACCGTCTTGTAATTTGCGTGCACGCTTTGCAGAAACAGCTACGAGAGAATATTTTGAATCAATTTTCTCCTGTAAACTATCAATCGATGGTTCAAGCATTAAAATTCCTCCTCTAAAATTCTTTTATACTCATTTTCAATTCTCGCCCGTTTACAATGTTCACTAATGACGATCGACTTTACTTTTTTGACCGCTTTACTTACATCATCGTTGACCACGACGTAGTCATAGTTTTCCATCATTTTAATTTCATTTTTCGCTTCTTTTAATCGTTGCATTATTACGTCTTTTGTTTCAGTACCTCGGTTAACGATTCGGTTTTTAAGTTCTTTTAAACTTGGAGGTGTTAAGAAAATAAAGACTCCTTCGGGGAAGTTTTTCTTTACTTGTAATGCTCCTTGAACTTCAATTTCCAAAAAAACATCGTATCCTTTAGCTAATTCATCTAAAACATATTGTTTAGGGGTTCCATAATAATTATCGACATACTTAGCATATTCTAACAGCTCATTTCGTTCAATCATCTCTTCGAATTCTTCTTTTGTTTTATAAAAATAATCGACGCCTTCTTTCTCACCGGGGCGCTTTTTTCGTGTTGTTGCAGAAACAGAATATTTCAAATCTGTTTCTTGTTCAAATAGTTTTTGTCGAACGGTTCCTTTTCCGACACCGGCCGGACCTGATAATACAAATAATATTCCTTTTTGTTCAAACAATAATGCTCCTCCTACTTACATCTCGTTATTCAATATTTTGTACTTGTTCTTTTATTTTTTCTAAATTACTTTTAATTTGTACAACCCATTCACTAATCGTAGGGTCGACTGATTTCGAGCCGATTGTATTTACTTCTCGATGTAATTCCTGAATGATAAAGTCTAACTTTCGACCGATGGCACCTGTTTGCTGTATTACTTGTTCACAGTGAGCTAGATGACTATCGATGCGGGTAATTTCTTCAGTTATATCACTTTTTTCAGCTAATAAGGCAACTTCTTGCATTAAGGCTGATTCGTCGTACGGCTGTTCTTCAGAAAAATGCGAATCGATTCGTTCTCTTATCCGTTCACGATACGTTTCGTAAACAATTTGTCTACGACCGTCAATTTTGCGAATTGTGTTTTCAATCTTTGAAATCCGCCTTTTTATATCTTCAATTAGAAAAACACCTTCATTTCGACGAGTTTCTTCTACTTTTTCCAAAACAATTTCGATACTTTTTAAAATAAATTCGTCTAACTCTTCCGTTCGCTTTGTTTCTTCATTGATTGAAATTAATTCATCGATTGCAGTGATGATCGAGAGGGGAATTTCCCCTGATAGACGATAACGGGATTGAATTTCTTTTATTTGTTCAATGTACTCATCCATTAATGCCCAATCGACGTGTAATGATCTATCTTCTAATGTGCTTCCTATTGTCGTTATGTATAAATCAACTCGGCCCCGTTCGATATACGATTGGATTAACTTTTTCATCGGAATTTCCAAGTGATATAGCGAACGTGGTATATGAGCTTTAAAATCTAAATAACGACTGTTAACTGTACGAATTTCAACGTGCAATACTGTGTCGTTTTCTAAATGAAAGATTTCATTTCCATAGCCTGTCATGCTCATTACCATGATCATCACTCCATTATGTATAGTATACAAGTTTATACACTTTTTCTCTATTAATTCGCAAGCAACTGAATTTCAACAAATTAAATAAAGATAAAGCACATCTATTATAAAAAATTCCAACTAGTTTCTCAATGTTCTTTGTAAATGATGTGATAAAAAAAGAAGCGTTCTCTACGGACTTTTCTAAAAAAGTGTAGAGGACGCCTCGTTTTTTTAAATAGTTGACTTTTTTGGAAAACTAAACAACACCGTCGGCAAGGCACTTAATGTAATGATTAACATCCAATCGACCAAGTATAAAGGTGTTGTATGGAAAATCGGTTGTAAAGTCGGTACATAAATGACGACTAAAAGGAGTAAAAAGGACGACAATACTGCTAATAGTAAGTAAATGTTACTAAAAGGATTTCGTGCAAAGACACCTCGTTCACTACGACAATCAAAAACGTGTATCAACTGCGCTAAGACAAGAGTTGTAAAAGCGACAGAACGAGCATAATTTAGATTGTCTGGGGACTGTTGTAACGTGACGACAAAGGCTATAAGCGATACAAGTCCAATTAGTATACCTCGGGTTAAAATCTTTTGCCCTAAACCTCTTGAAAAAATTCCTTCACGAGGATTCCGTGGCTTTCGTTGCATGACGTTAGTTTCCGGTGGGTCGAGGCCTAACGCCATCGCTGGTAATCCATCAGTTATTAAGTTTACCCATAAAATTTGTACCGGAACTAGCGGTAGCGGTAAAGCTAAAAGCATCGCAACGAGCATAACGAAAATTTCACCTACATTTGATGCTAATAAATAGCGAATGAATTTTCGTATATTTTCGTAAATATTCCGTCCCTCACGAATCGCTTCTTTTATCGTATGAAAGTTATCATCTAGTAAAATAAGGGAGGAGGCTTCTTTCGTTACATCGGTACCGCTTATCCCCATACTAATTCCAACGTTACTCGCCTTAATTGCGGGTGCATCATTCACACCGTCACCGGTCATCGCAACGATATGACCTACTTGTTGAAACGCTTTTACAATTTTCAACTTATGCTCAGGTGTTACCCGGGCAAAAATTGTCACCTGTTCGATTATATTTGCTAATGATTTAACCGACATATTATTTAATTCATGACCTTCTAAAACTAAATCCTCTTCATTATATAATCCGATTTCTCGTCCAATTGCGATCGCTGTCTTTTTATGGTCCCCTGTAATCATTACTGTTTTTATTCCCGCTTCTTTACATTGTTTAATTGCTTGACGTACACCTTTTCGTGGTGGGTCCTGGAGCCCGAACAAACCTAGAAAAGTTAAATCTTTTTCTAAAATTGGAATATCTTCTTTCGTCACTCGTTTATTCGGCGGTAATTGTTTGATGGCAACGGCGATAATTCGCAATGCCTTTTCTGCCATCTCGTCCATTTTTGTAGCAATTTTTTCCCGATGTAAAGGCGCTCTGCTACCGTCTAAACGTAAAGCTTCTTT
>Ga0079225_10001703_pt1 | contig 12480 bp, 8 predicted proteins | sample Poulit2012_FD_76344 | JGI IMG/M metagenome (GOLD analysis project Ga0079225, IMG submission 76344) | Agricultural soil microbial communities from Georgia to study Nitrogen management - Poultry litter 2012 | ecosystem: Environmental > Terrestrial > Soil > Agricultural land | place: USA: Georgia...
ATTTTCAGTAAATTCAATTAATTTACTGACCTCAGTTTAGTGTTGCCTTTTTTAAGCAAATTGTACCATGATAACAAAATAATTATTCATTTTTAACTTGACATACTACCGCAGGTCTTTTAAATAGGTTAAGGTTTAACAACTGACTCTACTTCATAATTACTGTAATCCGTTTCGTCCGTCCTCTTGATAACATATCGTTAGAAGTGAATACTGCTTATCAACATGCAAAACAGATATAATGAATCACCGGATTATAAAATCCATCAATCACTGTGATGATGCCTCGTTTTCTTTTCTCCATCCCAAGAGTTGCTGTGCCTCTTGAACATAATTATTTTTCATATACAAATCCCAGATCAGACCCGTTTTGTAGTTTTCGATCATCAGTAATGTAATGCCTTTGTCAATTCCAATAACGAGATCGGCATACCACGCTGGTTCCTCATCTAAGTTATAGGCATCCTGAAAACCATATTTTCCCCATAATTTAGGATGATTATCATAATAGTAATTTAGAGCTGCAATTGACTCTTTTGGCGTGAAGACAATTGAACCGGCAGCTCCTGCTGGTGGAACCGTTCCATCTAACACTGGATCAACATCTTCATAATATGGGGGTGTACCTGGTACACAGTAGCCTTTAGGTCCCTGACAAGCTGTTAGGCCCCATGCATTTTCATGATACGTTTTCAGATTCTTTGGATTATCTATTGAATATTGTCGGCTTGCTAATGATGCTTTGACAGAGTTATCAAACCAGTTAATACCATCGCGATCTACAATATTTTTAAAGTTAAACCAAGCATGGGAAAACTGATGTGTAAATATAGGTCCACCAGGTGAATTGTAGAATTCATACGGACCATAGTTGTCTAATTTCCGATCAAAGCCATTATAAATAGTTGGTGGAACAGGATGTGTTGGTGAAGCAACACCAAGAATATATTGCATTAACTGCTCAGCATACATATCCCACTGTCCAAAACCACCCGTATCTTGGTGATAACCCATGTAGAAAACATTGCGCGTGTCATCATAATATAACGCCCAATCAACACGATGATAAATTTTTTCAAATAACGCCTTAATATCGCCACCAAAGTATTCTGCAGAAGTAACCGCACCATTTAAGAAAATAGCTGTATCAATAATAGAGGCACAGTCGTGATAATTACCATATTTTTTAGCTGTCTGCATATCTAGAAAATGATAGAAAAATCCGCCAACATGTTCAACATGGTTCCAAAACGTCTCTAACGTGCCTTTCGTACGCTCATATCCTGACTCATATGAAATCCACTTTCTTTCAACACCTATTATGATCGCCGACAAACCAAATCCGACGGATGCGATACTTGCTACATTTTGACTATCTTTAGCTGTTTTATCCAAAATCAATCCATAGCCTTGACTGTTTGGATCATCATTTACCTCATTCCAAAAAAAGTCAAAACATCTTTTTGCTTCTTCATCGATTACATTAAATTGTGTCATTGTTGTTTTTTACCTCTCTTTTTTATTCTCCAGTGATACCTGAACGGTCAATCCCTTCAACAAACCAGCGCTGTGTGAAAAAGTATACGAGTAATAATGGTAGAATGGTTAGCATTGTTCCAGCCATGCTAATACCCTCATTAATTGAATCAACTGCTCCACTCGTACCGCCTCCAGCATTCATTTTGTCATAGGTTGCCGTAAATCTTTGTAATTCTATAGGCAATGTCGTTAATTGGTTCCCAAAGTAAGTTGCTGCCAACGTCGTCTCATTCCAATACCACACGAACGAAAACAGGAAAGAAATAATAATTGCTGGTACAGCTAATGGCATGGCTATTTTTATAAAGATTTTTAGGTGCCCAGCCCCATCCAAATGTGCAGCCTCTTCCAAAGCCAATGGCATCATTCGGAAAAATTGATAAAATATTAAAATAAAAATCGCACTGTTCAACCCTTGTCCAAATAAAGCTGGTAACAAAAAGGACTGGATGCTTCCGATGATTCCAAGTGCATCAAAAAAAACATATCTTGGAATCATAAGTACTTGTGGAGGTATGATGAATGTTGTTAACACTAATGCAAACAGTGTCCTATGCAATGGGAATTTAAATCTACCAAATCCATATCCAATTAAGGCGGCTACTGCAGTTTGTACCAATGCTGGGAGCGCCGTGACATACAATGTTTTCAGTAATGTTGGAACAAACTTCAATACCTTACCCGCTGTTTCATAGTTATCTAAATACAAAGACGTTGGAATCCAGTTAACCAATGGATTTAGTAAATCGTCTAAAGATTTTAAACTATAGGAACCCATATATATGAGTGGGTATAAATAAACGAAACCAATTCCGATTAATAGAAAATAAACAAGTAACCTTATGAGTAAACCACCTTCCCCTTGTACACCAAGCAATAAAATGCGCAACTTAAGTAAAATGGTTTGTTTACCTTTTTTGTGACTTGTCTTTTGATTTCCCGACATAGTGCCCCCTCCTTTAACCATACTTTTTCTTACTGCGAATCGAAATTAGACCAACACTTATAACCAAAACGATTGTTATAATTACGAAATAAACCCAAGACAAGGCTGAGGCATAACCAAAGCCAGTATCAATTTCGAACATGTGGTCCTGAATATGTTCAACGATTGGATTCAGAGCAAACATGGCGTACATAACAATTGTATATACTAAGTTCACAACGATCATTGGGAAAAGCATCGGTAAAGTAATTTTCCAGAAACATTCCCAGTTTGAGGCACCATCTATTTTAGCTGCTTCATAAATTTGGCTATCCATTTTTTGTAAGGCAGCTAAAAATATCAATATTTGTACACCCGAAAACCACAAAATAACGATTAAGTTATCCATTAAATAAACAATGATCGTATTTAAAAAGCCCTCCGTATTAGACATCATTGCTTGAAACACTGCATAATTTTCTATCGATGGTATTGACGTAACACCTTGATCCATCAGTTCACTAATAACAGGACCGCTCGTTATGATAACGGGCAAGAAAAATATGGTTCTAAAAAGCCCTTTAAAACGAATCGGTTGATTAAGCAGTAAAGCAATAATTAATGAAAATACGATAATAATTGGAACTGAAATAATTAATTCTTGTAAAAACTTCAACATCTTTTGTGTAAATAACCCATCAACTGTGAAAGCATATGAGTAGTTTTCAAAAGCAATATATGTTGTTTCAATACCGCGTGGCGTAATCATGACGTCTTGAAAACTTAAAAACAGAGAATAAATTAATGGAACAGCTGTGAAAATTAAAAACCCGATAATCCATGGCAATATAAAAGCATAACCGATTAAACTTTTTTTTCGCTTTAATGATATTTTTTTCATGACTGTTCACCTCTGTCAACAACCTTAAATCCTTTAGCGGAAATTTCCACTGTATCAATTTCAACTGTTTCATTCTTGTAATTAATTATGATCGATTTGTTATTAGAATATTGGACTTCTACGACACCTCGATCATGTACAATCCGATCGACAATTGTTTCGCCTTCTACTTGTCCCAGACTTCCTTCTATAAGAGCGTATTGTTCAACGATAACATCTTCCCAATCTGAAAATTGTGATGTATATACATCTTTTGATGGTGATTGGACCAATTGATGTGATGGTTCACTCGTTAAATAAAATGATGGATACACACCATACTCAATCATCCTTAAGACATCATCAACTGAATTCGGTTGGAAGTTCGAAAAGCTCCCATAATATGGCATATAACCTTTTAGAACAATCTGTAGAAATGGAACGGTATCTGTCACGAAGCTATAGTTTGACGAATGCATTGGAATATCTAAATACCGCTCCGTGAATCGCCACATATAATCATTCGGTTTATATAAAGCCAATGAACCGACACCATTGTCTAACATCTCCAACATGGCTTGGTATGTTTCCTTAACATCAATTCTGGAAGATGTTTCTTTATTAAAATCCGAAAACAAAACAGATGCTGAGCTGTCTATTGCCAAGTGAGATATATCATTTTCTTTATACTTTTCAATATCTTTTTTGGCTATTTCTAGTGATTTAAATGGGCTCAAATAATAATACCTATTATTTTCAAGGTTTTTTACAATTGTTTCGGAATTGACTTTCCTAGCCACATCTGAACGCCCAGAAAAACCGGCAGCATTTTCATATGCTTTTGTATAATCTGTATAATAGTAAATTGGAATATCTTTTGATTGCAGTTGATCATTTACTTCCCGAAAGTCTGCTTGTGTACCTAGTCTCTTTTCGACAGGGAATTTATTCGGTAATGTACCTGTTAGACCACCTTCAGACCATCCGCGATAAACAACATGCATAGTGTTAACGTTTTGTTTCTGAAGTTGTTCGATATATGACGGTATTTCTTGAACCCTAGTCATTTCATAAACAGAATTCCATAATAGCCCTTTTTTCACTTCACTCCCTAAAAACTCCAACCGGACATCAACTTGATCAGACCCTTTCTTTAACATACCTTTCTCAATAAGCGATTGTTGATATGTCTGTGCCATACCAATATAATCCGCTTCATCGTTAGCCAAAAATGTGATTTTTTCCGTAATATCAAATACATTCATATCGCTTTGATATGTGTTATAGCCACTCATCTCTTGACTTGTCGGCTGAAAATATCGATGACGGTAATGATATTCGGAAGTCATCCAGTTAAAATCGGTTGATACACCTGCCGGATAAGCCAATATTTCACTATAATCCTCACCAGATTCAATCTCCGTAAAAATACCATTTTGCTTTATCCCATGTACCATGCCATACACAGGAATTGTGATATCCTGGTTTGGCAAAATTCGATTATCAATTTCCTCGGGATTTCGTCTAAACCCTTCATCCTTTCCATAAACCGCACCATTAAATGCATCTGTTGCGCCTTTAGAGACTGACTGAAACCGCATCAATGCACCACTGCCATCAGGAACAAACATATAGCCTTCAATCTCATCTTGATGAACGGCACCTAGAAATGGATACACTTTTAAAGATACTATTTTTTGTTCACTTTCATGTAATTCGCTATGTGGAATATGGATTTCCAATTCATTGTCTATTAATCTAACTTGCAGTTGTACCGTAATGTCAATTTCAGAAAAGTCAATCGTCGCTTTAAAACCATTATCTACTTTTTCAATTGTAGGTTTTTCTGCATTGCCCAACAAACTCATTGTTTTGACATTGCTTTTCTCATCTAAATAATCAATAGTCATTGCAGAATTCGCTAATAACTGCCATGTATCGTTTAAATTAAAGTCTTCTATATCATCTAGACTAGAGTTCCATATATAACCCGTTCTCTGGTCAACAACTTTTAAGGCAAGTGATTCCTCTTCGACATAAAGTTCGATCAAATCATTCTCCGCCATTTTCTCAAAGCCTTCTAATGAAGTGTCGATTTCAATCGGATCACTTACATAATCTGGTTGTGTAAATTGATTAGATGCATATCGCAACGTATCATCTACAAAGGTTGGCTGAACATCTTCATCTTCAATAATGGAATCCCCACTTGATAGCATGGTATACATGGTTAACACTATTAAAAAAGCGCCCACAGATGTTAAAATCCATTTTGATCGTTTAGACACGAAGAATCACCTCCTGGATAATCGATTGAACAAAATCATAAACTTGATCTGACAGAACATAAACAACAAAAAATACAAGCACTGAAATAAACATAGCAAACATAGTCACTAAAATATTTCCAATCGTTTTAAAAAACTTAAAATCATGAATCTCTTTTAACATCATAAACATCAATATACCGGACCAGGCGATAATGATCTGAAATGAAAAATCGTAAATAAATGCTTCATTAAATGTTAAAATATTTGAAACCAATGTAATTGGAATAATAAACAAAATAAATGGTGCTAAAGCATAAATTGTGCCAATATAAACATCTCTTAACCTGCCTTCACCATCAGTAATTGTACTCACCAAGTAGTTTGTTACAATAAATAACATAATCGGACCAATGACCTTACCCAATTCGTAGTATAAATTCACATCCGTGATGGACTGATTGGCAAATATAAAACCAGTCAAATAGATCATTAAAATCACTTCTACAAGAAGGAAGACATACAAAAGTGTGGCAGATATGGCCGATGCGCGTTCATTTTCTTTCACATAGTACAAACTATCTAACGGGTGTTTAATGAATTTACTTAAAAACAACAATTCACTTATCAGCTTTATTTCTCTAATACGTTTCCAGTGATCTCGAAATGGTTGTAATATTTTTCTTCTTTTATCTAAATATTTAATGAGCATAAGAAGTAAAATAACGCCTACTAATAAAGTGAATATTTTGTTTAAATTTTCCTGCATCCATCGATTACGTATTTCCCAGAAGGCATCTGAATAACCTGATTTATCGTTCGCAATTTGAAACTCTTCCGCAGCTTCGTCATAATCCTGTTGTTTATACAGAGCTTGACCCATTGCAGTATGTGCTAGACCAAATGAAGCATTTAATCTTAATATCTCATCCCAATATGCTTCACTTTCTACGTAATAACCTTCCGAATACAGTTCCAATCCTTCATGCAAAACAGTTGTAAACTCAGTCGGTTCAAAAATTTGAATCGTACCTTGTTCACGGTCTGTCACAAATAACCTGCCTGCACTATCTGTATCAATCCCAGAAGGTTGGACCATTAAACCCAACCGATTAGAACCATCATCTTTACCACCAAACGAAAACAGTAAATTACCGGCTTGATCATATTCATGGATCATGCCATCATTTGTGATTGTATAAATATTTCCAATGTTACCGACAGTCAAGTCGCTTAAGTTCGTTTCTGAAGATACTTCTGGATTGAGTAGGTTTGCACCAGCAATATTCAGTTTTCTAATCGTTTCCCATGTTGTACTTGAGGTAACAGTGTAAACCAATCCTTTATCATCAATCGTTAGGTTCGTTGGTGCTGGTGGTACCTTCATAAACATACTCATTTTTTGTCTTTGTGTAACAAGCATATCTTGTATGAAGGTAGCAATTGTCGGTCGTGTTGTATTCACACCGTAATAACCTAGAAAATCACCTTCTTGATTGAGCTGAATAAGACCATTTGTTGAACCTTCACCGACAATATATATATTTCCCCGCAAGTCAACGGCTACCTTTTGAGGTTTAAACGGAGCGCCTTTACCGAATAATGGTGAATCTGGTTTTTCATATGTGTCTTCCAAATCCCCATTTTCCTTAAATTTAAATACTTTTTGTTGACCATAGTCTGTTACATAAACTTTATTGTATTGATCAACATATACGCCCTTTGGTTGTTGTAATAATTCTTCACCATAGGTTTGTTGAACCTGGCCTGAATTATCAAACTTAGTTACTGTTGTTGTTGCGGAATCAACAACATACACGTTGTTGTTTTGATCAATAAAAATATCCTCTGGCTTTTCAATATTTGCTTCTAAGCCAAACAAACCAATTGGAACATAAGCAGTTTGTGTTTCTATGACTTCACCTTCTGCTGTTAAAGTCTCTGTTTTATAAGGGACAGACGCAGATGCAGCAGCATTGATAGGAGACAATATTAAAAGTAACAGACAACATATTGCGGTTAAAAATTTATCCATGTCCTTTCCCCCTAATCACTTAATGCCAGAGTGTGCCATTGTATTCATAACTTGACTCTGTAAAATAATAAAAATTATCAAGTTAGGTATAAACATAATGAGTGAAGCTGCTGCCGCCATTCCCTGTCCTGCAACTGAATTCCCGGTTTCTTCAGCAGCTAATGTCGACATAAAGAAAGAAAATGTTTTCATACTTTCATCATTGATAAACAGTGTCGAAGCCTCGATATCATTCCAAATCGTTTGAAATGATAGTATCGCTATGGTTGCAATAGCTGGTTTGACAAGTGGTACGACAATCTTTGTGAACATTTTAAAATCAGATGCACCATCAATTTTTGCAGCCTCAATTAACTCATCAGGGATTTGATCAATGAATTGCTTCATCAAAAACAGGCCAATTGGCATCGCTAGAATAGGTAGAATATGAGCAGAGAAGCTATCCAGTAAACCGACTTTATCGATTAATAAATAACGTGGAATTGCCACTGCTGCTGGAACGAACATGAGTGCAAGTGTATTAATTTCAAAGATCGTGTTTTTTAATTTAAATTTCTTTTTAGACAAAACATAACCTGCCATCGTACTAATCAAAATGGTTAAAAATACGACGGCAACAGTTACAAAAATACTGTTGAATAAATATCTAACCATTGGCACGCCTGTTGCATTCGTCACATTCATTAAATCAGCAAAATTCTCAAATGTCGGCTTTTGAACAAAGAACCTTGGTGGATAAGCAAACAATTCATCGATAGGTTTAAACGCATGCGATATAATATAAATAATTGGCAGTGCCATAAATATACTGAGTGGTATTAAAAATACGTAAAACTTAATTTGACTCCGGTGAAACTTGTCAGGATTGATTTTTGAACCGTGAAATGACGCCACACACAGCACCTCCTTAAAAGTTATATATCGTTTAAGCTCATCATTCTTTTTCCCCAAATAGTCTCCAAGCCACTTTTGAAAATAAATAAATGAATAAGAGTAACAGTACAGAGATTGCAGCCGCATATCCCATTTCATAACGAATAAATCCGTAATCTTCAATATGATTAACCATTAATTGACCAGCATACTGTGGTGTTGGGTTTTGACCGGATAGTTCTACACCGATTGCACCAGCTTGGAACGTACCAACAACTGCCATAACGGCTCCAAATAACATTTGTGGTTTCATTGATGGGATCGTAATATAAATGATTTCTTGAAATCTATTACTAATACCATCAATATAACCCGCTTCATAAACTTCTTGATCAATGTTCAGGACACCTGACAACATCGCAAGAAAACCAACCCCCATACTACCCCAAAGCGTTACAACAATCATAATCATCATAAGATGATCAGGCGATTGTAAAAATTGTATGGGTTCAAAAATAATACCTAAATTTATTAAAAGATTATTTAAATAACCTGTTTCATCACCGCTAAAGATAATTTTCCAAACAACCCCCATCGCCACACCTGCTGTCATAGAGGGTGAATAAATGATGAGCGCTAAAACTGTTCGCGGTATTTTAGAAACTTGTGCCAACATCCAAGCAAGAATAAATGATAAACCATATCCAACCGGGCCAACAATGAGTGCAAATGTTAATGTATTTGGTAATACATTTTGCATAAAGACCGCATCTTGTGTCATCACATTGACATAGTTTATAAACCCAATAAAGGTAGGAGATTCAATCGCATTAAAGTATGAAAATGATAACCCAATCGCTGCTACCACAGGTAGAACAATAAATGTCGTAAACAAAATAATATAAGGTGCTAGAAATATAATTGTGCCTAAGTGTCGTTTAATTTTCATCTTTCTCTAGCCACCTTTCTACCTGTTCTATCGTTGGAATATTATATGGCTTTAGTACTTCACCATTCTTCATATAGCCGAACTCTTCCAACTTTCTTCGCATTTCACGATTAATATCTATAACACTATCATCTACTGCTGATCGGGTATTCTCGCCATCAAAAACAACCTTGTTCCAAACATTACTTAACTCTCTTTCTACCATGTAAGCATATGGTGTTTTTGGAACTTCTTTTAAATACTCCCATTGTTCTAAAATAACTTCCTTATGTTCTTCGGGCCATGGTAACTGTTCAAATGATACAAGGTTTGCAGTGTTCCACATATATTCTGGTCCATAAAGCATTTGTAAATCAGTCGCAAATTTTGTCTGAACATCGGCAGACATCCACCATTTCAACACTTCCCAAGCGTCTTCTTTCTTATCAACACCTTCAAAAATCATTGCCGACTGTCCAGATCCTGTTGCCCATCTTGCAACAGAGCCATTTTTTTGGATGACGCCTGGATATGGTGTAATGTCCCACCAACCAGAAATTTCTGGGGCAGCAGCTGTCAACTGAACATATGTTTCAAAGTTAGATATGCCAATTGGCAATGTTGAATATCTAAAATGGTTATAAAAGTTTGGTACTTGCAATGGTGTACTATAAATCGTATTTAAATCAGTCATAAACTGAATGCTTTTTAGCGATTCGTCACTATTGATCGTTGTGCCAATGCCGTCACTTTCATACAATTCGCCACCAAATTGATAAATGAATGGCGCTGTCGCTTGAAATGGCTTAAAAGCATCGGCTCCAGCAATTGGTGTATAGTAATTCATACCATACCGCTGTAATTCCGGTAAAATGTTTACAACATCGTCCCATGTGTCTGGTACAGGAATATTTAGTGCTCCTAAAATATCCCGTCGATGAAATTGAACAAAAAAGTCCTGAGTTTCTGGTAAAGCATAAATACCATCATTAACAATGAATGGTAAAAATGCACCCGGTGAAAATTGGCGACCCACTTCGGCAAAATCATCGAACTGTCGTAGGTTAACAGCTGCACCCCGAACAGACATCTCATACGGCAACCAATTACTGATCCCTAGAGCCAAATCTGGTTGTGTGTTAGCAGCGTTCGCTAAAATAAGTTTTTGCTCGTCTGGCATAATAGAGAATTTAACCTTGATACCTGTCTTTGGTGTGAAACTTTGATCTACCATGTTTTGCAACAATTCAACATATTGCCTTGGTCTATCGACCCAAACATCAATTGTGTCATCATCCACCTCTGATGCAGAGAAATTATCGGATGTAAATGACTGGAAAAACTTAACGATCATATCCATTAATTTTGCAAAAAAACCAACTTCTGCTTTTGGGGGTGTTTTATCACCATGTACATAAAATCGGTCAACTAACAATGGCTGATCCTGTAAATCTGTAGAGATATTTCCTAGAAATTGCGCAACAGAATTAGATCCTTCCGACAACTCAGTCAAACGTTTTGGTATTTCATCTGGTTTTTTCGCCAATGACTTCAATTTATCTACTGCAATTTGTAATGAAACAATTTCTGTCGTTTCCACGCCATTATTTAAATCTAGTAGATAATCAACTTCTTCTGCTAGGGTATGAGCCCAATCTAATAATTGTTCATCAATACCTGGCAAATAATCATCTATTTTCCAATCTCTTAATCTATCCTGTTGATTACCTGTTAACATTCGTATTGACAAAGCTAATTCCTCAATTTCTTGCATGACTTCATCTAACGTAAATAAAACAGGTTCATAAATTGAGGTATCTGCCTTTAAGCTGATACTATTTTCGCCTTCTTTTAAATAAAATAAAAACGGGTCACCATCATCATTAGAAAATGTTTCATTATACCATTTTTGTTTTTTAGTAAATTGATATTGTTCCACCTCTGTGAAGGGAATGTCATCATTGATCATAAGTGTTCGATATACAGGCGCGCCTGAACTGATATCCTGCAAAACTTTGAAGGTGATTTGATAGAAGCCTGCTTCTTCAACATCCACCTGCCAACTAACTGTCTGACCAGGCTCATCCCATGATTCACCACCTAAAGCGTTTAAATTAACCTCTTTTGAATCATATGGGACCGCCGATGGATCTTCAGTTGCAACGGGTCTAATATATGAACTATTTTTTTTAAGCGGTTGTTCCGCCTCATAAGTTTGCAGAACGTCCATTTGCTTCATATCTGAATATGTATCTAAATAGGCATCATAACTGGTTATCTCTGTTGAAGATGTGACATATGCGTTTCCGAGCAACATTTCCCCACGTAAGTTGGTAAGCGTTATTTCATTTTTCCCTTTTTCAAGGTGGAATTTTAATGGATCCTTGTGTAAATAACTCGAATCTTCCACTTTCAAATAATGCCATTCTTCCATCGGAAATTGTTCAGAAACAATGTCATTACCGAATCTATCTTTTTCAAAATCACCCTGTTCGCTCTCCCAATTAACCGGAAATAGAACACGTCTACTCTCTGAAAAAGGGTAGTCACCATTGATTTCAATTGCACCTTCTATTGGAACAATGCCATCCCCAATTGGATAGTAGTCAAAACCAATCTCATATAATCCTTCTTCTTGAACTTCTACTTCTACCGTGACAGATTTTTGATCAGACCAATTAAGTACGCGATCACCGTAATCTTCACTAGACGATTCACTTAATAAATCTTCTTGATCTATCTGAAATGAAGAGGGGGCGATAGCATGCTCTACAGATGTAGAGACAGTGCTATCAAGACCTTCATTGATCCATTCTTGAAGTGCTAGATGATAACGTGGTTCAGCAAATTGCTCAATCGATTCCGAGTCAAATAATTCATTATCAGCACTAACGATCGAAAGTGGTATTATTAAAAAGGCGATTAACAAACTCGGTATAATTTTAGATTTCATGATAATACCCCCTCATTCTAGCAATAACTTATTTATTAACCGCGTCAAGGCCTTCCTCGTGTTTTTCATTCGCCAAATCA
>Ga0079225_10001704_pt1 | contig 12479 bp, 15 predicted proteins | sample Poulit2012_FD_76344 | JGI IMG/M metagenome (GOLD analysis project Ga0079225, IMG submission 76344) | Agricultural soil microbial communities from Georgia to study Nitrogen management - Poultry litter 2012 | ecosystem: Environmental > Terrestrial > Soil > Agricultural land | place: USA: Georgia...
CCGTATTTAATTGGCCTTCCTTTGTGAAAAGTGAGTTGATGTTGACTTATCGCAGTAGAATAATCGAAGTCCGCTAGTCGTTGGGCGACAGAGCTAGATTAACGGAACACGACTACGGTCGTGAAATATTCAGGATTGTTTGTTCAGTTTTGAGGGAGTAAGAATATTTTATAGATGGGCCTGTAGCTCAGCTGGTTAGAGCGCACGCCTGATAAGCGTGAGGTCGGTGGTTCGAGTCCACTCAGGCCCACCATCTAGAATAATCACACGGGGCCTTAGCTCAGCTGGGAGAGCGCCTGCCTTGCACGCAGGAGGTCAGCGGTTCGATCCCGCTAGGCTCCATTTAATAAATGTCTGCTTGCAAAATATGCTTGCAGATGTTTATTTTTTTATGTCAATTTTCTATCTAGGTGGTATGTGATTAAAATAATATATATTATTATTTTTTGAAATGAGAAGGTTATGAGAAGTTCTTTGGTACTCTTTAAGTGGTAAGGAAGAGATCGCTAGTTCAAATTGGATTAGCATTTAAACTTTCCCTCATAGGAGAGTAAATGTTTTCCTATTATCACAAATTGTATAGGTTATACTTAATCAAGGGGCTCTGGGAGAGAATTAAATAAAAAGAAAACATCATATATTATGATGCTTTCAAGTATTATCGTTTGGAATCTAGCAATTTATTTTAGTTTTGTTTTTAACGAACTTCCGAAAGAAGTCTCCATCTTCAAGCGTGTGAAGGGCGGAGCCCAACGGTAAGGGGGAGATGAATTTCGGTTGAGCGACAGCCCAAAAACTTCTGCCTTTTATCTCATTGTGGTATAATCAGTCTTATAACGTATAAGGATTGATATAACAATGAATTTAGATAGTAATAATCATTCAGTGTTCTTGATGTATTACCATTTGGTGTTGGTTGTGAAATATAGAAGAAAAGTCATTGATGACACCATTTCAGATTATTCGAAAGAAAAGTTTATATCCTTGGGTGAGAAATACAACATCACGTTGGTCGAATGGAACCACGATATTGACCACGTTCATATTCTGTTCAAAGCCCAACCTAATACTGAACTATCAAAGTTCATCAATGCCTATAAAAGTGCCAGTTCAAGACTTATCAAAAAAGAATTTCCTTTTGTGCGAAAGAAACTATGGAAAGAAATGTTTTGGTCAAGGAGTTTTTGTTTGTTGACTACTGGTGGTTCGCCTATTGAGGTGGTTAAAAAATACATCGAAAATCAAGGGATAAAGTGAGGTGATTTGATATGGTTAAACAAAACAAAGCGTATAAATTTCGTTTGTACCCAACAGGGGAACAGTCTTTGATTATCCGTAAAACCTTTGGTTGTGTTCGTTTTGTCTACAACAAAATGTTAGCTGAACGAAAAGAAACCTATGAAAACCTAAGAAATGATAAAGAAGCATTGGAATTAGCAAAACACCCCACCCCTGCCAAGTACAAAAAAGAGTATGAATGGCTAAAGGAAGTAGACTCACTAGCGTTGGCTAACGCACAATTAAATTTAGATAAGGCATATAAAGCCTTCTTCAAGGGGAAATCCAAGTTTCCGAAATTCAAAAGCAAGCGACACAAACAAAGCTATACAACCAATGTCGTGAATGGAAATATTCAATTGTTGGATGGTCATATCAAATTGCCTAAACTGAAAAAAGTCAAAATCAAACAACATCGAGCAATTCCTTCGGAATATAAAATCAAATCTTGCACCCTATCTATGACTGCATCGGGGAAATATTATGTTTCTATTCTGACAGAGTACGAAAAGGAGATTGAAGCGAAAGAAATTGAAAAAGTAGTTGGATTAGATTTTGCAATGGATGGATTGTTTGTCGATAGTGAGGGTGAGAAAGCCAATTACCCTAAGTTCTATCGACAAATGCTTGAAAAACTAGCCAAAGAGCAACGCAAACTTTCTCGCAAAAAGAAAGGTTCTTCGAACTGGAATAAACAACGCATCAGGGTTGCCAAAATTCAAGAAAAAGTCGCCAATCAACGCAAGAACTTTCTTCACCACAAGTCTAAACAATTGGTGACTACCTATGATGCCGTCATCATTGAAGATTTAGATATGAAAGGGATGTCACAAGCACTAAAGTTTGGCAAAAATGTCGCTGATAATGGATGGGGGATGTTCACATCTTTCTTACAATACAAGCTAAAAGAACAAGGAAAACAACTTATCAAAATAGATAAATGGTTCCCTTCTACAAAGACTTGTTCGAATTGTGGGAATACCCAATCAATGCCTATGAACATTCGAACATACGCTTGTTCGTGTGGGCTAAATCTCGACAGAGATTACAATTCAGCACTCAATATCAAAAAAGAAGGCATTCGCCTCTTAGCAAGTGTCTAAATAATAAGATATACAAACTCTTGGAACAAGAGGGTTAGCTTGGTCAATTTCGTCAGCTACCAAAAGTGTCGATTACCCAAGAAGCCCCCACTTCAAGCGACCCGTAAGGATGGTAAGTGGTGGGAGTAGTTCACAATATAATCACCTCTCTTTCTGTAATATCTGTATACTGTATACAATGATTATAATCTATATGCCTCTAATTGTAAACATAATTTTTAGAATAATCCAAATTCAATTGATGGATTAACTTTCAAGTACTATTAAGGTATGATATAAATAGCATTAATATTTAGTGAACTGTCAACTGGACATAGTGTTTTAGAAAGAGTGTGAGAAAATGAAAAAAGTAGAACCGAAAAAATCTTTATCAGAACAAACTTATAATATTATTAAAGAGTCTATTACAAGCGGTAATTTAAGTGATGGAGAATCATTACCTGAAGAAAAGTTGGCTAAGAAACTTGGAGTTAGTCGAACTCCGCTAAGGGATGCTTTAAATCGTCTTGCTGCAGAAGGATTAGTTGTTCAAAAGCAAGGAGCTCCCTCTGAAGTAGCTGGTTTTTCTAAGGAAAGATCTTTAGAATATATGGAATTGCGAAAGTTGTTGGAGGTTTATAACATTGAAAAGATTATTGGCAGTGTAACAGAAGATGTGATCAACGAGCTAGAAAAAAACTTAGAGGATCAACTTTTGGCAATTAAACAAGGAACATATAATGATTTCATAGACCAAGATCGTCAATTTCATCTATTATTGGCCTCTGTTAATCAAAACAGTGAGCTAAGAAAGGTTATCCATCGAATGAATACAGGAGTTAATCGAGCATTTATTTTATTATCAAAAACTGTAGTTCAAAGTGCCGAGGAAGCATATGATGAGCATTTGGAAATTTTTGAAGTAATAAAAGAAAAGGACATTGAAACTGCAAAAGTTAAAATGAATGTTCATTTGGATAATGTAAAGGAAAGGTTCCTGCGTTACGGTACTTGAATGTATTTGATTATGTACTTGCACATGAAACATTATATACTAACATAAAAAATCTCCCATCATAGTTGATACCTAGACGTCAAGATGATAGAGAGATTTTTCTGTATCGTAACTTTTAGGACTCAAACATAATGGTGGTTGAAGGAAATAACTCATAAGTAATTTCTATCGCCAAAAAGGACAAGCGTAGGTCGTCTGCATCCTGCTTAATAGATTTTCGTGGGGAAAGGAAACATCCCTTGAGACTATTGTTTTCGTTATAATACGGCTAAAATCCATTCAATAAAAATGTGCTTGCAAGTGTTTATTGGGAGTGAGATAATTTATTATATTTCAATTGCATTATAACTTCTGATGGGTTATATTAATAGGGTATGGCTATTAAAAAAAAGTATGTTTTAGATGTTTCGAAAACATGCTTTATAAGATTTCATATGCTTCCATGGCTCAGCAGGTAGAGCACTTCCATGGTAAGAGAAACATCATCTGAATAATTTAATACAGAAACCCAGTCATATCAACGTTTACAGCTGTTACTTATTTTTAACTTTCTGTTTCCAGTGACGAAACAGTGACGACTTTTCCAACATGCCGGTATAGTTTAATGGTAAAACATCGCCATGGTAAGGCGACGATGTGAGTTCGATTCTCACTACTGGCTTATTATACCTCGAAGAAATCTGAAAAACGCTGCGCCGAATCTTGATGTACTTGTGGGCGAACATGTGAATAAATATTAATGGTTGTTTCTGCTTTAACATGTCCTAATCGTTGCTGAACAATTTTCACGTGTTCATTCATTTCTAGCAGTAACGTGGCGTGAGTATGTCTCAACTCGTGAAACGTGATTTGTTTAACTTCAGCACGTTCACAAATACGGTTCATTGCCCGCCGAACATTCCGTTTCATCATGTAATTTCCTTGTGAGTTTGCAACAACAATATCACTTTTTGGTGTTTGCTTCTCTTTGTATTCCTTTAAAAATTCCACTTGTTGGTCTGACATTGAAATGGAACGTCGAGACGCATTTGTTTTCAATCGACCTAATTCTTTTTCTGGTTCGTGATATGCCTGTTCAACATGCAAGATTTTATTCTTGAAATCAATGTTTTTCCATTGTAAGCCAAGTATTTCAGAGAAACGCAAACCGAACTGTAATGCAAGCCAAAACGCTATATAGCTTTGATATTCTTGTGCAACAGATAAAAACTTGTGGCTTTCTTCTTTCGTCCACGTGTTTTTCTCTTTATAATTAGGTTGTGGTTTTTGAACGCCATTCAGAGGGTTAGCCTTTAATTCATCCCATCGTATCATCATTTTGTAGATTTGATTCATCAGAGTATACAATTTGATGATGGTTGAATTGGCTAACTCTTTTTCCTTTTGCACAAGGAACTTTTGAACCTCGATAGATTTGATGCTTGCCATCTCACGAAACCCAAATACAGGCTGGATATGTTTCTTATAATAGGATTCTGCACTTTGTAATGCGCTTAAACCTAGACGTTTCGGTGCAACTAGTGTTAAGTAATCATCAAATCCATCATCTAGTGTTTTTTGAGATTCCTCTAAGTGATTACCTGTGAGTAAATCTCTTTTTTGTTCTAGTTCATCTAATTCAGCTTCTTTCTTTGACTGTCTCCTTGTGCCAGTGTACCGTTTGCCTTTATAGTAAACATTGGAACGATACGCTACGATAATACCTTTTTCTTTAAGTTTTTCTATTGCCATGTTTTCCTTCAATCCCTTCAAAATTAAGGGAGAACAGTTACATACACTATTAGAATAGCAAACTGTCCTCCCATATTCAATTTTTATTCGTTCGGTTGTTCGGTAATCCATGTTTTTAGAAACTCGTTGGTTTCTGTAACAGGGAATACCCACTTACGCCCTACTTTTCTTCTGATTTGCTTAAATCGTAGGTCATTGAAAAAGGTATTCAGAATATGCCCTTTTGAAAATGAAGTGATTTGCATCAAGTCATCTAAACTGTAAAAAATCCTGTCATATCCGATTTCCCGCATCTTTTCTTCGATTTGTTTGAGAACCTGCTGTTCCAATGCGTCTTCGTCAATTTGAATGTTTACAAAAGGAGTTTCAATCATTGTGATTCACTCTTCCTTTCTCTTATTTTAAATTAAGCTGTAAATCACGTAATCTTTGTTTAAGCAATTCAATTTCAATCTTACTTTTTTTATACAATTCATCGTTAGGTAGTGAGTAATTATCAACCAGACCGAGATTTGCATAAATGTATGTCTCAATATTGTTTATGTGTACTTCCAGCCCTTTTAAATTGTGTCGAATATATTTAATTCGCATTTGTGTCGTTCTCCTTCCATGGTTTATCCTGCAATAAGTAATACTGCTTATATTTGTTTACCCACGAGATATGGTCATCGTTTGGTTCAAATTCTTCATAATACTGTTTATACAAATAATCTATTAAATCTTGCGCTGTGCTATCTCCCCATATTTGCTGAACTTTCCACAATGTGGGGAGTAACCCTGACCCGTTTATCAAGTGGTCTATTGATTGTTCCAGCAAATTGTTCCGTGGGGATGGCGACTCGAAATGAAAATCCTTTTTATCCAGTAAATCAAGCATTAATCTAGTTAGCTTATGAGGTCGATTAGAGTTAACATAAAAAAGCATGTATCTATCAAGAATAGAACTAATAATAATATTTTTAAGTTGTTCATCAGAATTACATTCTTTAATGGCGTCGGTTAATTGGTGAGCATAATCACCAGAAAATTCCGCCTCAACACGTGTCCAATCATCTACTTCTTTAGCAATATGGCGCATATGCTTCATGATAGTTGTTCCTCTTTTTTGTCGTAAATGCGTAAATGTACCTTTGTATTTCTGCTCTTTGCCCCGACATACAATGTTTGTGCTTGGAAGTTTTTAGATACATCGGATACTTTCGAGTTATTCCTTTTATATGGTTTCTCTTTGTTGTCATCAATGACCTTTTGTAAATAGCTAGTATTAGTATTTGCCATATCGCAATTCTGTCCTTCCCTCTTCAATCGAGCGTTTTAATTTAGCAATGTTGATGTTTTCGTTAAAAAAATCGCAACACATGTCTATTCTTGAGAGTCTAAATGTGTAATCATTTGAATCTATTAATTTAAAGAAAGTGTGTAAATGGATTGATTCGTTAAATGTTTCTTCATACCGTTTTTGGTACTCATGCCATGCATATGCACTGAATTTGACAATCACGCCCATTTTTGTAAATGCTTCATGATAAGCGGTACAAAAATAAAACGGTGCATTGATGAATGAATAGCCTATTGTATAGCCTTCTGGTAGCTTTACATCGGATTCACCGAAATTATCGAACAATGAAAGCATTTTAGACTTGATTATAAATGTATTGATAATGTTATCTGCTAGCCAATTGCGCCATTCATCGAAATCAAATACATCTGTTGACTGTAACACTAATGTGAATTGGTCTATATCTGGTTTTATCAAGCTTCACTCACTCCTTTTTGCCAAAAGTATTAGGTAAAGTTTTTCTAAGTTAAAAGCCTATTAGAACAGACTTTACGGTTGTTTTTTCTCCTGACTGGAGCTGGGGTGATTACCATGCACCCCAGCTTTGCCAAAGTCTTAAAGCAGTGGGCGGCGCCTCCCCGCCTAAACGGCGGGTCCCTTCCGCCCCGTTCTGCCGATGACACTTAGGCAAAAGCTAGCTAACCAATCATGAAGCTACAAAATGGAACCATCAGCAACCGTGGTTTATTCGAACTCACTATACCAGGATAGCTGTACACTCCTTGACCAGGACTGAATTGTATAGGTGGTATATCCACACTAGGTGAAAACAACGTGTTGTATGTTTGTTCGTCACTGTCACCTAAGGCTATCTTCATTATCAATTGCCCTCTAATCGACGTTGGCACCACTTTTGCATCCATTTGCTGAGTTGCGAACCATACAAGGCATCCCAATTGTCGCCCTTCAAAAGTAAGTTCTGATAGTATACTTTCGACTTCATCACGTTCTTTTTTGGGCAAGGTTCTCCATGATTCTTTTAATGAACCGAACTCATCAATAAGCAGTATTAGAGCAGGCTTACCAGCGTCTTTATAAGTCTTGTTACTTGTTGATTCAAAATAACTACTCAACTCATTTTGTCTTTTTTTATACTGTTCATAGAAAGCTTTGATTAACTCAATGGCTTTTCCTTTGTCGGCAGTCCGTTTCGTTCCGATAAGACGTTTTGACATGTAATACACATCAGTTTTTTTAGGATCAACAACAAAAAATTTATGATTAGCCTTCTTTGCCAGCACTTGCTTAACCAGCATTTGTATAAAAAAGGACTTCCCAGAGCCAGTTTGTCCTACCAATGCTATATGATGGAGTGGTAAAGTTGTCCGTTCATCTAAACGCAATTCATAGTCATCTGCTGTTTCTTTTGTCCATTCAATTAATTCATTTTCTGATTTAATCTCAATCTGTTTTTGTGACCCAATCGAATAGATTTCATAGACATACCAATTACGGTCTTGAGATAAATATTGTTGTTCGCTTACGTATCCTTTTAATGCGGCATCAATACGCATATCCTCGAGCTTTTTATCGAATTGAATTGAATTTTGTATCAGCACTTTCCCCGTCGTCCTCTTTCGATTATCATTAAATACAATTTTTATTTTCGGTAACCTCACTAGGCGGTTGTCAAATTCCCGTTCATCTTCGAATCTTGCATCTTTTATTTGCCTTCTTAATCGTTTTGTTATTGAATAATAACGCAGTGCAAAGGGCAATCCATTCCATAATTTATTGCGGAATGACCAACCTAAAAACAAACTCATTAGTATTAAGCCTACAAACACAACGAAAATGTTAGATTCTATTTCTGGTAATTGGATTATCGTTATCTTTTCAGTAATTAATGGATAAACTCTTAGAAAGAAAATCCATAGTAGTAATGTAACTCCAATTAATGAAAATGTGACGATACCACGTTGCATTCTATACGTTTTCTTTCTCATGTGAATTCAACCTTTCTTATAATTTGGCTCCGCCTTCGCTATGCTTCGGCGGTCACAACCAATAAAGATGAGGGGCTTGATATAGCCCCTTCGTTCTTTATTTAGATTGAATTTCTACGTCATCGGCTTTAACGCTAAGTTCCGATTGGAACGTTCCGTATACACTTGCGCTTGGATTCACAAATGTGATACGACTAAACTTCTTATAGTCCTTTGGTTGTTGAGGTACTTTAACATCGATTTGTTCTCCAGCATTGAGGTCTGGTGGTACATCTTTGCCTTGGTATTCTGTCTTGTCCGTTGCTATCACGCATTTATATTTTGTGCCTAGCTGTTTTGTGATTTTCCCGTCATCGTATTCATTCCATGCTTCATGAGCCATCACACGGACATCTTTGTCCTTGAAAAATGCTTCACAGTCGAACTTGTTGAATCCTCTTAGTTTTTTCATTTTTGCTATTACACTCCTTTGAGACACATTTTATATTTTTGTAAAAGAACCTGCAGGAATCATTTACAAATCCAATTATATCAACATTAAAGGAGGTTGGTTGTCTCAATGCATATTGAGACACTTATAATATTGTGTTATTATAAACAAAAGGAGATAAATAAATGAAAATGATAGATGCACAGCAAGTTTTAAAGTTATTCGACATACACACTGGCTATGGTACAGATGAATATTCACGAAAGGTTCTTCAATCATTGGATAAAAATGATAAAGGAAAACATGTAACTATTCGAAAATATATGAAGCGATATATAGACAGTTATATTAAACGGAAATTTAAAGAAAAACATAATAGACTTCCTATTACTGATGAAGATTGTGATACAATTATTAAAATTATAGGAGCTCAAATAGGAATGGAATATGAAGAAGGTGGAATTCTTTGTATGCTCGAAGACGAAAAGATAAACAAGTTATTACAAGCCGAATTTGAAAAAAATACTATTCGATTTGAAGGGAGAATAGTACCTAAAGTTGTTAAGGATTATTATTTTGCAGAAACAAATGGGATAGTTGAAGAAGTAGAAGCCGAGATTAAGCAGAAGGAATACTATGAGGGTATAAAAGATGATTCAACTGATAAATTAAAAATGAAGTTATTTGTAATTCAACAAGAAATCAGAAACAGAAAGGCATTCGAAAATATGATTGATGAATATGATGAAATAGTCGGCAGTCGTTCTCCAGAAAGTCATTATTATTATGAAGTTGAAGAATAACTATTAGACTTCATATAGAAGAATTTCTCTAGCTAGTGACATAGATAGAGGATTGATACAATTATAGTGATAAAGGAAATAAAGGAATTTTAAAGAAGATGAAAAGAATAATAAAATTGGGTGTATTCGTAAGATTTTTCCTTTTCAGCTCCCCTAATTATAATCTCCTAATTCGTCTGTAAAGCAGAGACGAATTATCGATTATGTAAAGGGTCTTCATTCTTCGGATGTTATGAGTCAGCCAAGTAGGATAAGGGTGCGTAAGAAAGCAATTAACGCTTTTAACGCACCCTAATTCATTGGGCTTCCCCAGAACATATACGAATCACTTGATAGCTTTGCTACTTACGCCACTTGACATTAATCGATGCGAAGATTCTCTATGTGGCGACCAAAAAGGTCAAAAACTTATAGAGAGGTAGATCTAAATGGAAACCATTTTAGAAGTAGTTCGCATTGAACAAATTATTCGAGAGGCAGAAGAAGGAGTTAATTATATTATTCGTAGCCCAGAAGACGGTGCAAAGATAGCGTCTCGCTTTATTGGGCGTGATGACCGTGAAGTGTTTTTTGTTATGTGTTTAAATACGAAAAATAATGTTATTGCAGTCCATCGTTGTCACGTTGGTTCGTTAAATTCCTCGCTCGTACATCCACGTGAGGTGTTTAAATCTGCAATACTTAATAATGCATCAAGTGTAATTGTTGCGCATCAGCATCCAAGTGGTGACATTACACCGTCGATGGAAGACATTAACGTTACAAAAAGATTAGTCGAGGCTGGAAAGCTACTAGGCATCGAAGTGCTTGATCACTTAGTAGTAAATAGTGATAACAGTTTTACTAGCCTGAAAGAAAAAGGCTATATTTAAAAGGGAGAAACAACTCCCTTTTTTTCTTCAAGATATATTGCAGGGTAAAAAGAATAATATTTAATAAACTCATCAATTCGTAATCGGAAGATCAATTCATACATACATTTCAATTGCATACAGAAATAACACATTAAACTAAATAACATACAACTACCTAACGAATTAACAGTATAAATATTAAGCAAAAAAGCACAGAATTAAATCTGTGCTTTTAATGTTACAAGCTGTTTTTCTTTATTCCACAATTGGGCGTTAATTGAACAAATTATTAATTATCATGTTAATTTCCGTTTACATATATTTATACACGTGATTCCAATCAACCCTTCATCTTTTTCTTGAATAAGATAACCGCAAGAATAAAAATAATAACGGCATATCCGATTACCCACAAAAGATGTGGAAATATAGCTGAATAATTACCATCTAGTGCAGCCCGTGCAAGGTCTACTGAATGGATAAAAGGCAGTGCATTGCATATCATCTGAAACGTGCCACCGATTTTTTCAACAGGTAAAACGATACCACCAAGCCATAAAACCACATTTATAAAAATTGGACCGACCCCATTCATCTGTTTTACCGAGAACAAACTTCCCATCATTAAGCCGATACTAATAAAAAGGAAAGCGACGGGAATGAGAGTAACGATAGCTAAAAGAATATTGATACTAATAGATAGACCTAAAAATACGGCAGTTAGAAAACAAATGACAGACTGAACGATAGACATTGGCAAAAGTGGATATGAATAACCGATAATGTAGTCAAATCCTGTTAATGGCGAGGTGAACAACCGCGTTAAAAAAGAACTATCTCGATCATTTGAAATAAGCACGCCAGCAAACAAAGAAATGAACGTTAATCCAAAAACTGCTACTCCTGGCACAAAATTTTCAAGGGAAAAAATCCCCTCCGTTCCAAGAAATTTTTTCTGCATCAATGAAAGCAAAATTAGCATAACAACTGGTAGTCCAAAGCCGAAAAGCATATTCAAACGATCCCTTAATATTTCTTTGAGGTTCCGTTCAGCAAAAGCTGTAGCTATCATTAGTCTTCCTCCTCATCTTCAAATGAAAGAAACGCATCCTCTAGCGAATTTTCTCCAGTTTCTTTTTTAATCTCTTCAGGAGTACCAACAACCTGCATTTTTCCATGATGCATGATGCCAATGCGATCTGCCAAAGAATCAGCTTCCTCCAGATAATGCGTCGTCAAAATAATAGTCATTTTACCTTTCAATCCGTTGATGGTTTTCCATAAATTTCTTCTTGCTCTTACATCAAGCCCAAGTGTTGGCTCGTCAAGAAATAAAATTTCTGGATTTGTAATCAGTCCCATAGCGATATTAAGTTTACGTTGCATACCACCGGATAGTGAATCCGCCTTATCTTTTGCTCGTTTGGTTAGTCCGAAAAGGGAAAGCATCTCATCCGTTTTTTTTGTGGCTTCTTGGCGGCTATCACCATAGATTCTAGAAATCAATTCTAAATTCTCTCTTACAGATATTTTTTTAGCGACCGCAGTTTCCTGTGGAGAAACATTAATAATTCGTTTGACCGATTGCGGGTCATTGATGATGCTGTTCCCCATCAATAATGCGTCTCCACTTGTTGGTTCAAGTAAACAGGACAACATTTTTATTGTTGTTGTCTTTCCGGCACCGTTTGTACCAAGCAGCCCAAAAAGTTCTCCTTCTTTAACAAACAAACGAAGAGTGTCTACGGCTGTCCGCTTTTTAAACTTTTTAGTCAAATCATTTATAGCAATGCCGTTCATTTGTCCTCCTCCTCATTCTGTTCTTGTTCACCAAACACTTTTTCAACTAGCTCATCGTATAAATCACTTCTCATAATCGCAATACCTTGTTTCTCATCTCCTAGAAGCAGCACATTGTCGCCGGGTTTGAAATTAAAAATTTCCCTAGCGTCTTTCGGAATAACGATTTGTCCTTTTGATCCAATTTTTGCAGTCCAAGCA
>Ga0079225_10001705_pt1 | contig 12478 bp, 14 predicted proteins | sample Poulit2012_FD_76344 | JGI IMG/M metagenome (GOLD analysis project Ga0079225, IMG submission 76344) | Agricultural soil microbial communities from Georgia to study Nitrogen management - Poultry litter 2012 | ecosystem: Environmental > Terrestrial > Soil > Agricultural land | place: USA: Georgia...
GTGATCATGTCTTCATGCTGAGTCCTACCCTTTCCATGCTGAGTGAGCACGCCTTGATCCAGTCAAGTTTATTCTCTTTTATAGCTGAGTGAATCTGGTTTATACTAAATTCACTCCAATATAATAATAAGATCGTTATAAAATGGAGTCATGTAAAAAATTTTCTATGATAGACTTGAGAGTAATAGAAAGGTGGAGAGAAGATGACAGATCATGTTGTTTTATCATTTAGTGGAGGAAAAGATAGCTGCTTTGCATTACATAGATTACAAGAACAAAGTATCCATGTAGTCTCCTTAGTAACAACTGTATGGAAAAACAATCAAGAAACCGTGGCACATGCAGAAAAAGTAGATAGAATGAAAGAACAAGCCGAAAAGTTGCAAATACCTATTCATTTTATTGAAACGACTTTTGATACATACGCACAAGATTTTGAACAGAGCCTTATCGAACTAAAAAGGAACCAGCATATAAACGGAATTGCTTTTGGAGATATTTATCTAGAAGGCCACCGTGAATGGGGAGAAACACTTGCTAAGGAAACGGGTTTAAAAGCATTGTATCCATTATGGAATAAACAGGAAAACTCCTTACGTATGTTACAGGAATTTATTAACTTAGGTTTTAAAGCACAAGTGATCAAAATTGATCACGAAAAGCTACCTGAAAGTTGGATTGGTCGTGACCTAGATCAATCTTTTATTGCTGATATTAAGAAAAAAAATGTTTGTCCAATGGGTGAGTCGGGAGAATATCATACAACTGTTTATGATGGACCAATTTTCAAAGCAGGAAAAATTGAGAGAAAAACATTCCCATAAATAAAAACCATTGGAGAATAATGGGTGCTGAGATTCACTTACCGTTCGGTGGAACAAAAGGAACTGGAAATGGCCACCGTGATTCGGGAATTCAAGCACTAGATGTATTTACCGAATGGAAAGCTGTTTATGTCGACTTTAGCGGGAAATTACAACGAGCTCAAGTTGATGTGGAATAACATAAATATTAATTTTTAATAAAATATTAGAAGTGTTTATAGATGAACAAGAATGATCATTACAAGAAGTTGCAACGAAAGCCAATCTGATGAAACCAACAGCATACTGTCCCTTGTCCACACTTGAATCTATAGGATTTTTGTATAAAATAAAAGAAGGTCCATATGATAGCTATTGTTTAAAGGAAAGTAGGGGGAAAAATGAATACAATTTTTATTGCTGGACATGCCCGACTCCCATCAGGGATGGCTGCGAAAAGTATCTATGAAACATTAACAATAACTGCAGAAATAGATAAAAAATATGGGGTAATTGTGTCTACAAGTTGTACACTTGCCACCATACATGCCCAAAAATTCGTAGAGCGATTGTTAATTGGATATAGTTTACAAGATGGGATTGATGAACCTGTTCAAAAAATTCGCGAGCATTATTTAGGTAAAGCCGGAAGTGCGTTAGAATCTGCTTTGAAAGATTTATATAAGCAATATGAAAAAACAATCAACTATTAAGATAATTTCACGAAGAACAAAAGGTAATGTACAATTTTGAATCAAATGACAGAAATAAAAAACGCACAGAGAATTTTAAATTCACTGTGCGTCAAAAAAGTTCATAGTTTATGCTTCAGGATCCCAAGCAGGTAACATTTTATTCAATGGTTTATCTTCTCGGTAGTTAAGTACATATTCAGCCTGCATTACTGTATGAATTTCACGTGTACCTTCATAAATGACAGGTGCTTTTGAATTTCGTAAATAGCGTTCCACCGGATATTCATCGGAGTATCCATACGCACCATGGATTTGTACGGCATCATCGGCTGCTTTATTCGCAAAATCACATGCTTGCCATTTTGCTAATGACGTTTCTCGTGTATTTCTTTTTCCGGCGTTTTTTAATTCTCCCGCGCGGTAAACAAGGAGACGACTCATTTGAAAACCAGCTTCCATGTTGGCGAGCATTTGCTGGACAAGTTGGTGCTTTCCGATCGGTTTGCCAAATGTTTCGCGTTCATGGCAATATTGCACAGATGCTTCCATACAAGCCATAATTTGCCCAACTGCACCCGCTGCCACGGTAAAACGTCCATTATCAAGGGCAGACATAGCGATTTTAAAACCTTCTCCTTCTTCTCCAAGTAAATTTTCTTTCGGTACTTTTAAGTTATCAAAAAAGATTTCTCCTGTATTTCCAGCACGAATTCCTAATTTTCCTTTTATTGCTTGTGAAGAAAACCCTTCCCATTCACGTTCTACAATAAATGCAGAGATCCCATGGTGTTTCTTTGACTTATCTGTATAAGCAAACACTAAGAAGTTATCAGCTACATCACATAGTGAAATCCACGTTTTTTGTCCGTTTAAAATATAATAATCCCCGTCTTTTACAGCTGTCGCTTGCATTGCTGCTACATCTGATCCTGCGGCAGGCTCCGTCAACCCAAAAGCTCCTACCCGTTCACCTTTCGCTTGTGGAACGAGATATTTCTGTTTTTGTTCCTCTGTTCCCCATTGTAAAATAGACATACTATTTAAACCAGTATGGACAGAAACAGCCGTTCGGAATGCCGTGTCTCCCCGTTCTAGCTCTTCACAAACAATTGCCAAAGAATTATAGTCCATACCACTACCACCATACTTTTCAGGAATACACACCCCCATTAAACCTAATTCAGCTAACCGATCCATAATCTTTGGTTCAAAATATCCTGAACGGTCCCAATCTGCAATATTCGGCATTATTTCTTGATCTACAAAATTTCTCACTGTGTTTCTTAACATTTTTTGTTCTTCTGTAAATTGAAAATCCATTGTTTAAACATCTCCTTTAAAAGATAATAATTGTTGTTATTGCAAAAATTCATCATTATGTTCCCCTAAATCTGGTGGATGATGGCGAATTGTTACAGGTGTCCGTGATAATTTTAGAGGACTGCCAATCATGTTTATTTTTCCTGCCGTAGGATGATCATAATGAATAAACATATTGCGCGCCTTTAATTGTGGATCATGATATACTTCTTCTATATTTTGGATTGGACCACACGGAATTTTATGCTCGTCACATTTTTCTTTCCAGTAAGTAGTCGTTTTTTCTAAAAAAGCCTTTTGCAAAATAGGAGCAAGTTGCTTCCGATATTTCACACGCTCTGGATTCGTTGCAAATCGAGAATCATGAGCTAAATCAGGTTGCTGAATCAGTTGACATAACTTTTTAAACTGATCATCATTTCCAACCGCGATCACCATTTCCCCATCGCTTGTTATAAATGTTTGATAAGGTACAATATTCGCATGTTCATTTCCAAGTCGCTTTGGAATGTTTCTACTCATTAAATAATTACTACCAATATTAATTAAGGAACTTACTGCTGAATCATAGAGTGAAAGGTCAAGTTTTTGCCCTTTACCTGATGTTTGTCTTTCAATTAAAGCGGCTTGAATACCGATTACAGCATATAAACCGGTTAATACATCAACGATTGCAATGCCTACTTTTTGTGGACCAGATTCTTCTGTTCCTGTAATACTCATAAGTCCACTCATTGCTTGAATAATGAAGTCATAACCTGGCATGTCTTTATATGGACCTGTTTCTCCAAAACCAGTAATGGAACAATAGATCATTTTCTCGTTTAGTTTTGCTAATGTTTCATAGTCCAATCCAAAACGTTCCATTGTCCCGACTTTGAAGTTATTAATAACTACATCAGCTTCTTGAACAAGGTTTTTTACTTGCTCAATTCCACTTTTCGATTTCAAGTCAATCTCGACGCTTTTTTTATTGCGATTTGCACAAAGATAATAAGCGCTAACATTATTTTTGAAAGGGGGTCCCCACCTTCGTGTGTCATCACCGCTTTGAGGAGACTCTACTTTAATTACTTCTGCTCCCAAATCGCCGAGAATCATCGTACAAAAAGGACCAGCAAGAACACGAGAAAGGTCGAGAATTTTAATTCCATTTAATGCGCCTGACAAGGTATTCACCTCCTTAAAATAAGAAAATAAAAAGCCAGTTCAAACTAACTTAATCAACATTAAGTTAATAAGAACTGGCTTTTACTTGTTGGAACAACTTTGGTATAAAGTTTGTAAACAAGTTAGGCAGTTAGTAAAAAATATATGTAGTTCTATCATTATATTACAATATTTAGTTTCATTTGTAAATAGGTAATTTTACTATTGTCCGATTTTATCAAAGAATGTACTAATTTTCTAACCCTTTCCAACGTGCAGCTACCGCATCTAGTTCTCGAGCAAGTTCTGCAACCCGTTCATTTCCACGAGCTATTTCTTCGGCTGATGCCGCTTGTTGTTGGATCGAAGCAGATGCTTCTTCTCCGCTTACTGCAACCTGTTCAGATGTTGCTGTAATGGCTTGCATTTCTGCTAACACTTCATTACTGCCATTTGTAAGTTGCTCATTAGCTGTTTGAAGTGTTTCCATTTCTTCTGTTATCGTTTTCATGGAAGATGCAATATTATTAAATGCACGATCTAGTTCTTGGGCTAGCTGTTCTTGTTCGTCAGAAAGTTGATTCATCTCATGTGATTGTTCTGAACACTCGGCTACATGTGCTTCGATTTTATCGAGCATCGTTTGCACTTGCTCAACGGATGCTGTAGTTTCTTCTGATAAGGTCCGAATTTCATCAGCAACAACGGAAAAACCGTGACCTTCTTCACCCGAGCGGGCGGCTTCAATTGCAGCGTTTAAAGCAAGTAAGTTAGTTTGATTTGCAATATTTCCTATTAATTGAACGATATTGTTCGCCTGTTGCGTGACATCCGCTAAAGCGACAGTTGCTTCGTTTAAATCGGCTGCACTTTTAGCATTGTTTGATACGGTTGAATTAACGCGATTAACAGTCACTTGTCCCTGATTTATTTGTTCTGAAGCTGTCTCAACGATTGAATCCAATTCATTTGTAAACCCTTTCACTTTCTCGGTTATTTGTACCATTCTTTCAATTGTATTTGTGGAATTATTCGCTCGTTCTGCTTGATCAATAATACTACTTGAAAGTGTTTCAACGACTTTCGCTAATTCCGCACTTGTGTTTGCTAACATCTGACTTCCCGTTTCAATCTCTGCTGATTCTTTTGTGAACATTAAAGATTTGTTCTTTTGATCAATAAACAAATCTCTTAAACCTTTAATGAATCGGTTAATGCCATGTGATAACAAGCCAAGTTCATTTTTCGATCGATATGTTACATATTTAGACAAATCAAAAGAGTCTGTAATTAGCGATGCAATGTCGGTCATTTCTTTTATTGGAATTGAAACAATCCGTGAAAGAAAATAACTTAATAGACTAGCAAATATAATTGATAATGGTAGGAGGATAATCCACAATACTAGATCATCACCGGTAAAACTTTGTATAAAATAGATGAATCCGGCTAAAACCAAAGAGTAAATGAACGTATACAAGAAAAACAAAGAAAATAAACGCTTCAATCGTATGACCTCCTTTAGTAAATATCCAAATTAAATAATTATATTAGAGACTATTGTATCATATTTTTAAGTTTTTTTATAAGGCTTTTGAAGTAGTTGTTGTCACAAGTTAAATCATTCAAAAATAATGAATGCAGTGCAGGATACTTTAAACAATATTATTGGATTGTAACAAATTAATGACAACAAATAATATAGCTGTAACAAAGCACATGGGTGAAGATTTTGTCAAGGGAAAATTTTATGCAAAATGTGGTAATCGATCTATTTTTGTCCGATAAAGCCAGGAATGGGAATGATAGAATTCGTTTATTTATATAGCTTTCATTTCATTCAGAATTTGATAACCTTAGATGGAAATGACTGGTTCATTTATTACAAAAAACGAATGATATGATAAATGCACAGCAAGAAACAAAAAAAGGAGAGCGAGAAATGTTTAAAAAATATAGATTAATTGTTGCTTTATTAATTATTGGCTTAGTTTCTGCAGGTTTCGGTCAATCTGTTGGAGCAAGTGCAAAAGTAGACGATACAGAGAGAAAAAATGATAAATTTGTTTTTCATAGTAAAATAGATCGTGATTATTATAAGGAGATAGAAAGCTTCCTTGCAAAATGTTTAGCCAAATGGAACATTACATGGGATAAAGGTGATGTAAAAGTTCCTGAGCAACCAAAAAAAGATCCAGTTGTTCATGAACCGAAAGAAGAACCTGCTGAAAATGCTCCCGAACAAGTGGAAAAACCGAAGGAGCATTCATCAGACAAAGTTGAACAACCAACTCAAAAACAAGAAGTAGAGCAATCTACTCAACCAAAAGAAGAGGTAACAGACAATCAAAATCAGTACGATGAATTAGGGCAATTAAATCAGTATGAATGGCAAGTATTGGAATTAACAAACCAAGAAAGAGCAAAGTATGGTTTAAAAGCATTACAAATTGATTATGAGTTAAGTAGAGTAGCAAGAGAAAAGTCTCGTGACATGCAAATAAATAATTATTTTGATCATAATAGCCCAGTATATGGATCCCCTTTTGATATGATGAGAGCATATGGAATTAATTATCGTTCTGCAGGTGAAAACATTGCAAGAGGCCAGCGAACACCAGAAGAAGTAGTTAATGCTTGGATGAATAGTCCTGGACATCGAGAAAACATCTTAAACAATAGCTTTACACATATCGGTATAGGATATGTCGACCAAGGAAATTATTGGACACAGCAATTTATAACTAAATAAGCACATATACAATACCCGAGAAAGGCATCAAGCCTTATGCTCGGGTATTTTTTTCTAGGAGTGAAGAGATGGAAACGTATTTCTTCATGAACAAAACAATGATTTACTACGAAGAATTGCAACTAAATTTGCATAAAAATAAATAAAAGCGTATAACACTATTAATTAATCCGTTTGTGTTATATTTGTATGCCAATCAATGTTTTCCGTATTTTCATATATGTTTATGGAAGTCTATTTGATTGGTTCGTTTTTGACAACATACTAAATGAGGGAAAATAAATTGAATTTTTGTAATAATGAATTTAAAAATCTTTGTTAATGATAACCAACCATATCTCCTATAGAAATAAGTGGTATTTGCATAATATTTATTGTACGATTTTAGTAAGAGGGAAGACTTAAGGAAAGGATTGATTCGCATATTATGAATACAAAACGTTGGTTAGCACTAGTTGCGGCAATTGTGCTACTTTTTGTTTCGATCGGATTTCGATTTACAATGAGTATCGCTTCAGGGTTATTCGATACAATTGCTGAATTTGATGAACATTATTATGAAGAAGAAATTTTAGAAGATGGTGATTGGGATGAAAGAATTGCAGTTTTAGATTTGGAAGGAATTATTCAAGATATTGATTTATCGGTATTTTTGACGGAAGGATATCATCATGAACAATTTTTAGGTATGATTGAACAGGCTGGTGAGGATTCATCCATAGCAGCGATTATATTAAAAATAAATTCGCCAGGAGGTGCTGTAGGGGAGACAGCACAGATTCATCGTAAATTGGTCGAACTACAGGAAACATATGACAAGCCGATTTATGTGTCAATGGGGGCTACTGCAGCCTCAGGTGGTTATTATGTTGCTGCCCCGGCAGATAAAATTTTTGCTGAACCTGCTACGATTACAGGCTCAATCGGGGTGATAATGGAAAGTATTAATTATTCGGAACTTGCCGAAAATTATGGTGTCCATTTTAATACGATTAAAAGTGGTAAACATAAAGATATCATGTCACCGAATCGTGAAATGACAAGTGAAGAACGAGATATTCTCCAGTCAATGATAGATGAAATGTATGATGATTTTGTGCAAGTGATTGTTGATGGTAGACAGATGGATGAAGAAGAGGTACGAAAAATCGGTGATGGACGTGTGTATACCGGACGACAAGCACAAGAAGTTGGTCTAGTTGATGAAGTCGGAAACTTTGAAGATGCACTTTTAGCAATGCAAGAAGATTTTCATTTACAAGATGCACAAGTTGTTCAGTACGAGATCGGGACTAATTTCCTTAGCAGTTTAGGAATGAATTTGAAAGGGTTATTCAAAAGAACCCCAACCGAGCTTGATCAAGTAATGTCTTTACTGAGAGAATCCGATAAACCGCGTGCAATGTATATTTACTAATGGGGAGGAGGTATAACAATGGATTCCAATAATGTAGAACAGGCAGATATGAATAAACAGGAAACGAAAGAAATATCAGCCCCACCGAAAGTAGAATATAGGTATGCGGGATTTTGGATGCGTTTTTGGGCATATTTATTTGATGTGATCATTGTGTTTAGCATTAATGGTATTTTACTGAGTCCATTGAAGTTTTTAAATGAAGGAGTACAATTTGAAATTGGTTTTTGGACAGTAAATGGGATCTTGGCAGGAGCCATTTATTATATTTACTTTTTGTTGATGACGAAATTTTTCCAACAAACACTCGGTAAAATGATTCTTGGATTAAAAGTGATTAAAGAAAATGAAGGGACATTGTTATGGAGTGATTTGCTATTTAGAGAGGTGGTAGGGCGTTTCATTTATAATGTGCTTTCTATTTTAAAGTTACTTTATATTGTCGTTGCTTTTTCTCCAGAGAAAAAAGGTATTCATGACATGATCGGTAATACAAGAGTCATTCACGTCTAATTTATTTCGGAGGTGAGATAATTTGTGTGGCCGTTATACTTTGTTGGCCGATGAATCAGCAATAAGACGGCGGTTTAGGATACCACATGAATTAAATGAATATCGTCCAAGTTACAATATTGCTCCAAGTGAGCAAGTACTCGCAGTGATCCATGATGGAAAGAAACGTCGGGCTGGATTATTACGATGGGGATTCATTCCCTCTTGGGCTAAAGATGAAAAAATAGGTAACAAAATGATTAATGCTCGAAGTGAAACTGCACATCTAAAGCCGAGTTTTAAACATTTAATGGCGAGAAAACGTTGTCTAGTTATTGCGGATAGTTTTTATGAATGGCAAAAAACAGCGACTGGAAAAGTGCCAAAAAGAATTCAACTCGAAAGTCGTGAATTGTTTGCATTTGCAGGACTTTGGGATAAGTGGCAACAAGGTGACAAGGTACTTTTTACGTGTACATTATTAACGAAAGATGCGAATGAATTTATGCAGGAGATTCATCACCGGATGCCAATTATTGTACCAAAAGATCAAGAAGATAATTGGATCAGGCCAAGTTTTGCACACGCAGAGGAGGCACAAGAATTTGTCACTAATTTAGAAACAGAATCATTAATGGCATATACGGTAAGTGATTTTGTAAACAATGCGAAAAACAATGATGTTACTTGTATCGAACCACTTACAACCTAATCGTTTTGTAAGTGATATGGGAGGAATAGTTTACGATGGTACGTGTTTTATTTGTTTGCTTGGGAAATATATGTCGTTCACCAATGGCAGAAGCAATTTTTCGAAATATGGTTGCACAAAAAAACTTATCTACTTATATTGAAGTCGATTCAGCTGGAACTGCTTTATGGCATAGTGGAAAGCCTCCCCATCCCGGAACACGGGAAAAGTTGGCTGAATATGAAATTTCATATGAGGGGATGACGGCAAGGCAAATTTTACAAGGAGACTTTGAACGGTTCGATTACATCATTACGATGGATGATAGTAATATGGAAAACATTCAATCAGAATATGAAATATCGGAACAAGTTGTTGTCAAAAAACTTCTCGATTTTGTCGAAGAGTCAGCGGAAATAAATGTCCCGGATCCATATTATACGGGTGATTTTGATTACACATATGAATTAATCAATGAAGCTTGTAAAGATTTATTAAACTATATTTTGAAAAAACATCAAATAAAGGTTAGGGGATAGGATAATGGGGAAAAGAACATTATTAACAGGAATGATTGTAGGTGCATCAATTGGTGGATTAATTAGTTTATTTAATAAGGATGCTAGACGGTATGCAAAAGATTCGTTATCACAATCGTATGAGAAATTAACTCATTACGCTAAAAATCCAACGACAACAGTCAGTCAAATGAAAAAATCGGTTATTTCCTTGAATAAAATGATAGCAAGCAATACAAAGAGCGCAGTTAACACGTTAGAGTTAGTAGAAGACTCTTTAAACAAAGTATTGAAAAAATAAGTACTTGTTAAAGGAAATAATGATAGAGAAAGGATGACATAAATGGATACATATATCCGTTTTGTCAAAATGTTCATTAAACGAATTGATCAAGCGGATGTAACTGGATTATCTGCACAATTAGCTTATTTTTTTCTTTTATCATTATTTCCTTTTCTTCTTTTTTTAGTTACACTTCTTGGGTATTTACCGATCGATAATCCTTCTGTTATAGAGATGCTCAGTACGTACTTACCGGCAGATGTCGTTTATATGATTGATACGAATGTAAACCAGCTTGTGACTAATCGGAGTGGTGGATTGTTATCAATTGGAATTATTGGAACGATTTGGTCCGCTTCGAATGGGATGAATGCGATAACGAAATCCTTTAATCGTGCTTATGAAGTGGAAGCAGACCGTTCATTTATTATAGCGAGACTTATCGCGATTGGATTAACATTAGGAATGATTCTTGTTATTGCAGTTGCCTTACTTTTACCCGTATTTGGAAAATTGATCGGTGAACAATTTTTTGCCATTTTTAATTTGTCAGACGATTTTCTCCGTATTTGGAATATGTTACGGTGGATTATCTCATCCGTTATCTTTTTTATTGTATTTTTTGTTCTTTATCTGTTAGCCCCACATACGAAAATAAAAGCACGCCATGCAGTTTGGGGGGCTTTGTTTTCTACTGTTGCCTGGCAAATAACTTCGCTTGGATTTTCCTTCTATGTAAATACGCTAGGTAATTATTCTGCAACATATGGTAGTTTGGGAACGGTAATTGTTTTAATGATTTGGTTTTATTTATCAGGAATTATTATTACAACTGGTGGAGTTCTCAATGCTGTAATTAGGAATTGGGAGTTTCAGACTATATAAAAAATGATTGGATAGCAAATTACTACTATATCGTGTAAAATGAGGGAAACATTTGAATGTTCATACAATTTGGAGATAAAGGGACAGGAAGGAGATTGACATGGTATTAAAAAGATATCCAATTGAACAAATAAGAGAAGAGTTTCCCGCATTACAGCGAATTGAACGAGATCATTTTGTTGGCTATTTTGATGGGCCCGGTGGGACTCAAGTTGCTAAATCAGTAATCGAAGCAATGGCTACCTATATGAAAAATGGTGTTTCTAATTTAGGAGGTAGTTATCCGACCGCAATGGAAACGGCTTTTCTTGTTAATGATGCACGTGAACATGCGGCGATTTTGCTTGGTGCAAAGAAAGAGAATATTGCATTTGGGGCAAATATGACAACACTTGCGTTTCGAATTGCTCGTTCATTAAGTAGACAATGGAAGAATGGACAAGGTAATATCGTCGTTACAGAAATGGATCACCACGCTAATATTGATCCATGGGTTACAGCCGCTCAAACAAAAAACATGCAAATTCATTATCTCAAGGTTAATCCAGAAACAAAAACACTTGATTTGGATTCGCTCGAAAAAGTAATTAACAATAAAACAAAACTCGTTGCGATAGGTTTAGCGTCAAATGCCATTGGAACAATTAATGATTATATACCGGTCATTCGTCGCGCTAAAGAGGTAGGAGCACTTGTTGCACTTGATGCAGTACATGCTGTACCACATTTTTCAGTTGACTTTCAGGATTTAGATGCTGATTTTTTATTTTGTTCGGCATATAAATTTTTTGGACCTCATCTAGGTATTGTTGCGATTAAAGAAGATGTCTTTCATGAACTAGAAATCTTCAAGTTGCAACCGGCTTTATCTGAAACACCTGAAAAGCTAGAAACAGGAACATTGAATTTCGAAGGATTAGCAGGATTAATCGAAACTATTCGCTTTATTGCAAGTATTGGCAAAGGTAATTTATTACGAGAACAAATCACTTCTGCATACGAAACAATGTTTGAATATGAAGATTATTTAGCTAATCATTTACGTACTGAACTTGCAAATTTCGATCATGTTACCTTATATCAAGCTGAAGATGACATCGGTAAAACTCCTACAGTTGCCTTCCAAATTAAAGAAATGGAAGCAAAAATAGTATGTCATCAATTAGCACAAAAATATGCCCTACATTTAGAATTTGGTGATTTTTATGCAACCACCTTGGTTGAAAAGCTAAATATACAGAATGACGGACTTATCCGTGCAGGGATTGCACCATACAATACAATAGAGGAAATCGAACGGTTAATACATGCGATTAGAGAATTGAGTAAGTAATTAACTGAGTGTTCTTTTGACGAATAAATTTCATCTATCTTGAAAACACTACCCGAAAAGGAGTGAAGGGATAGATGAACTTACGGACAAAATTATTGTTTCTGATTGGCTTTGTACTTATAGCGAACTTCATTGTGCAC
>Ga0079225_10001706_pt1 | contig 12468 bp, 7 predicted proteins | sample Poulit2012_FD_76344 | JGI IMG/M metagenome (GOLD analysis project Ga0079225, IMG submission 76344) | Agricultural soil microbial communities from Georgia to study Nitrogen management - Poultry litter 2012 | ecosystem: Environmental > Terrestrial > Soil > Agricultural land | place: USA: Georgia...
GGGGTTGATCGGTAATGTGCAGGCACTTTTACCTTCTTCCCTTGAACGTCTTTCGAATGAGGTTTTACATAGACCTTTTTCTTACCACCTTTGGTTTTAGCCATAATGGCCACCTCAGTAGCTTAAGTTTACCGATAGAGTCGGTTACTCCCAAAGACCTCATGTCTTTGCCTTAAGAAGATCTAGAGGTCAATAGTTAAAGCCATCATAGTAAGTGGATACCACACCCAAGAAGAAGATAATATTTTTCCAACTAGTTCACCTATTCGAAAGAGGTGATATCACGGGTGATCTAGCTGGGGCAAATTTTCCATCATCAGGTCGAATCTAAAACAGGAATCTTTTTTTGATTTTAACAGATATTGTATACATCCTGCCTGTTGGGGTTAAAGTAAATCCAGCACTAACCGGTTTCGATGTCAAAAAAGGTGAAGGATGATCTCCAGATGTTGCGAGAAGGGGATCTCGAAGTGTTTAGGCGCTATTTTTTTCAGTATAACAGGCGTGTCTATAGTTATGTCATTCAATATTTAAAGAGCTGTGAGCTTGCCGAGGAGGTGGTTCAGGAAACCTTCATCAGGTTGTGGGACTCGCGTGAGAGTATCCAGTCTAATGTAAAGGGGTTTCTTTTTGTCACTGCAAGAAATCTGACCCTGAATATGATCCGTAACAACAAGCAGCGAATGTTAAACCGGATCAGGTTTGAGCTCCATGAGAAGGAGAACAGATCTTCTGAAGAGGTGCCAATGACAGATGCCCATACCAAGAAGCTTCTGAAGTTGGCAATTGATAATCTTCCGGAGGGAAAGAGAGAGATTTTCAGGATGAAAACCGAACAGGGGCTTTCAAACGAAGAGATCGCCTTTGCCTTAAGTCTCACCATCAATACGGTCAAGTCCCAGTACTATCACGCCTCGAGACTCATCAGAGAGTATTTCGCAGAGCGAAAAGAAACCCGGACCGGGTAAAGGGGAGTCTGCCGATCTGCTCCCACGGCCCTTGCTATTCAGCTACCATACTTTCGACTCTCCAGTTCACAAACCATATCTCCGACTCTGTCGGGTTCGACTGACCCTGCTGTACCGGTAGCAACATAGATTCTGCCTGTTCTTCATAAATTTCACAATCTCACCACACTTTTTGAATTGTGGCGTGTCGATCTGATTGAAGGGGTGAAATGCCTTTCATCAACCAACAGATCATCAACCGCTATCCATTTTGGACAGGTATCTGCTGAGAAAATTTTTCAGGAATCAATGCTCACATAATGAGATCGAGCAGGTCATGGACTGGTTCGAAACCAACGAGGGCAAGGATTATTTAGAGAATCGGCTCGATGAGGACCTGTATCGTTACTCAGTTCAGGAGAATCTGCTTCTCTCTCCGGATATTGCATCGCGAAAGATGTTGAAAAACATCGAGCTGTCCATTGGTAGAAAAGTCACACCATCGAGACACACCAGATATGTTAGAAAAAAGAATCGTTGGTGGCTCCGGATCGCGGCTATATTGGTGATGGGTGCTCTGATTTCTGTGGCCGGATATTGGAACTGGTCAACCTCGGCATTCGAAACCATTTCAGTACAGTCGGCAGACGGGCAGCCATCCTATCATCGAATCTATACGGATGAGGATCAGCAGAGGCGAATCACCCTGGGTGATGGGACCAGGGTTCGGCTCAACAGTAACTCGATTCTGGAAATCCCTGATACCTATCCGATTGCCGGCAGACATGTCCGGTTGAAGGGGGAGGCCTATTTTCAGGTGACGCATGATGTGAGCAGTGCGTTTATGGTTCAGATAGAGGATGCCCGCATAGAGGTACTTGGAACTGAATTTAACGTCAAAGAGGATACTCGATTTCAGCAGGTACAGGTCGCTGTTGTGGAAGGAAAGGTTTCTTTGAGCAGTCACCGAGATGAATCTGGTCGAGGCGTCTTGCTGACAAAAGATACTTTCGCGGCACTGGATTTGAGTGACGGCCGGATTGTCATGGAGCATGCGGCTGTCGACAACTATCTGAGCTGGATCACCGGAAAACTACAATTCTTTGATGTCTCACTGAAAACTGTGAGTACTGAGCTTTCCCGCATCTACGGCGTCAGGTTTAATGTTGACTCTAGCCAGTTAGATGCAATGCGACTGAGTGCCGAAATCATGGAAAAGGATCTGCATTCAGTTCTGGATGTCATCTCTAAGACATTGGGAATACACTATGACTACAACAATGGTGTGGTCAATTGGAGAACGTAAACATGGGTATATCAAACCATCATAAAGTTCACAATATGGGAAGTCGAAATCTATCTATTAATAGAGTTAAACAAGTCAGCAAACGGCATCTGCTGCTGGTTGTAATTCTTCTTCTGTTTACCGGAGGCAGTGATGTAGAGGCTTCTATCCCGCTATTCAACCAGCAGGTCTCGCAGGAGATGGCCTTTTCAAACCTCTCTGTCTCCTATCGAGACGATGAAGCCTTACGTGTCTCAATTGATGTTAATGAGATGCATCTGTTGGACCTGCTTCATGAACTCGCAAGGGAGGTGCGAGTAGAGATATCCATTCAGTCCGAAAACATTAGCAACACGAAAGTGAGTTACACTGCCACCCATGAAACCATCTATACTATTCTGGATGAGTTGTTGGTCGAGCATGATCTGGAGTACTCTCTGCACAATGATCGCAAGCTATTGATCATAAGGAATCAGCTTGATGAGGAAGAGGAGGTGTTCCAACAAACTGTAACGGGTCAGGTCACCGATGCAGCAACAGGAGAAACCCTTCCTGGCGTGAACATTGCTGTGGAGGGCACTAACAGAGGAACAGTTACTGATAATGACGGCGAGTACAACATCCAGATAGAGGATACTGAGACGGTTCTGAACTTCTCCTTTATTGGGTATGCGACACAATCGATCACCGTGGGGGATAGCCAGACGATCAACGTTGCGCTTGAACAGGATCTGGGGCGTCTGGATGAGGTGATTGTGGTAGGGTATGGGACTGTTCAGAAATCGGATCTAACAGGATCAGTTGAACGAGTCACTGCGGATCAATTTAGTACTCAGAACATGGCACAAATCACAGATATGTTGACGGGTACTGTTGCGGGCTTTTATGCTCAGCAGGGCACTTCAGCAGCGGGCGGAGGATCTATGGAAATTCGAGGTGCTACCTCTTTATTAGCATCAACTGAGCCCCTGATCGTATTGGATGGAGTTATCTATAATGGCAGCCTTCGCGATATAAACCCGCATGACGTCGAAACAATTGACATTCTGAAAGACGCCAGTTCTGCTGCGGTATATGGTGCGAAGTCAGCTTCTGGGGTAGTGCTCATTACGACAACCCGTGGCTCGACGGGGAGACCGGTGATCAGCTTCAATTCAGAAACTGGTTTGACCCAAGCAGCCAGCCATCACAGACCTTTGGGTCCCGAAGAGTTTCTGAAGTTCCGTGGTGACTACTTGCGGACCATCCGTGGTTTCGATCAAACACCAGTGCACTACTATACACATCCTGATGATCTGCCTGCAGATATCAACCTTGATGAATGGTCAAACTATAGTGATAGTCCCCATGAGGATCATGTTCGTGAATATCTGAATCGCCATCTGCTAACTGCCACAGAACGGGAACAATATATGGCAGGCCAGCCGGCTGACTGGTATGACATGGTGATGGATAATGGAATACGACAAAATTACAATGTGAGCATTGCCGGCGGAACGGATAATTCAAGTTACTACTGGTCAATCGGTTATCTGGATAATGAAGGGATCATTCGAGGAGATCAGTTTTCAGCTCTTCGATCTAGACTGAATGTGGATTTTCAGGTGGTAGACTGGTTGCAGGCTGGTGTGAATGCACAGGTTACAGAGCGAGATGAAAGCGCTGTACAAGCATCCCTTGGTCGGACATATCGTGTCAGTCCATGGGGAAGAGCTTTTAACGATGATGGAAGTATCATACTTGAGCCACAAGAATTGGCTACTGCGGAGCATCCGTTGATGGAAATCTATGGACAGGAGAAAGAAAGGATGATCAGGTCCATCTTTTCGAGCATCTATGCTCAATTATCTCTTCCCTTTGGAATTGAGCACCGTACCTCTTTTCAGCCACGATACAGGAATATCGAAGACTACAATTTCTACGGAGATAATCATGCCACCGGCTATCGCGCTCACAGTGGAGGATTTGGAACCCGATACACAGATACTTCTTATGAGTGGATGCTGGACAACCTGATGACCTGGAACGGGGACTTTGGAAATCACCGCTTCAATGTGACACTGCTTCATAGTTTGGAGGAAATTCAGGTCCGGACTAACAGGCTGGAAAATGAGTCATTTTCCCCAAACCGATTGCTTGGCTTCCATGCGCTTCAGTTCGGGAACAGCCCGTTTATAACGAATAATGACACGGAAGCGAAAGGTGATGCTTTGATGGGAAGGATCAACTATACGCTCCTCGATAAATATCTTTTCACATTCTCTGTGCGCCGAGACGGATACTCGGCATTTGGGCAGGATCGGCCGAGAGCTACATTTCCGGCTGCTGCATTTGCCTGGCAGATATCTGAGGAGAGTTTCTTTGATGTAGGCATGATCAATGCGTTGAAACTTCGACTTTCCTGGGGTGTCAACGGGAATAGGGATATCGGAGTGTACTCTTCTATGGCAAGACTTTCATCCAATCCCTACTACGACGGAAGTAATATTCGAGTGGGTACGAGAACCTCTACCATGTCAAACCCTCAGTTGGCTTGGGAACAGACCGAATCATTTAACATTGGTCTGGATATCGGTCTGTTGGAGAACAGGATTGATCTTACTTTGGATGTTTATGATGCAACGACTACGGATTTATTGATGAATCGAAGACTTCCAAGAATCACGGGCTTCAACAGTGTTACTGCAAACCTGGGAGAGTTAGGGAACCGTGGAATAGAGATGACACTTCGAACGGCAAATATCACTCGGAGTGATTTCAGCTGGAGAACCAACTTCATGTTCTCAATGAATCGAAATCAGATCAAGACATTATATGGCGATCGAGGCGATTATGTACTCCTGGGGGAAAGTCGATCTGGAGAACTCCCTGACTTTACCAATAATTGGTTTCCTGGCCAGGCTATAGATGTGGTTTGGAACTATGACATCAGTGGTGTCTGGCAGGAGCATGAAGCGGAGGAGGCAGCTGAATACGGCCTTAGACCAGGGGATTTCAAAGCAGTAGACGTCAATGGTGATGGCTCCTATGTAGATGTTCAGGATAAAAAGTTCATCGGACATACTGATCCTCGATACCGCATGGGTCTGAGGAATGATCTATATCTGGGTAACTGGCACGCATCTGTTTTCATTCGGGCGGATCTGGGCCACATTGCACCATACGGTTCGGCTCTCTATGGCTCATCTGAATTTGATCGATTCAGTACGAGCGTTCGGCCGGTTCCGTATTGGACTCCTGAAAATCCTATAAATGATTATGCCCGTCTGGACAATTCAGCAACCAGGGGTGCATACGGAGGTGGAATTACCATCTATCGACCCAGTTCGTTCGTCCGAATTCAGGACATCTCACTCTCTTATACATTCAGCTCTTCATTTCTTGATCAGTTTGGACTAGTTGATTTTCAGATTTACGGTTCAATCCGAAATCTTCACAGTTTTGACAATTGGCCTAGTTTTGACCCTGAGTCAGGGACTAACCCGATGCCCAGGACATTTACTCTCGGATTGCAGCTGTCTATATAGCAGTTTTTATGGTTATCAGAATTTGGAATACATGTCATTCTTCTCGGAATATTCAGAGATAAAACTAACAGTTATGAAAAAGATTACTACCTGTTTCGCGGTTCTGTTTCTATCCATTACAGGACTGATCTCATGTTCAGACAGTGCATTGACACCGAATCCACTCTCTTTCTACTCCGCCGATGACGTCTATACAGATGGGGATGGTTTTGAATCTGTGCTGATCACATTGAGGAAAGCACTGAACAGAGAGACGCACGGAAATCAACATTTTTTAATGTTGGAGTTCGCTAGTTCTGATCTTGCAGTACCTGGTGATCAGCCAGACTTTCATGTATTGACTCCAAGTGGTTCTCGATATAAATATCTCTCGATGTTTGAGGACGTTTATGGATACATCAAAGATGCAAATCTGGTCATATCGAGAATTGATGATCTTGAAACGGACGATGAACCATATCGGAACCGCATTCTTGCGGAAGCTTACTGGCACCGGGCCTACTGGTACTATCGACTTGTCCACTCCTACGGAGATGTGCCCTGGATTGGCGAGGAACTGCAAAAACCTAAGCTGGATTTTCAGACACACAGCCGCTGGACGATCATCGACAAAATTCAGAAGGATCTGGAGTTTGCAACCGAGTGGTTGCCTGAATCGGCAACTCCTGATGTACCTTCCCGTTATGCCGCATTGCAGTTACTGACAAAAGTCTACTTGGCAAATACCGAATTTGAGAATGCTGTTCAGACGGCATCGGAGATCATCTCTGGTCCATTTCAGTTGATGAGCCAGCGTTTTGGCTCCTATGCAGATGATCCACAGAGGAATGTGATCTGGGATCTGCATCGGCCGGAAAACAAGAATCTTAATGCAAATACTGAGACGATCTACACGGTTATTGATCGGCCTGAGGCACCATCCAATGCCCGTACTGTGGGTACCTATTCACAACGGACTTATGCGCCCCACTGGTGGACAATTCCTGATGAATCTGGATCCAGAGGTGTTGACTGGACAATACCTATGGGTGACACTTTGGGTCAGGGAAACGCAGATGTGAATGCGAATCATTTTTATACACGAGCTATCTGGAATGAAGGTGATTATACACATGAGGATACGCCGGATCTTCGCAGAGCCCCTATTAACTGGGTGAATATGACAGAGTTGACCTACTCAGTTCCAAGTTCTCCAAATTTGGGGGAACCTATTACACAGGATTATTTTGCCAATTTGAATGACACAACATTTATGTGGTTTGATTGGCCGCACTACAAGACATTTGTGCCTGCAAACGATGGATGTTGCGATGGGCGGCCAAGAGGCGGTAATGGAGACTGGTATATCTATCGCCTAGCTGAGACATACCTGTTAAGGGCGGAGGCTTATTACTGGTTGGGAGAAAATGGTATGGCTGCGCAAGATATCAATGAGGTACGCGATCGAGCTAATGCTGAACCAATCTCAGCCGCCGATGTAGATATTGACTATATCTTTCACGAGCGGGCACGGGAGCTTTATGCGGAGGAACCTCGACATTCAGAAATGGTACGTGTTGCTAATATAATGGCACAGTTGAATCGGAATGGGTACAGTCTTGAGAATATCAGTTCAAATAACTGGTACTACGATCGTGTCATGCGGTTTAATAACTGGTATCATGGTCCGCAACCGTATACCAGAAGAGGAGGAGCGGAAGCTAGCATAAGTCCATATCATATTTACTGGCCAATCCCGCAAAGTACCATTACAGCAAATACTATGGGGCAGATTAATCAAAATGATGGTTATGATGGGGCAGAGAATAACGTACCCCCGTTAGAGACTATTGAAGAGTGATTTGTTGTAGCCTCTATTTTCAAATGAATTTTGTACTCATATGAATCTTGTATTCGCAATGACCTGAGAGTAAGAATTTTAATCATGAGCTCTAGAGAATTCTATTTCTTGTAGAAATTTAGCCCTTGGAGATCTTGAGGATTTGAAAAGCTTAATCCGGATTTTTGGAGTGTCGTTTACAGTCTCATCCCATAACAGAAAACCCTTATGATGATCTTGAGCAAATTTCTGAAGTTATCTAGAAGTCGTTTTGTGATTGGAATGTTGGCTTTAGTAGTTCTCTTGAGTTGTAATGATCAACAAACAGAATCGAATTCTGAAACCTCTGAACCGGAAGTCACGGAACTGGTACTGGCGGATGATGGGGCTTGGGGCTATACCGGTCATCACGCCTTGATGTATCGGAATAAGCTTTTCTACTCTTATCTGGATAGTGAAGGAAATACTTGGGTGGCTTCATATGATCCTGTAACGGGAGATATTGTCAGGAGTAACATCTGGGAAGGTGAAGCCAATCTTCACTCATCGAATGCTCTGGTAATCCGACCTGATGGTCGTATTCAGGTTTTTCTTGATGCAGGCTCTTACGTTGATAACAAGATCCGATGGAAGGTCAGTAATGAATCAGGGGAAGTAGCTGAATTTGGAGATCTCCAGATCAGTGAGATAGATGCTCCCATAGTTCAGGGTCGTCAGTTTTATCCTGTCGTACATAATCCGACGGGAATGATGTTTTTGGCGGTAAATGCGATTCATGAGAATAGTGACCGTACAGCGATGATGTGGATTTCGGAAGATGGAGGAGACTCATTTAATCAGGTTCATGAATTGTGGTCGTTGGGAAAAGACCTGCGGAGCAACCGATCCTATACCAGGGTGTATGCCGAGGATAGTGGAATTCACTTTGCTACAGTACGGGTTGGTTGGAATGAATCGGTCGGAGAACATGAAATTGGAAGGGTTGAAGGCGTCTATTACATCAAATATGACATATCAGAACAGGCATTTATTCGAGCCAGTGGAGAGCATTCTTTTGAATTGACCGATCTGCCAATATTTGATGCTGATAAGCTGGACAATGTCTGGCATTGGGTAGAGGATGGCGGAGGAACGAGTCGAGCATTATGGAGTGATATTGTTGCCGATGAGAATGGACGACCTTATGTAGCCTTTGCGGTTCAGAATGCTGTTCCCCAAGGGGTAAGTACGTTCCACGATGGGTATTGGGCCCATGTTGATGATCGAGGAGAATGGTCGCATCATCATATTGGTAAGCTTGCTCGTGGGTGGGATAACAGACCTGAACGGAAGAATTACGGTTTAGCGATCGACCCGATTGATCCCATGTCTGTAATTGTCTCCAGAAGTACTGACTTCGATCAGGATCTCTCCCGGGTTGTCCGTATGAGATCAGGTAATAGAGGAGAAGATTGGACAGAGACGGAAATACTGTCTGATGAGGGACGAATAACTACGGTTGTCATACCCAGACTTATTGATGATAGCGAAAGAAGTGTGGCTGCTCTTTGGTTGGAAGGACGGCTGGAAGGTTGGTTCGATTATAATACAGGTATCAAAGCGACACCTTCTAATCCTTGAGCATCAAGTGGAAAATGAATCGGTATCTACAGCTAAAACATGTTGAAGCCGGAGACGTACTTTTTGACAAAAAATCCTGCACAAGAATATGGAAGGATCAAAGCCGATCATCGAACGCGTGGTAAAACTATCCCACCTGAAACGACATTTAGGTTGTATCGATAGTTAAACTACATGAACTATTCTTGTCACTCATGATCATGACTTTGTCAGAAGGGTTGTTGCTGCGACTGTTGAACTCAGTTTTTATGATTAGCTTAGGTATAGTTAATGCTTCTGTATTATCATAACTAAAATTTTATTTTTTTATCTGGATAGTTAAATACATTTATTATTTCGCACTTAAAGTAACTCCCATCCTCTCTACTTGAGATAGATGCTCCGCATAAAGTCAGAGGGTAATTTAGGTTATCGATAGGTAAATAAAGAACATCTGAACTAATTGCAAATGCTTTATTAGCGTGTTCTACAGCATAGTAATATTCCGAATTTCGAGAGGATGGGAATGATGATGGCTCGATTTTAAACTTGATAAAATCAAAATCAGATGTTTTATTTATAATATTAGTTTTATAATTATATGAATATACATTTCTTTTGTCATCTATATAATGGACCTCTATGTCTTCCTGATAATTAATAGGAGGGCTGGCAATATACCTAATAATTCTTTGGTTCGGTGTAATGTCCATACTGTTTGGCAAATTGAATCTATGAACATTGTCGATTTTATTATCATCTCTAATTCTATTTGTTAGGTGATCATTATTTAAAGGATACAAAATCTCATTTCCGTTAGATACTTGTAAGTTATCGAAATTAATTGACTTTACTTCATTTGAGGTGTTATTTATTGTTAATTTAAACACACTTAGATACTCATTATTAAAGTGATATGGGTTCATGCTTGGATCTGAATGAGATATTTTGTTATGAACAATTTCTATTTCACTGCCATCATATCCCTTTGCTCCCCAAACTCTATCTAGTAAAACTCTTCTTAAACTACTAGAAATATTCCCCTCAGAAAAAGATTGATTAATTTTATCCAAAAGCCTTTTCAGGTTATTAAAATATCTTCTTTGTGAGTTGCTCATGTGATTTTCATTTCCATCATAACGTTCTTGAATATATTCTTTTTCATAATCGCCAGTTCTGTATGACGCTTCAATGGTGACGATATTTAAATCATTGGCATTTATGGGTGTAACTTGAAGGTTCAAGCCATCCTCGATGAAATGATCTATGACAGAAGGACTAAAAGTGATGTTGGTGTAGTTATGGGATATTGACTTTTCTGGAGAGATATCTAGTTCTTTTACAACTTTATTTTCGTTTTTATTTTTAGTTGTAAGAGTTGAGTAGCATGAAGTTAAGATTATTGCAATCAATATTAAATAAATATAACTAATCTTGGCCATGTTTTTTTATGATATTATAAATATGAACTACTTCTAGAGCAGTTAAGGGAGATCAATCCTCCAAGTTTGCAGTCGTTTTAATAACCGCAGTGGTCAATATATCTCCTGCATATTGGAGGAGGTGCCCTCTTCCCTTACCTGCGTCTCAAAAGTTAAGAGATATATGGCAGAACATATCTAATGATTGAGTAAGTATAAACATCATCAGTTTTTTAGAAAAGGGATGTCATAAGCATGCTTATAAAGCCATCTGGGTGTTTCTTGATTAGCGGCATATAACTTTTGAATTAGTGGTAGTAAAAGCATTGATGCCGTTGTTGATTTGGTTCAGCTATATTTTATGTTGGCGTGTCAAGTAACCTACTGATTCTGAAGTACTTAGTTTGTAAGTCAACTTGATGAATCGTTCATTTGATGTTTATAATCCTATGAATGATTTAACAGTAGAGTAACTCATATACATCGATCGTCCCTGTTTGTCAAGGCTCACGATGCTCGCTTGCTGTACCATCCATTGATCAGTCCGCCCTGATAAAATGACGCTGGATTCTCTAAACTGTTCGATTCAATGATAGAAGCAACGTCTTCCGGCGTGGGTATTGCTACGTCTTTTGTATACGTCCCGCGTGTTGCTCCACCAATTCCAGCTGGACTCTCTCAACCGTCAACGCCAGCAAGAACGTATATAGCGGCACCTCCGAGTCAATATCTCCATAGAGGTGTTTGATCGCAGTAGACTGCGTAGTCAGAATAGACAGGTAAGCTCCTTGTTGGAAGTAGCTTTCTGGTGCGTAGAGAAAACTATCTGGTATTCGTAAATCTAGGTATTGGAAAAACTTACCTTCTATGTGGAATCGCTCATTCATTGATAGTAGGGATTTTTCATTTATTCTGTTCGATCAGACAAGATCAACTACGTACCTCTTCACATGGAAATGGAAGCAATTAACGGAATTTTGGCATCTCAATATAAAGCGGGCTTGCGGATGTTATTTCAGGCGATTGAGAAAACGCCATCGGAACACTGGAATAGTGAAGAGTTTACTAATCCGATTTGGCAGATCGCTTATCATACGTTGTGGGGAGTGAAGTTTTATCTGAGTCCCGGTCCGGAAAAATTTGAACCGTGGAAAGAAGCGATTGAAGGAGCTGAAAGTCTGGGCGGGGCCCAGGAGTGAGAGAATCCGGATGAGGGAGTAGATGTGGATTTATATCATACCAAAGAGGAGTTGCTGGTATTTATAGACGATCTGGAGAACGGCCTTAACGAGGCGATAGGGTCATTACCACTGGATAGAAAAAACCCATCCTGAGCGCGCTGATCTTACAGGAAGTTGGAGCAGTCCTGGCCAAGAGTTTGGACAGACTGTTTATTGCGATCCGAAGAATCCATGGTGGCTGGGCCACTTTGGATCAATGGAATTATAAACTGATTCTGACGTGAAGAAGTCGGGGTTGCCAGGTTTCATAGCTAGGAGTACCATAATCAGCCAGCGTTGAATACGTTCGACCACAGCGACTTTCTTGCTGAGGAAGGTGGCTGGATTCCGGACCAGGCCAGTCTGGGGGAGTGAAAGCATGAGAAAAAACAGTAACGACATAGCCATCGAATCACCGCAACCATCCCAGGGGGGGCAGCTTCGATCGTACACTGGAGTGCATAGTGCTCCGCCTGTATTGGTATTAGGATTAAGTACTGTAAATTCATTATCATAGAAGTCATGGCTATTATTACTGTACCCAAACTTTTGCGAGATAAACTTGGAGAGGATGGTTCGGAGGCTCTTGTAAATCTGATTAATCAACAGTCTGACTTTGTGAAAGGGGATGTCATAAAAATAGCAGAGGA
>Ga0079225_10001708_pt1 | contig 12458 bp, 10 predicted proteins | sample Poulit2012_FD_76344 | JGI IMG/M metagenome (GOLD analysis project Ga0079225, IMG submission 76344) | Agricultural soil microbial communities from Georgia to study Nitrogen management - Poultry litter 2012 | ecosystem: Environmental > Terrestrial > Soil > Agricultural land | place: USA: Georgia...
CTGCACGCCGAAATCCTGACCCCACTGCAGCCAGACAAAGCCCCCAAACAGCAGGCCAATGATCACGTAGCCGAGCGACCACCAGGCGGCCTCGCTCAGGCTGGGTGCGTGTGCCTTGCGGGCGTGCCCGAGGAAATCGACGGCGAGCAGGAGCACGACGAGTGCGAGGGTCAGGCCCCAGATAAGTGTGCTGACATCCATGTAGTACCTCCGGTGAGCGTGGTGGACACCGGAGGTCTTCCCCACCCCGCACGGGGCGAATGACGCCGAGCTGCCGCATGGGGCTGCCGTACTGACGACGTCAGTGCTTCTGGGGTACTCCCCTCCAGGGCTATTCTATCGTCAATTCGAGGGTTTGTCCGATTCCTCCTGCTGGGGGGCCTTCTTCTTGCCGATGGTCAGCGAGGTGATGGTGGTGGCCAGCAGGATCCCGACGATCACACCGAGTGAGACGAGCGAGTCCGGTTCGGGAATCACGGTCCACGGCCCGCCGCCGTTGATGAAGCCCAGGGTGTTCGAGTGCAGGGCGTGCAGCACCAGCTTGGCGCCGATGAATGCCAGGATGGCGGCCAGGCCGTAGTTCAGGTACACCAGCTTGTCCAGCAACCCGTCGATCACGAAGAACAGCTGCCGCAGTCCCATCAGGGAGAACGCGTTGGCCGCGAAGATCAGGTAGACCTCCTGGGTGAGGCCGAAGATCGCGGGGATGGAGTCCACGGCGAAGAGCACGTCCGCGCTGCCGATGGCGATCATCACGATCAGCATCGGGGTGATGTGGCGCTTGCCGTCCTGGACCACGCTCAGTTTGTCCCCGACGTACCCGTCGGTGGTGCGGAAGATCCTGCGGGTCAGGCGCAGCAGCGCGTTCTCCTTGAACTCCTCGTCGTCGCTGCTGCGCACCTGGGTATAGGCGGTGTAGATCAGGAAGGCGCCGAAGATGTAGAAAATCCAGGAGAAGTGGGAGACGAACGCGGCGCCCAGGAGGATGAACACCGCCCGGAAGACCATCGCGATGATGATCCCCACCAGCAGCACCTTCTGCTGGTACTTGCGCGGCACGGCGAAACTGGCCAGGATCATCACGAAGACGAAGAGGTTGTCCACCGACAGGGACTCTTCGGTGATGTAGCCGGAGTAGTACTGCAGGGCGTAGTTGCCGCCCCACTGCCAGAACACGAACAGCCCGAAGGCCAGGGCCACGCTGATGTAGCACGCCGACCAGATGGAGGCTTCTTTCAGGCTCGGTTCATGGGCCTTGCGCGCGTGACCGAAGAAATCGACGCACAGCATCGTCAGCACGATCCCTATCAGTAGGGCCCATGCCCACAGTTCGACATTCACGGGGTGGCCTCCGGTGGTAGCTTCCACCACCGGAGGTCTCCCCCGCCCAGGAGCGGGCCGAGTGCACCGGGTGCCCGCCGGGGGCTTGCCGTGGTGACGATGCGATCGGTTGTGGGGTACTCCCCTCCTGGCGTCACTCTACCTTCCGGGCCGCGTTCACCGGCGCAAGTCCCGCCTTTGCACTTCGAAGCGGCGGGTCACCTCGAATCCGGTGCGGTGATACAGGTGGCCCGCCGGTGAGTCCTCGTCGGTCCACAGGAACCAGGCGCTCTGGGCTCCTTCGGCCCGCATCGCCGTCAAGGAATCGTGCAACAGCACCTTGCCCAGACCCGTGCCACGCAGCGATTCCCGCACCCCGAAGGGCCCGAAGCGTTCCCGCAGCCCGCGGTAGGCGCCGTAGATCGCGAAGGCGACGATGCTTCCGGCGGTGTCTTTGACGATGCGCACCCGATCCACCCGCCCGTGCCGGAGCACGGCCTCGCGCACGGCGTGGGCCCAGTCCGGGGCGAACTCACCGGCGGCGAGTTCGAGCACACCGGGCAGGTCGTCCGGCGTGGCCGCACCGATGAAGTAGCCCTGCCCGGTGCGTTCACGAGCCAGCAGGTGCACCTCCTCCGGTGTGCGGTACGTGCTCAGTTCCAGGGCCATGGCCGAGGCGGTGTAGAGGCGCCGGAAGCCGTGGGCCGCGAGCAACCGGGCTGCGTCCGGATAGGCGCGGGTGTCCAGACCGGGCACAAAGTAGGCCGGTGGGTAGGCGCTCACGTTCGCCCATGCGGCACCGTGGCGGCGTAGGTGCGCCAAAGCACGTTCGAGCAGTCCGGTGCCCACCCCCTGGCGCCGGTGGTCGGGGTGCACTCCGCCGATGGTCAGCCAGCCGCCCGTGATGTTCTCCCCCGCATCCGGTGCCGCCACGGCGTACACGAATCCGACGGGCCCGGCGTCTCCTTCGGCCACGATGAGCCCCTCGGGGTGGAAACCTGGGTCCAGGAGCACGTTCTCGGTGAACCAGTCGGTGGCCACGGCGTCTTGGGGTGTGGCGACGGCGGTCAGTGCGCTCAAGGCTTCGGCGTCGCCGGGGCGGTGGGTGCGGTAGTTGATGGTCATCGGCTCAGAGCTCCCGTAACGCCGGTTCGGCATGGGCCAGGGCGACGGCGGCCGGTACTCCGGCCAGGCAGCCGCGGGTGGTCATTTGGGCGTCGTAGTAGTCGATGTAGCGGAAGCCGTAGGTCTCACCGCGGGCGAAGGCCTGTCCGCTGATGGCGTGGTGCCAGATCTGGCGGGCCTGTCCGCCGATGGGCACGTAGGAATCGGCGATGTACCCCTCGGCGTCCTCCCAGTTCTCGGTGTAGTAGAGCTGCTCGGTACCGTGCCGGCGCCCACGATCGCCGGCCTCGGGGTCTTCTTCCCAGCCGGGCAGTCCGGCCAGGAAACGGGCACGCTGGGCCAGCAGACCGGCCTGCTCGTGATCGGTGTGAATACTGTGCCCCCAGTGTGCGAGGATCAGCTCCGGCCGGATCTGGCGGATGTCGCGGGCGAGCCTGGCGGCGACCTCTTCGGTGCACTGCAGGAAGCCGTCGGAGAGGTCGTCGTACACGATCGCCTCGGCACCGATGGCTTTTGCGAATGCGTGGGTTTCGGCGATCTTCTGCCGCTTGTACTCGGCGATCGCCATGGTGGGGTGGCCGCGTTCGCCAGGGGTGAGGGCGAGCAGTACGGAGCGCCCGCCGTCCAATGCATTCTGGGCCAGGTCCGGTCCGGCGGCCAGGTCCATGTCACCGATGTGCGCGCCGACGGCGAGGATCGTTCTGGGGGTCATGGGCTCTCCTGAGGATGCGGGTTGAGCTGCTGGTCAGTGCAGGTCGATTTCGACTTCGAAGCTACGGTTCCAGGGAAAGCGCACCTGGTGCACGCCGATGTCGTCCACGTGCCAGGCGGCCAGTGCGGTGCGCATCTCGGCGGCTATCTCGGGGACTTGCTGGTCCAGGTGTTCGGGCCGCTCCCCGCTGGAGGCACTGCTGCCGAGCCGGTTTCGCAGCTGTGCCCGCAGCACGCTCTGATAGAGGCAGTCGTCCAAGATCCGGCGCAGCAGAGCCCTGCGGTGGGCGGTGGAATCGAGGTGGCCGCTTGTCCGGCCCAGCACGGTGGCCACCTGCAGTGCCAGTGCGCTGCCCACGGTGTTGCCGGCGGTGTTCCACCCGGAGTAGGCGTCCAGGTGCAGCAGCAGGTTCCGCTCGGCGAGCCAATCCGTCAGCAGTGGGTCGGACCCGTTGGGGTAGCGCACATCGGCCAGGCTGACGGCGTGCTTCGCCCTGAGAGCTTCTTCGATCAGACGCCCGGTGGCACGTGCCGCGCCCGGATCGGGCCGGCTGGGTGGCCCGTCGTTCATATCGTGGCCGTCCGCGGCCGGGGCGTGCACCACCAGCACGGCGTCCGGGTCCGCGCCGGCGGGCTCGGCACCGGCCATCTGCAGCTGCTGGGTCAAGGACTCCTGCAGCGCCTGGTTCTCATACGGCGGGGTGCGGGCAAGTGCCGCCGGTTCGGCGCAGCGCAGCTGGATCTGCGGTGCCCGGCCGTATCGCTGGGCGAGCAGCCTGGCCACCAGCACAGCACCGACCTCGTCTGCTCCGGGGTACATGGCGGTACTGCGGGCACGTGGCAGGGCTCGCAGCCAGTGCCGGAGCCACTGTTGTTCAGCACTTCCGGCGGACCAGCCGGCGGTATCGTCCGCGGTCAGGGCCAGGCTGGCCAGGACGTTCTCCTCGGCCAGGTGCAGCACGTACAGGTTCAGCATGTGATTGCGCAGCCGGCGGCTCTCGAAGTCCGAGACGACTGGTGCGGGTACGCCGGTGAGGTCCTGCAGCGGCGGGATTCCGGTCTCCTCCAACCGGCGATGCAGCTGTGCGCCCAGGGCATGCAGCTGGCGGCCGTGGTCGGCCCAGTACTCCGGTTCTTCGAGTGCCACGTAGGAGTCCGGCGCCCGCTGCACCAGCGCCATGGCGTGCAGGCCGAGCCCAGGATGGGCATGCCGCAGTCGCCGCAGCTGCTCCAGCCGGGCGATGCTGTCCGGCAGCTCCGCACCACTCAACCGAGAGGCGATCAGGCCGCCGTGCATCAGCATGTCGACCGAGACGATCACCTCCTGCGCGCCTCCGGCGGCTTCGGCATCCAGCCAGCGGGAGAGGGCATCCCGGTCCCCGGGGGCGCGCCCTCGGGGCAGAGCCTGCAGTGGCGGGGTGCTCAACGATGTTCCGGTGATTGCGGCGACGTCGGCGGGTAGCTGGACGTTCACCGGCCGCTCGTCCAGCGGAAGCAGTGCCAGTGACATCTCGGCTCCCTTCACCTGCTCCGTACGCCGAGGATCAGGGCCCTGGGTACCATGCCCGGACTCAACGCCCCTGCGCACGAGGCTCCTGGGCGCCACTCATCGGGATCGCCGGACGGCGAGGCCGATGAGTGGCGCCTCGAGGGGCTACTTATTGGTTCCCCCTGTCACCGATCCCTGCAGCTGGCGCTGGAAGATCAGGTAGGCGACCAGCACCGGAACGATCGTGATCATCACGGCGGCGAACAGGGCGCCGAAGTCCACGTGATACTTCATCTGCGAGGCGAAGGCACCCAGCTTCTGCGACAGCACCGAGTTGCCGGTATTCGGATTCAACGCCACCGGCAGGATGTACTGGTTCCACAGGCCAAGGAAATTGAAGATCGCCACCGAGGCCATCCCGGGTTTGGCCATCGGCAGCATCACCTGGAAGAACGTACGCCACTCCCCTGCGCCGTCGATGGCCGCCGCCTCGGAGATCTCCCCGGGCAGGGCCCGGAAGAAGGAGTAGAGGAAGAAGACCGTGAACGGGAGCGCGAAGGCCACATAGGCCACGATCAGCCCGGGCAATGTGGCCAGCAAGCCGATGTTCTTCAGCACGAAGAACAGCGGGACGATGGCCAGGAAGATCGGGAACGTCAGTCCGGCGAGCATCAGATAGTAGATGAACCGGCGCCCGAAGAACTCGAAACGTCCCAGCACGTAGGCGCACATGGCCCCCAGCAGCATGACGAAGAAGAGCGCCACGCCCACCACGATGACGGTGTTCAGGAACGCCTGGCCCAGGCCGGAGCTGACCCAGGCGTTGACGTAGTTGTCGAAGTTCCACTCCTCGGGGAGGCCGAAGGGCGAGGCGAAGATCTCCTCACTGGTCTTGAAGGAGCTCATCACCGTCCACAGCATCGGGCCGATGACCAGGATGCACCAGATGATCAGCACCACATGGGAGACACGCCCCACTGCCTTATCGCCCTTGGCGGCGTGGTGCCGCTGGGTCGGGACTCCAGCTGCGGTCATAGTGCACCTCCTTCGTCTTTGCCGCCGGCCAACCGGTTGACGGTGAACACCACGGCTGCGAACAGCAGTGTCAGTACTGCGACCACCACGCCCATGGCGCTGGCGTATCCGGCCCGGCCCTCACCGAAAGCGGAGCTGAACAATTGTTGTGTCATCGACCAGGTGGACCGCTCGGGCCCGCCGTTGGGGTTCAGCGCGGACAGGTATACGAACAAGTCCAGCGACAGGATGCCGATGTAGATATAGGCGGTCTGGATGTTGTCTCGGATGAGCGGGATGGTGATCGAGGTGGTCATCCGGAACCGTCCGGCGCCGTCGATCCGGGAGGCCTCGTAGATCTCGGCGGGCACGCCCTTGATCGCGGCAATGAACAGCAGCATGTAGAAGCCGATCAGTCCCCACACCACGATCAATACGGTGACCGGGAAGGCCACATAGTGGCCGAAGAACTTTCCGTTGCCCAGCCAGGCGAAGTTATGGAATTTGTCCAGCCCTAGTCCGGACAGGATGCCGTTCACCAGTCCGTTGGAAGGATCGAGGATCATCAGCCACATCAGCCCGATGGCGATCTGTGGGATCACATAGGGGAAGAGCGAGACCACCCGGTAGAACCCGGCGTTGCGCACCCCCCGGACCTGACCTCTCCCGGGTCCGCCGATCGTGATCAGCACCGCGAAGGTCATCGCGATCACCAGCGTCACGGCAGGGATGAAGATGGCGAACACGATCGAGTTGCCCACGGCGTCGACGAACCTGGGGTCCTGCGCCAGTCGGGTGTAGTTCTTCAGCCCGATGATGTCGAACTCCGGGCTGAACCCTTTCCAGTTGGTCAGCGAGTAGAAGCCTGCCTGGATGAACGGCCAGATCACGAAGATCAGGAAGACCGCCAGTGGCACGCCCAGGCAGACGACGAAAAAGCTGACGCTGTCGAGTGTCCACTTGCCACGCGGTCCCCCACGCGACGCGTTCTTGCGCCGCGTGGGGGCCTGCGAAGGGGTAGGAATACTTGTCACGACACTTCAATCTTTTCGATGCTGTCATCCTCGCGCACCCGGTCGGTTATGGCCTGCAGCTCCTTTGTGAGCGCCTCGACCGACTTATCGCCGCTGAGGAAGGAGTTCCAGATCGGCAACTGCTCGGTGTTCATGCCGTAATACACGGTGAACTTGATGGCGAAGACGTCATCGCCGGCCGTGTCCAGCATGTCCGCTTGCGAAACCAGCGCCGTCGATCCGAATCCGTCGTCAGGGATGAGACCCTTGACGATGGTCGGGGCGAGCTTCTCCTTGACGAAATTCTCCGCCGCCTTCTGCGAGAGCATCGCCCGCAGCATTTCCTTGCCCGCTCCGGTCTGCCCGTCCGAGGGAACGATGAAGGGCTCACCGGCCTCGGCGTGCAGGGCCGTGGCCGGCATGGCGGCGTTGTCATCGACGGCGAACGCGGGCACCGCCGTCATCTGGAAGTCATCGGCGGTCTGGTCCTTCATCTCATTCTCGATCCAGGCACCCGAGGGATACAACAGCCATTGCTGATCGTTGCTCCACTGCGCCTGAGCGGCGGTGAACTGCGTGCCGGACCCACCGGGTTTGAAGTAGCCCTTGTCGATGCACTCCTTCATCGCCTTGAACACGTCCTGGACGGCAGGCTGCGACCAGCAGTCTTCCTTGAGGTTTTCCAGCGCGAGGCGCACCTCGTCGCCACCCTGTTTGAAAGCCGACCCGAGGGCGAGTGTCTGGTAGTAGGTGGCTGCTTCCTTGCCCCAGCCGAAGAGGTAGAGGTCCTTCTCCTTGGCCTTGGCGCCGAGTTCGATGGCCTCTTCCCACGTGGTGGGGGCGGTCCAGCCGTTCTCCTCGAAAAGCGAGGCCGAATACCAGACGCCGTAGATGGACATCACGTAGTTGATGGCGGCGAGCTTGTCGCCATAGGTCCCGGTGGTCAGCGATCCGCCATAGAGGGTGTCCTTGATCGCCGTGCCCTCGTAGTTGTTCGCTTCGATGACATCCGTGAGGTCTTCCAACTGGCCCAGGATCGTGGACATGCCGATCTGGTTCTCACCGGAGTTGTCCACCAGGTCCGGCGGGTTCCCGCCTACGAAACGCGGTTGGAGCTCCTGCGAGGGGTTCTGCGTGGGCGATACCTTGACGGTGGCGTCCGGGTGCAGATCGGTGAGTTGCTTACCGGCGAACTCGACGTAGTCGGTGCCATAGCCGCCATCGAAGATGACGGCATCGATGCTGACGTCCTCGGCCATGCCGAACGGATTGTCCTCACCGACGTCACCGGCCGGCTCGTCGGATTCGTCCTCGCCACCACCACCGGTGGCGCAGGAGGAGAGCGTGACGCCCAGTGGGACGGCAGCAGCGGTATACATCGCGCCGCGCAGGATCGTGCGGCGGTTCGGCGCGGAGATGCGGGAATCAGTCATCGTCCTCGATGCCTTTCTGTGTGTTGTACCTGAGGGTAGATCCGTATGTGTGTGCGGAGGGCCGTAGGTGCCCACCGGTGTGTGTACTGCAGCGTCGGGAGCCTCGGCTCGGTACGACGACGTCAGCCCAAGCGACGCAGGCGACCGCGGTAGGTGTCTTCCAGGACCTGGTTGTGCTCATCACCCCCTGGCTGGTTCGCCGAGATGTACAGCGGCGGTTCCTGCCCTGCGGCGATCATCCGCTCGACCACGCCGATGGTGAGCATCTGTGCGATGTACGCGGCCGTCAGGGAGGACAGGGCGCCCGCTCGGTAAGAGTCGCCGAAGGTCAGGGACACATCCCCGTACGGGGCGAGGTTGTCGATGACGACATCGGCGATGTCGGCCAGTCGTTTGCCACTGGCGTGCTTCGGGGTGACGGCGTGGGTGTGTTCGATGCTGGTCACGGCGATGACCCGGTGGCCGCGTTCTTTGGCTGCCAGTGCCAGTCCCACGATCGACCCGTTCACACCGGAGTTGGAGGCGATGACGAACACGTCCTCGGGGTGGATCGGGGCGCTGTCGAGCAGCTGGTCGACCACGTCCGGATCGCGTTCCAGGTCGGGGCCTTCCAGATCCGCCACCGGACGTCCGGCGAAGAACACCAGATCGGACAGTGCGATCTTGCTGGTCGGAATCAGGCCGCCGGCGCGACCGGCGATCTCCATCGCAAAAGCCTGGGAGTGTCCGGTGCCGAAGGCCTGGATCACGCCGCCGGCGTTCAGGGATTCCACCAGCAGCGAGACCGCGTCGTCGTAGTCGCCGGCGGCGGCGCTCTCGGACAGCGCGGTCAGCCGGCCGGTGGTCTCGGCGAGAAAATCGGAGGCGGCATGGATCATGGCGGCGGTTCCCTTCAGTCGGCGCGCCGGTGCCCGGCGACGGCGTCGGCGGAGGTGGCGATGCGGGCCACGGTGTCGGCGTAGTCGTGCTGGGCCACGAGGAGGTACAGGAGGTCGAGGACGAACAGCTGCGAGTGCTTCGCCGAGAGGTCCGCCGGGTGCAGGTAGCGGTCCGGGACAGAAGCCAGCAGATATTCGTGCGCCACCTGGGCCAGCGGGGAGTTCTGCTTGCTGGTGATGGCCACCGTGAATGCGCCGGCCGCCTTGGCCCGGGAGATCATCTCGATGGTCTCTTCGGTCTGACCACTGTGGGAGATGCCGATGCCCACCGAACCGGTGGGCAGGATGGAGGCGCTGGCCAGTCCGGCGTGCACATCGCCCCAGGAATGGGCATTGACGCCGATCCGGTAGAGCCGGATCATCATCTCCTCGGCCATCTGGGCGCTGCCGCCGGTGCCATAGATGTCCACGTGCGTCCCCCCGCTGAGCCGGTCGGCAACCCGGGCACAGGTGCTCGGTTCCAGCACACTGGCGGTGGCCCGTAGGGAGCGGATATGTGCACTGAGCAGGGTGCGGGAGACGTCCTCCGGAGCGTCGTTCGGATCGAGGGTGCGGCTCATCTCGGTGCGCCACCGGTCGTCGTCATCGGCCCCGTGCCCGGAGTCGGTGGCCACGCCCACGCGGAATTGCACGTAGCCGGGGTATCCCAGTTGGCGGCAGAACCGGGTGACGGTCGCCGGCGATGTTCCGGCCCGCTCGGCAAGTTCGGTGATCGACATCTCCAATGGCGCCGAGGGATCCTGCAACAGCAGTTCGGCGATCTTCACCATGGCCGAGGACATCGACGGCAGCGTGGCGTGGATACGCTCGGTCACACGCAGTGCTCCGTCGGGCTCAGGAGGCGCACCCACCATGGTGAAAATTCCTCTCAGAATTCGATCGGTTAGTTTGAAAGGTATTCTCACGTGTGGTCCGCGTCAAGTCAGTACCGACTAAGTTGAGGAATTGTGATGTTGCGTTATCTCGGCGTCGACGCCGGAGGCACATCGACCCGCGCCGCTGTTGTCTCGGCCGACGGCACCTGCAGTGGTATCGGACATGCCGGCAGCGGTAATCCGGTCTCCTCGGGAATCGATCATGCAGCCGCTCAGGTGATGCTTGCCGCTCGCCGTGCGATCCGGGCGGCCGGTTGCCCACCGGCGCAGATCCACTCCGCGGTCGCTGCCATGGCCGGCGGCCGGGTGGTCAGCGATCCGGACTGGCTCACCGAAGCGGCGGCGGCCGAGGGACTACCCTTCCGTTTTCGGATGGAGTCCGATCTGCACGCCACCTTTGCCTCGGGCACTGCCCGCGACGAGGGGTATGCCGTGGTATCGGGAACGGGGGCGCTGGCGGTGCGCGTGTGCGACGGCGAGATCGATCTGGTCAGTGACGGGATCGGCTGGCTGTTCGGCGACTGCGGCTCCGGGTTCTGGATCGGGCAGCAGGTGGCTCGCGAAGCACTGGCAGGCCTGGACCGCCGTGGCGCGCCCACGGTGCTGAGCACGGCACTACTGGAGTTCCTGGGACTGGACACCGCCGAGCACGGGGTGCTGGAGGGGCGGCCCCGGGCCGTGCAGGAGATCATCGATGTGCTCTATAGCTGGCGTCCGGTGGAGCTGGGGCGCCTCGCTCCCCTGGCCTTCGCTGCCGCAGGCGATGCCGTGGCCGAGGACATCATCGCCCGCGGGGCAGACGCACTGGCCACCACCCTGCGCGCGGTGCGTACACCAGAGATCCCAGGGCCCGTCGTGTTCGGCGGCAGCGTCCTGACCAAGCAGCCCCGGATGGTGGCCCTCGTGCAGGAACGCAGTGAACCGTTCGATGAGGTGTTGTTCACCCATGACGGTCTGGTCGGAGCCGCCAGCCTGGCGCTGAAACGCAGTGGGATCAGCGTGGATGAGCAGGTGTACCAGCGCCTGGATGCGACTGTGGCGCAGCAGCGCGCACGCGCCGAGGACCGCACCGCAAACGCGGCGCCGCCCGAGCCCTAAGAGGTCGCATCGGTCATCTGACGCAGTTCCTTCTTCAGGTCGGAAATCTCGTCGCGCAGCCGTGCGGCGAGTTCGAACTGGAGTTCCTCGGCCGCCGTGTGCATCTGGTCCGAGAGCTCCTGGATGAGTTCGGCCAGATCGGTGGTCGCCCCGCCGACCAGATGCTCCCGCGTACTGCCGGGCGCCGGTTCGTCCTCGGCCGGCACCGGTTTGCGATAGCCGCCGGCGAGCAGCTCCTGGGTGTCGATGTCCTCCCGGCTGAGCATCTCGGTGATGTCGCCGATGCGTTTGCGCAACGGAGTGGGATCGATACCGTGTTCGGCGTTATAGGCGAGTTGCTTCTCCCGGCGCCGGTTCGTCTCATCGATCGCGTACTGCATCGACTCGGTGATGGTGTCTCCGTACATGTGCACCTGACCGGAGACGTTGCGCGCCGCGCGCCCGATGGTCTGGATCAGGGACCGCTCCGACCGCAGGAATCCTTCCTTGTCCGCATCCAGGATGGACACCAGGGAGACCTCCGGCAGGTCCAGGCCCTCCCGCAGCAGGTTGATGCCCACCAGTACGTCGAAGGTGCCGGTGCGCAGCTCCCGCAAGAGTTCCACCCGGCGCAGCGTGTCCACCTCGGAGTGCAGGTAACGCACCTGCACACCGCGTTCCAGCAGGTAGTCGGTGAGGTCCTCGGCCATCTTCTTGGTCAGGGTCGTCACCAGCACGCGTTCGTGGCGCTCGGTGCGTTCGGAGATTTCCGCGAGCAGATCGTCGATCTGTCCCTCGGTGGGTTTGACCACCACCTGCGGATCCACCAGGCCGGTGGGGCGGATGATCTGCTCGACCACGCCGTCGGACTGAGCCCGCTCGTAATCGCCGGGGGTGGCGGACATGTATACCGTCTGCCCGATCCGCTCCAGGAACTCCTCCCACCGCAGCGGACGGTTGTCCATCGCACTGGGCAGCCGGAACCCGTGCTCCACCAGGGTGCGCTTGCGCGACATGTCTCCTTCGTACATCGCCCCGATCTGCGGCACGGTGACGTGCGACTCGTCGATCACCAGTAGGAAGTCGTCCGGGAAGAAGTCCAGTAGCGTGTTCGGTGCCGACCCGGCCTCACGGCCGTCGATGTGTCGGGAGTAGTTCTCGATGCCGGAACAGGAGCCGATCTCGCGCATCATCTCGATGTCGTAGGTGGTGCGCATGCGCAGCCGCTGGGCTTCGAGCAGTTTGTTCTGCCGTTCCAGCTCCTCCAGCCGTTCGGCGAGCTCGGCCTCGATCGAGGTGATCGCCCGTTCCATCCGCTCCGGGCCGGCGACGTAGTGCGTGGCCGGGAACAGGAAGATCTCCTGTTCGGTGCGGATCACCTGACCGGAGATCGGGTGCAGGGTCTGCAGGCTTTCGATCTCGTCACCGAACATCTCGATGCGGATCGCCAGCTCCTCGTACAC
>Ga0079225_10001711_pt1 | contig 12447 bp, 11 predicted proteins | sample Poulit2012_FD_76344 | JGI IMG/M metagenome (GOLD analysis project Ga0079225, IMG submission 76344) | Agricultural soil microbial communities from Georgia to study Nitrogen management - Poultry litter 2012 | ecosystem: Environmental > Terrestrial > Soil > Agricultural land | place: USA: Georgia...
AACTCACTAATCGGCTCTATTGTTAGTTTAATGCCTTATTAATTAAAGAATACTTAAATTTTGGACATATCGAGCCCCGAACTGATATTTTTTTGTTCAAACCTGCTGGCAACTGAACTTCTTCTAATCAAGACTCAATGAATTACCGAAAAGTTGAACTCCTTTGGAGTTCTGAAGTCAGAGGCGTTCTACCATAACTGCGCTTCGCTTGTATGAGGTTATTGCTATTGAACTCCGTTGGAGTTTTTGTGCATTACTTCAAAAAACATATTAGGTTTAAAAATGCTATCTATTTCAATTCAAATCTAGTTCTCCCTTCGAGTGATTTTTACTGTAGCGATAACGGAGATGAAAAATGGCACCTGTTATTAATCATCCTTTAAAAGAATTAGATACTATATTTAAAAACAAGTCTTATCCGGCATAAAAACATAAAATACGCTAAGTGAGATTTGAAACTCATTATGTGATATAAACTTCAAGTGATAATGTTACACTAATAAACCTTATTAGCTTCATAACAATTTTGCTCCATTGACCTGTTTTAAACCTTATTAGCTTATTTTTCAATCCTAATTTCTTCTTCCTAAGAAGGGAAGAAATAAGGGCAATAAGGTTTTTTACCTTTATTCAAGAACTGGTTACTAAGACAATAAGGTTGCTGTATTTTTTTTTGAATAATGGACAAGAAATAAATAAACTAAAGAAACGCGATAAAATCGCGCACTAGCGGAGGGGTAACTTTCAGTTGATAACGCAACATCAATAAACTTTATTACCTTCATAACAATTTTGTTCCATTGACCTGTTTTAAACCTTATTAGCTTAGTTTTCAGTCCTGATTTCTTCTTCCTAAGAAGGGAAAAGAATAAGGGCAATAAGGTTTTTTACCTTTATTCAAGAACTGGTTATTAAGATAATAAGGTTGCTTTATTTTTTTTTGAATAATGGACAAGAAATAAACTAAAGAAACGCGATAAAATCGCGCATTAGCGGAGGGATAACTTTCAGTTGATAACGCAACATCAATAAACTTTATTACCTTCATAACAATTTTGTTCCATTGACCTGTTTTAAACCTTATTAGCTTAGTTTTCAATCCTAATTTCTTCTTCCTAAGAAGGGAAAAAATAAGGGCAATAAGGTTTTTTACCTTTATTCAAGAACTGGTTATTAAGATAATAAGGTTGCTTTATTTTTTTGAATAATGGACAAGAAATAAACTAAAGAAACGCGATAAAATCGCGCACTAGCGGAGGAAAGTACACAAGAATTTCAAGCGATAAAAGTTGGTTACAGTGATTTTATCGCTCCTTCTTTTATCCAACCTCTGGAATCATCGGTGAGTTTGATTTGGGCGTATCCGTTGAAGTTGTCGAGCACTTTTACTTTGGTACCTTCGTGTAAGGTGAAGGCTTCCATGGAATTTGGATTGGGTTCTGCGTGCACTGTAGCAACTTTAGAAAATACAATAGCGAAAGTCTTACTTTGTTGAATATCGAATTGTTGGAAGGCAAAAATCACACTTAGCACCCCTAATATCAAACTCAATCCGCTTAAGCCAAAAAAGAAACGTTTCATCCAAGATCTTTTTGAAAAATAATAGGCAATTCCAAAGCACATCAAGAGAATTGAAAATCCGACAGCTATTTTTGCCCAAGTTTCATAGTAAAAAGTAGAGATTAAGTCATCGATAAACTTCGACCAACCGGTTTTTGGATTTTCTTCAATTAGATCAATCGTTTTTTCTTGAGCAAAGGCCAAGTTGTTTTGCACATCTTCGTTGTTGGGAGACAATTGCAATGCTTTGTTGTAATAATAAATACTAGGCCCGATTTGGTCGAGTTTATAATACGCATTCGCCAGGTTAAAATACACTTCGGTTGAAGTTTTTCCCTGATTTAAAATCTCCTGATAATTTTCAATAGCTGCTTGATAATCACCATCGGCATAGAATTGAGTAGCTTGATCGAATAGCTCTGTTTCCTGTGCTTTCAAATTGGCAGCAATCAAAAAAACAATGAAATATAGAAAATACTTTTTCATCTTTATTATCCTTTCAGCTGTTTATCTACTTGCGCAATAATTCCCATTGCATTTTCGTAATCTTGTTGCATATCTACTTGAGAAGGTGGAGCGTATCTGGCAAATTCACAAGCTTCCAATAAATTGACAAACTCCATGCTTGTTTCTTCCGCTACATTTCTCTCCTTTAAGGTTTCTAAAATTCGGGGTTTGGTGATTTCAGAAGTTGGCATTTTCAATTTTGCTTTCAAATAGTTGTGCAATGCTCGTTCTAATGCTTCATAATAAGCAGCTTGATCACCTATTCTTCTCTTGGCTTCCGAAAGATATTGCTGCGCTAACCTATTGGCTCGTCGCTTTTTTCCCGCAGCCAAGTCTTGGGTTTTATCTTTAAATTTTCCACCTACAAGAATAAATACAGGAAGCAAAATTACCGGAAGCGTAAGCAAGGACCAAAATAAGGTGCTTTTAAAAAACGGCGCTTGATTGATGGCATGTAAGTGCGTTCTCAATTTGATATATCGAAACTGTTTTCCTGCGGTAACCGGTTTCCGAACAAAACCTTGATCCTGTTGACTTGTAGTTTCTTCACCACTTGCGATTGCTGAACTCGGCGCTCCTCCTTTCACTTTAATCTCCAAACTATCAGTATTAATTCTTTTATAAGTTCCGCTATTGGGATCGAAATAAGAAAAAGAAACCGGATCTAAAGTGTAATCGCCTGCAGAATTAGGAATTAGCGTATAAGTATCCGTAATACTTCCTTTCATCCCTTGAAAGTCAGTATGAATATTCTCACTACTTTCAGGACTATAAGTTTCAAAAGCTCTGGGGGTTTGAAGTTCGGGTAATTGAAAAAGTTTTAAATTTCCTCTTCCTGAAACTGTTACTTGAACGTCCATCGACTCTTCCACTTCCAGGGCATCTTTTGAAGTTTTAGTTTCTATTTTAAAATCCCCCACCGCTCCGGTAAAATCAGCGGGTTTATCTTTTTGGGGTAAGGCTTTTACATCGATGGTCTGACTTTTTGAAGCGATGGTTTTTTCTTCGCTTTCATATAGTCGTCTTCCAAAAATATCCCTTCGATTGGTGGGAACATCTACGACAACATTTAAGGTAAGTGGCTCAATGACCAATTCTCCGGATTTTTGCGGATATAACACCGTTCGTTTTAGCACGACATATCGGTAATCTTGATCGCCTTGATAACTACCATATTGCACCTTAAATTCTTTTATAGGAAAATCATGGCTCCAAAAATTTGAAAACCTCGGAATATCAGAAAATCTCCAATTGCTTATCGCTGCATCCGCACTGACATAAAGTTTATAAACAACATTAATCCCTTCATTTAAATAAGGTTGAGTTTTGGAAACTTCTGTTACCAAATGGATTCCATCGGTAACATCTTTTATCGGTTTATTATCCCCGTCTTTGGGCTCATCGACGGCTGCGGTGACCTCAACAGCAACCGGACTGGTTTTATATATCGTTTCATCAATAATTACTTCTGCTTGACCAATGGTAAAATTTCCTCGTTCTTTGGGCTGCAAATAGAAGGTATAGGTTTTACTGAATTTACTCACTCCATTAACCCAACTTTGGCTGATGGATTGCATAGGGCCGGAAACAATTTTAAAATCCTTAAACTCCGGAGGTCTAAAATCATCACCGTTTTCGTTCATCTCGAAGGTTATTTTGAATTGTTCATTTAAGGCAACTTTTTCTTTGTTGACTTTAGCGGTAAATTCTACCTGCCCGAAACTCAACGTCGAAACCATCAAAAACAAAGCCAATATGTATGCTTTCCTCGTCATTTACCAGTCCTTTTGATTGGGTTTTGGTGGGATTTTCTCCCCCTTCTTTTCATTTAATTTTCTCTGTACATCTTTTTCCAAATTGTCTGCCGCTCTTAATAAATTTTCTGCTTGAGTATCTGACATCTCTCCTTCTTGCGGTTCTTGTTCTTCTTGCTCATCTTGGTTATCTTGTTCCTGATCTTCAACTTGACCGGCCTGTTGTTCTTCGTCTTCGCCTTCTTCTTGATCTTGCTCTTCCTCTTGCTGATTATCACCTTCATCTTCCTGCTCTTCTTGATCTTGACTTTCTTTATTTTCTCTGCTATTCTGATCATCTGAACTCTCCTCATCTTGATCTTGATCCCGATCATTATCCTGATCTTGTTCAGGATTTTTTTCCAACATATCTTTGGCTATCGCCAAGTTATATCGTGTTTCATCATCGGTTGGATTATTGCGCAAAGCATCTTCATAGGCTCTAACCGCTTGTCCATAATCCTTTTGCGCCATATAAGCATTTCCCAAATTGTGAAAAGCTTTGTGTTTTAGATCTTTCGTTTTTGCATGTTTTGCGGTTCTTAAAAGATAGCTCATCGATTCCATCTCCATATCTTTATCTCCGTATAAATGGCCGAAATTATAACTGGCCTCTGCATTTTCCTCATGTTTGGATAACGCCTTGCGGTATTCAGCTTCTGCTCCGGAGAAATCGTTTTCGGCTTTGGCTCTTTCAGCTTTTCGAACCAAGGATTGCGCTTTCTTTAATTTTTTTTCAACATCGTGCTGCGCATTCATCTGCGGAATTATTCCCACAAACAATAAAAAAACCAAACTCAGTTTGATGTATTTCATTTGATCACGCAGCATCTCTTCTTTCATTTTCGTTAAACAAGTTTAATCGTTGTAGCCAAGCTGTTTTTCTTTCCAACACCAATATATCTAATATAATAAAAAGTATGCCAAACCCGACAAACCACTGAAATTGTGATTTAAAAGAGGCGAATTCTTTACTTTCTAATTCCGATTTCTCCAGTTTCGCTAAAAACTCTTCTGTTTTACTGACAACCTTTCCTATATCACGACCATACACATATTCTCCATCGGTAGCTTCAGCAATATCTTTTAAATTCTTGGAATTCATTTTTGTGATTACTGTCTCCCCGTTCCAATCCTTTTTAAAATATTTTACCACGCCATTTTCTTTAATAGGAATTCTCGCTCCTTTTTCAGTTCCTATTCCCACAGTAAATATTTTTATATCTTTTTCTGCTGCTTTTTTGGAAATCTCCTCTAATTCTCCTTCGTGATCTTCCCCGTCTGTGATTAACATCAGCACTCTACCGGTTTTGGTTTCATCGTCAAAAAAACCCAAACTCAAATGAATAGCGTCAGCAATAGCAGTTCCTTGACTGGAAACCATATCAGTATTCATTTCATTCAAAAAAAGTTTAGCTGAAGCATAATCTGTGGTGATGGGTAATTGTGGAAAAGCACTTCCCGCATAGCCGATAATTCCTACTCTATCCCCGTGCAAATTATCGATAATCTGATTGATAATCCGTTTGGATTTTTCCAATCGATTGGGCGCCATGTCTTCTGCCAACATACTTTTTGAAACATCTAAGGCAAAAACAATATCCACTCCTTCTCTTTTGACAGTTTCAATTCTTGAACCGATTTTTGGATTGATTAATGCCATAATAAGGCAAGCAAGTGCAAGCAAATACAAAGTCAATTTTAAAACCGGTTTAAACCTGCTTTTATCGGGAGCAAGTTTTTTAAGTGCTGTCGGATTTCCAAATTTATGCTGTGCACGTTTCATCCACCATCTGGTCAACAGAAAGAGTAGAATTACTGCCGGAATAATCCAGAACAACCAAAAATATGTTTTTTCTTCTAATACAATCATTTACACAAAACTTCTAAACAAGGTATAGCGCAGTGAAAATTCAAACAAAAACAAAACTCCTGCCAAAATAACTAAGGGTCGAAATTTTTCTGTATAACTTTCATAGGTAAACTCTTCTATTTCAGTAGTTTCCAGCTCACTAATTTCATCATAAATCTCTTCCAATTTATGTTTGTCCGTCGCTCTAAAATATCTCCCTCCGGTTTCCTTAGCAATCACTTTCATCAACTCTTCATCGATTTCTACCTGTATCATTTCAAACCGCAATTCACCATTGGGCATTCTCGCTACCGGACTCATTGCCATTCCATTAGTTCCCAATCCGATGGTATAGACTTTCATATTATATTTTTTTGCCAGTTCGGTAGCTGTTTGTGGGTCAATTTGCCCGGTGTTATTTACACCATCGGTTAGTAAAATAATTACCCTGCTTTCTGCAGGACTATCTTTTAATCGACTAACCGCTGTTGCCAATCCCATCCCGATGGCTGTTCCATCTTTAATTCTGGTATCATATTCAATGTCTTTCAAGGAGTTAATTACCATGTTTTTATCACTGGTTACCGGCAATCTGGTGTAACTTTCTCCGGCATAAATAACCAATCCAATTCTATCGCTAGGTCTTTTTTCAACAAATTCAACCGCTACTTCTTTTAATGCTTGAAGGCGGTCGGGTTTTAAATCCTTGGCTAACATACTTCCCGACACATCGATGGTCATCATAATATCAATTGCTTCACTGGTTTGCGCTTGTTTAGTTATATCAAGCGTAGTCGGTCGAGCCATAGCGGTTATCAATAAAGCCAATCCCAACATTTGCAGCCCAAACAACACCGGCCGAAGTTTAGGCAAAATCCCTTGTTGCACTTTAAAACCTTTCAGACTGGAGATTTTAACGGCAGGTTTTTGTTTGTTATAATTTAAAACATACCACAAGACAAGCAGCGGTATGACTAACAAAAGCCAAAACCAACTCGGATTTTCAAAGATGATATTATTAAAATATTCAACCATCGTATTCGGTATTAAATTCTATCGAATTGACCACTCTTTGCTCTATTGCTTCCGCATTATCATCACCTTGATTATAGGTTATCAAAAGTTCTTGTATTCCACCGCGTTCATTAAACAATAAAAAAGTATAGTTTTTTCGACTTCTTTCTTTTGAATCGGGACTTCCCAAGGTGAAGGTGCCAAATATTTTTTGTCCTCTTTGATTATCCAAAGTGATAAACTCTTCATCCTTAAAAGTCATCATAGAGGCGTTTATATCGCCAAGCGCTGTATCTAATAAATGTTCAACATCGATGGAATCCAACTCAGCCCCTTTTTTTATTCTGATGTTTGTGGCTTTGATATACAAGTCTTTTTCAATATTTCCATAACTAAAATTCTCTTCGATTTGAGATTTATCGGGAAAAATATGAGGTACTTCTTGCATCTCTCTTCGCAAAACATCGGGAGTAGTCAAGGTAATTCCATAAGCTCCATATTCACTTTTTATCCAATCTTTTTTCAATAATTTTTCAGTTGATTGCGTATTTACCAAATCACTGACGTAATCAAATCCTTTTAAAGTAACAAAAACTGTTCCTGCTATCAAAAGCGCCAACACTCCCACTGCAATTCGAATACCAATTCTTCTTTTTCTGGCTTTTCTTTCCACCTTCAAACGGTAAGCTTCATCTTGCATCTTCTCTTCTTCCGTCGGTTCAGGAATAGCTTGATCAAATTCATTGATATTTTCTTCAATGGTTTCTCTATCTTCTCTGGCTGTTAATTTATCGGTTTGAATTCCGGCGAATTTGGCTAAATCAGCTCTTTTCAAAATAGCTTCCAACCCATCGATGACTTGTGCTTTGAGGTAAATCTGTTTTTCTTTTTTGTATTCCCTGAGCATTTCAATAAACTCATTTGTCGTACTCTCCAAAGCATTTCCATCAATTTTCTCGTCGATATAGCGTTTGATAGCATTAGACAAACCCGAATAATATTCCTTCATATTACCGGATTCCAACTCTTGAGTTTCATCCAATAACTTCAGGGTTTGAATCGCTTTTTCATAAGGGGGCAATTCCTTCTTCTTCTCAATTATTCTTTTTCGGGTACGCCAGAAATAGTAAGTCAACAATCCGACAATAATAATTCCAATCACCCACCATAACCAAGTTGGGATAACAGTGGAAGGTTTAATATCCAAAGCGGGTTTGATCGGATATAAATTTTGTTTTAAAGTATCGACAACTATGCCGTTCACCTTTACATGGAATGAATCGCTATAAAACCCTTCTTCATCGATAATAACGGTTTGTCTTGGAATTGTATAGGCTCCGGAATCAAATTGGGTAAGCGGATATTCTCTTGTCAGTTTATATTTATTATCCACCAGAAAGGTGTCAATCGTGGTAGAATCGATAACTTCAAGAGGTAAAAAGCTTTGACCTTGCGGAAAAACCACCCTGGAATCACGATTGGCTTCCACTTCGAGTTTATAGGTGATTTGTTCGCCAATTTTAATGGTATCTCGGTCAATGGATGATTCTATCTCTTGTGCTTTTGTTGAAAATAGACCCAACCAAAACAGGCTTATCAACAACCTTGTTTTCCAAAAGTTCGAATTATTTCGGTAAGACTGCCTCTTCATATTATCGCCTTTTAAAATAACCCAATAGTTTCTTAACGTAATCCTGACCGGTCTGTAAACTCATAGTTCCCGCTTTACTCCGTTGAAATGCCTTTTTAAAATAATCAACTCTTTCAAGATAATGGGCAGCATAATTTTTTCTAACCGAAGCAGAACCGGTATTGACCAACATCAACTCTCCTGTTTCGGCATCTTGCATTTGAATCATTCCCAAATTGGGCATAACGGTTTCTCTTTTATCATAAATCCTTATGCCGGTTACATCGTGTTTATTGCCCAATATCTTTAAAGCACGTTCGTATTCGTCTGTCATAAAATCAGAAAGCACAAATATTATCGCGCTTTTTTTCAACATATTCTGCAAGAATTTTACCGTTTTACTCAAATCGGTTTGTTGGCTTTGGGGTTTGAATTCGACCAACTCCCGAATGATTCTCAAAACATGTGATCGCCCTTTTTTGGGAGCGATAAAAAGTTCGATCTGATCCGAAAAAAGGACCAAGCCTACTTTATCATTATTCTGAGTAGCAGAAAAAGCCAGAGTAGCTGCTATTTCCGTAATAATTTCATTTTTAAATTTCGTATCTACCCCAAAGAATTGTGATCCTGATATATCTACAGCTAACATCAAAGTCAACTCACGTTCTTCCTCAAAGACTTTAATAAATGGTTCGTTATATCTTGCGGTAACATTCCAATCGATATTACGCACGTCATCGCCATATTGATAACGCCTGATTTCACTAAAGGTCATACCCCTACCTTTAAAAGCAGAATGATATTCTCCACCAAAAACGTGGTTGCTCAAACGTCGAGTTTTAATCTCGATTTTTCGAACTTTTTTTAATAATTCCTTGGTTTCCATATCTTACGATTAAAACCTTTAATTCAATTCATTAAAAATCTTATTACTTCAGTTGATTGGAAGAAGTTTGTATTATTTACAATCAAAAAAGAATCCTGTCTTAAGGCACTTCGATTTCATTGATAATTTTCCCGACAATATCTTCAGCGGTAATATTTTCAGCTTCGGCTTCATAAGTAATTCCAACTCTATGACGCAATATATCCATCACCACTTCTCGAACATCCTCCGGAATCACATACCCTCTACGCTGAATAAATGCATAGCATTTGGCTGCTTTGGCAAGATTGATACTAGCTCTTGGAGAACCTCCAAAAGAGATTAGCGGTTGCAGTGATTTTAAGTTGTATTCTTCGGGATAACGTGTTGCAAAAACAATATCCAAGATATAACGTTCGATTTTTTCGTCCATATAAACTTTCTGCACCGATTTTTGCGCTTTTAAAATTTGGGCTAAATTGACCACAGGATTGACTTGGCCAAAACTCGATTGCAAATTGGCGCGCATAATCAATTGTTCTTCTTCTTTCTTTGGATAGTTTATCACGGCTTTGAGCATAAACCTATCTACTTGCGCTTCCGGCAATGGATAAGTCCCTTCTTGTTCGATTGGGTTTTGCGTAGCCATCACTAAAAACGGTTCTTCTAAACCAAAAGTATTATCGCCAATGGTTACTTGTCTCTCCTGCATCGCTTCGAGCAAAGCTGATTGCACTTTAGCCGGCGCACGGTTGATCTCATCTGCCAGAATAAAATTAGCGAAAATCGGTCCGCGTTTTATACTGAAATCATTTTCTTTAATATTGTAGATCATTGTACCAATAACGTCTGCCGGCAATAAATCGGGTGTAAACTGAATTCGGTTAAAAGAAGCATTTATCGCTTTAGACAACGTATTGATCGCCAAAGTTTTTGCCAATCCAGGCACTCCTTCCAACAGGATGTGACCTTGACCGAGCAAGCCGATTAAAAGACGCTCAACCATTCCTTTTTGACCGACAATAACCTTACCCATTTCTGCTTTCAACAAATCGATAAATTGACTGTCTTTTTCAATCTCTTCATTCAAGCCGGCTATGTCAGGAGTATGCATCGTTTCCATTTAATTCACAGTTTTAATACGTTAGGATATCTTATTTTTCGCCCGTGCAAATTGTACAAATAATGAGATATTCGTTGTTAACAATCGGTTAAATATCACTTGTTTTGTATTTTGTTTGCTTTTGAAGAAATAACATTACTAAAAATTATTATATATATTGGATTATAGTTATTTTTTTAACAATACAAACAGTGGCACCTCCTTTAGACACATTGCACAAATGATTTAGCAAGATTCAACTAAATAAAGGATGATACCGTCAGATTTGATTGATAATTCTTGCAATTGCAAAAAAATTGAAAATAACATAGAAAAAGCTGAATTTCACAGAATCATAAAGGCAATCTATCTAAACGCAGCAGTAAATCGCAATACACAAACCGCTGAAAACAAGCCACTTGCACAATCCCTCAAGGATTTAAAACCTTTGAAGGGAAATCTGAAATTTGCTCTTTATCATGCTGGTGATAATTTTGTGATTGCAAACAAGGATTTTTGAAAATGGTCGAAAAATAAATCTCTTAAACCAACTTCATATTATTAAAAAAATCTCTTATACTTGACAGAAGCTTAATTTATGGATTCCAATTAAATTTTCAGAAATACGTATGAAAAAACGCAAATTTGTAATTGGGGATATTCATGGAGGTTATAAAGCCCTGATTCAAGTTTTAGAACGCGCAAAAATCACCGCTGATGATCAACTGATTTTTTTGGGTGATTATGTAGACGGATGGAGCGAACCGGTTAAAGTAATTGATAAATTAATCGAATTAGATAAAACCCATGATTGTATTTTTTTAAGGGGAAATCACGATGATTTGCTCGATCAGTATTTGAGAAATAATACGACACACAAGCAATGGTTAGCCTATGGTGGACAAGAATCTGTCGATAACTACAAACAACAAAATCCTGAGAAAATAGAGAAGCACCTCAAGTTTTTAGGGGGGTTAAAAAATTATTATATCGATTCAGAAAATCGATTGTTTGTCCACGCGGGGTTCTCAAAAACTTCAGGGATTGAGAATGAGTATTATGATTTTGTTTTTTATTGGGATCGAACGCTTTGGGAAACGGCTTTGGCGACAGATAAGCGTTTAAACCCCGGAGATGTGCGTTACCCGAAAAGGTTTACTTTTTTTGAAGAAATTTTTATCGGTCATACACCTGTTACAAGAATAGGGGTCACTCAACCTTATAAAGCTTTAAATGTATGGAACGTCGATACTGGGGCGGCTTTCAAAGGCCGGATTTCCATGATGGAAATCGACACTAAAGAGGTATTTCAAAGTGATCCGGTTTACACGCTGTATCCCGAAGAAGATGGTAGAAATAAATAAATTTTTCACCCACGGACTAAATAGACTTATGATTCCCAAAACTCATCTTCCCAGTCCTGATCCGAAATCGCCAGTTGCTCGTGAAAATCGTTGATTTCTTGCAGTTGTTTTTCCGATGCTTTTTCCTGAATTTGTTTCAATAAAACCCTTTCTTCAAATCTTATAAACCGCCCGATTTCCTCTTCGATTAGGTTTAGCGAACGGCGGATATTTTCTTGATCTTCAAACAAACGCTGCAGTCTTCTGTGATTTGCCAAAGCTCTTTTTACCCGAACATTTTTCAAACCCATAATCGGAAAAACATGTTCTTGTTCCAATTTGAAATGCGGCAGCAAATACTGTTGGTAAAACCAGTCGGCATAAGCTTTCAAGCGTTTGGTTTCCACGTTATTTCGCAACCCTTCGGCAAGTTTCCAACCAAACATCAAAACCTTATAGTGTTCTTCGCTGATGCTTTCAAATTGTTCAGATTCTGCTGTCATACTCTTTCAAAAACTTCAATGATATAAAAAGATACATAAAACTTTTTTCAGCACTCAACTTGTCGGCTTATATAAAATCTTTCTAAATAATATTTTCTTTTTAGCCTATGATTTTTCATTTTTAACCGTCAAATACTTATCTTTGCGATACTTTTAAAGCAAGACAAATATTATGTTTGATAATTTATCCAATAAGTTAGAAGGTGCACTTCATGTGCTCAAGGGGCATGGTCAGATTACGGAAGTAAACGTAGCTGAAACGCTCAAGGAGGTACGCC
>Ga0079225_10001712_pt1 | contig 12445 bp, 6 predicted proteins | sample Poulit2012_FD_76344 | JGI IMG/M metagenome (GOLD analysis project Ga0079225, IMG submission 76344) | Agricultural soil microbial communities from Georgia to study Nitrogen management - Poultry litter 2012 | ecosystem: Environmental > Terrestrial > Soil > Agricultural land | place: USA: Georgia...
GGCGCGATCACCGCCCGACAGAAGGTGTTCGACGACGCTGAGCAAGCCGCTCGCGCGGGTGCCAACCAGATCGACGTCGAGGCCCTGCGCTCCAGCGGTGAGGTCGTGCTGCTGCAAGATGCCGCCAGCCAACAGGCCAGCCAGTTCGCCGCACAACACTTCGACTACGGCGGTGGCCAAGTCCAGGTCAGCACCACGCCGGAGGCCGTGACCGTGACCATCACCGACACCGTTCAAACCCGGCTGCTGAGCCTGGTTGGCTTCCACGAGTTCAACGTCGACGGGCAGGCGACCGCTGAGGCTACGGCCGGTATCGGCTAGGAGTTCCGCATGACATCCACGGAGAGGACGCAGGGCACCGCACCACGGGAGCTCGGTCCGCAGCGGTTCCAGCGAGCGGGCCCATCGGGCCCCAACGACCGACCCGAGCGACACATGTCGCGGGCGATCGGGGCAGGACTTGCCCTGCTCGTGCTGGTGGTCGGCGTGCCGATCGGGCTGTACCTGCTCGGAGGCCTCCCACCGGTGCCGACGTCGTGGCCCACTCGACAGGACCTGGTCGGCGCGATCGGACCCGAGCTCGTGCTGGGGGTCTTGTTGTGGGTGGTGTGGCTGGCCTGGCTGCAGTTCACCCTGTGCGTCCTGGTCGAGATGCGCAGCGCCGTTCGCGGGATCGGTCTGCCTGGCCGGGTCCCCCTCGCCGGTGGGTCGCAACGGTTCGCGCGGGTGCTCGTCGGCAGCGTGCTGCTGGTCGCCACCAGCGTCGGACAGGCGAATGCCGCGGCCGCACCGACCACCGGGAGTCCAGATGTGGCCGTCACCGCCGCGGAGATGGCCAGCGAGACCGCACAGGTGCAGGAGGAGCAGGCTGAGCGTGCGGAGGAGCGCGCGGCCGCCGACGAAGGCGAGGCCAGTTCCGCGGCCAGTAGCGAGGCCACCTACAAACTCGGCGACATGACCCTCGACGCCGAGGAGGCGGAGGGACTGGTCGGCAAGAAGGTGTACGTGGTGCAGCCGCCCGAGGGTAGGTATCACGACAACATGTGGGACATCGCCGAACGCACCCTGGGCGATGGACGACGTTACCCGGAGATCTTCAACCTCAACGAAGGCCGGGAGCAGCCAGACGGGCGGGAGTTGTCGCTGTCCCGACTGATCCAGCCGAACTGGCTGCTCGTCGTGCCGGACGACGCCGAGGGGGTTGATCGGGTCCGCGAGATTCACGCGGGGCCGGCCACGAGCCCGGGAACGTCGGCCGGTGGTGGCCCGGGCGACGGCGCCCAGGCCGAGCACTCGAAGGGCTCGACGCAGCCGGCCGGCGAACGAGAGCACGGGCAGCAACCGGCGCAGCAACCGCCCGACCGGGCCGACCTGCCCGCCGCCGGTGCCGCCGGGGGCGCGACAGGAGCGGACGACGCGAGCGACCCTGGTGTGCTCGGTGGCCTGGGCAACCTGGCCGAGGACCTGCTCGGAGCCGGGCTGCTGGCTGCCGGTCTACTGGGCGCGGTCGATGCGGTACGACGTCGCCGACGCACCCTGGAGCCCGGACCCGAGGAGATCGACGCCGAGGTCGCACTGCGTATCGGTGCCGATCCCGACCGGGTGATCCTGCTGGACACCGCCTTGCGCGCACTCGCTACGGCGCAGAGTGAACAGCCGGGTACGGGTGCGACCCTTCCGGCCGCGTACGCCGCCGTCGTCGGTGACGACTATGTCGAGCTCAGGATCTCCCCACCGCGCACCGACGCCCCGGCACCGTGGCGGATCCAGCAGGAAGGCCGTTCGTGGGTCGTGCGCCGCGAGGACCTCACCGGCACACGTGCCGATGGCCCTGCACCGTATCCGGGCCTGGTGTCCTTGGGTCGTGACGACACCGATCGAGATGTGCTCATCGACCTGGAGGCGGCCGGCGGCCCGGTGTCGGTCGTCGGCGAGCCCAGTGTCGCCACCGAGGTCGTGACGGCGCTAGCCGCGGAGCTGGCCACCAATGCTTGGTCCGACCGCCTCTCGGTGACCGGGTACGGGCTGCCCGACGAGCTGTCCGTGCTGCGCCGCCTCCAGACGGCGCAGAGCATCGACGCCGTCCTGCCGGAGCTGCACCGAAGGGTTCAGGCCGGCGATGAGCAGGACGTGCTCGTCGGCCGACTCCGCGGCGGACCGGCGGCCTGGACGCCGGAGTTCCTCATGCTGGGCGCCCAGCCCGAACCGGACGAGCTCGAACGCCTGTCCGCGCTCACCGCTGGCGGCGCTCGCACGGCACTCGGCGTCGTTGTCGCCGGGCAGGTGCCCGGCGCGCGCTGGACCGTGCACGTCAACGCCGTCGGGGACCTGGAGATCCCGCTGCTCGGCCTGTCCGTGCAGGCCAACCGGTTGCCGGGCGAACACGTGCCGCCGATCGCCGCGCTGGTCGACCCGCTCGAACCCGAACGGGTCGAACCCGGCGAGGTCGCCAGCCAGTTCCTGGAACGTCCGGATGTGCCGCGACCCGCAGCTACCGCGACACCAGCCGGAGCCGCCACGGCCGCGGTTCTCGTGTCGGTACTGGGCGGAGCGAGTGTGCGTGCCCCAGGGTCGATGGACGCCGAGCGGTTGGCCCTGTCGACCGAGATCGTGGTGTACCTGGCGCTGCACCGAGAAGGCGTGCATCCCACCGTGCTCGCCGGGGCGGTCTGGCCGGGAGGCGTCACCACCAACGTGCGCGAGGCCTCGATCGAACGGGTCCGCGACTGGTTGGGCACGGACTCGTCCGGGGTGCCTCAGCTGCAGCAGGGCACCGACGGGCACCTGTGGTTGGGGCCGGAGGTCGTCGTCGACCTCGATGTCGTGACCGGGCTGCTCGAACAGTCGCGCCAGGCCGCGACGGCCGACGCCGAGCGCGATGCCCTGCGCGCCGCGTTGCGCACCGCTCGCGGCCCGATGCTGGCCGATCGCCCGCGGGGGCGGTATGCCTGGATGGCCCGGGTACGCCTGGAGCGGGCCACCGCCGACGTGCTCGTCGACGCCGCGCACCGGTTGTCCGTGCTGTGCGAACACCAGCCCGATCCCGACGGCGCCGCCGATGCCGCACGTGCTGGTCTGCGCATCCGTCCAGGCGACCAGGTGCTCTGGCGTGACCTGATCCGGGCCACCGGCGGTGGACCGGATGACCCGGACACGCTGGCAACGACGGTGGCGGAGATGACCCGTACCCTGGCCGAACTCGGGCAACCACGGCTCGAGCCGGAGACGCTGGCACTGCTGGAAGAGCTCGCCCCCGGGCTGGTCGTCGAGGAACCACATCCTGCGTAGTGGTCTGCGTAGTGGAGGTAGGGCATGCGCATCACGTTGACGGTGACCGACCCGCAGCGAGGCACCGTGGTGGACATCTTGCTAGACGCCGAGGAGGGGACACCGCTCGGTGAGGTCGGCGATGCCCTCCGACGTGCCCTCGGCCGGGAGACATCCGGACATCAGCAGAGCGTCTCCGGAGTCGACGCCGACCCCGCCGTGGTGTCACTGGCCGATCATCGGCAGAACCGCGGCGCCGAGGGACTGCTGGAAACCGAGACCACGACCCTCACCGATCCGTCGACCGAGCTCTATGTCGGCGGATCGCGGCTCGACCCGGCGACAGCCCTCGTCGACAGCGCGCTGCGCGAGGGGTGCATCGTCAGCCTGGGCGACCCCTCCGGGGGCGTCCTTCCCGAGCCCGAGGGCGTGGTGGAGATCCGCGTCGTCAACGGTGCCGGTGCCGGTGTCGTGCACCGCTTGCGCCCCGGTGCGGCCGAGATCGGCACGGCTGCCTCGTGCCTGGTGCGGGTCGAGGACCCCGCGGTGCCAGCTGTGGCTGCCGTGGCCCAGGTCGGCGTGGACGGATCAGTGCGCGTGGCGCCCGGCTCCGCTGATGTCGAGCCATTACTCGATAGGGAGCCACTGGCAGCAGCGGCCCCCTGGCACGACGGCGCACAGTTGATCGTCGGCGGCGTCGTCCTCGAGGCCGCCACTCCGCAGCCGCCGAACGCGGCCCTCGAACCGTCCGAGGATGGCACCGGCTGGGACTACAACCGTCCGCCGCGGCTCCTCCCACCGGAGCGCCAGACCAAGTACAAACTTCCCCACCCGCCACAGGAGGCCGGAAAGCGGGCGATCCCGATCATCGCCGCCATCGCACCGCTGATGATGGCGATCGTCATGGTGACGATCATGGGGAACGTCCGCTACCTCGCCTTCGGTCTGATGACCCCGATGATCCTGATCGGGAACTTCTTCTACGACAAGAAGAACAAGAAGACCACCTACCGCGAACAGGTGGCAGAGTACGAACGGACCAAGGGCGAGGTCGAGGGCGACGCCAACGAGGCGCTGCTGCTCGAACGCTCGGACCGACGCTGGGATGTCCCGGACCCCGCCAGTTGCCTGCTCATCTCCACTGGACCCCGTGCCCGGTTGTGGGAACGACGCCGCGACGATCCCGACCACCTGCTGCTGCGCGTCGGGCTGGCCGACCAGCCTAGCGAGGTGGTGCTCGAGGACCCCGAAGCGCTCGAGCACCGCCGCCTGGTCACCTGGGACGCATTGGATGTGCCCGCCACGATCCCGCTGGCCGAACGTGGCGTCATCGGCATCTCCGGTGCTGATGACTTCCCGCAACGGACCTCGGCCTGGATGCTGTCCCAGCTCGCCGTCCTGCAGAGCCCGCGGGATGTGCAGTTCGTCATCCTCACCCAGCCCAGCGCGGAGGCCTACTGGTCCTGGGCCCGCTGGTTGCCGCACATCCGCCCGACCAACGGCCAAGACACCGTGGGGCTGTTCGGTGCCGACACCGAGAGCCTGGCTCGCCGCATCGCGGAGGTTGGCGCCATCATCGAGGCCCGCACCAGCGCGCTGCGGGAGAGCCGGTCCGCGACGTTCGAGGACCCCGACATCGTCGTGGTGCTGGACGGAGCCCGCAGGCTGCGGTCGATGCCCGGTGTCATCCAGATCCTCGCCGCCGGACCCAAGGTCGGCGTCCGCACGATCTGCCTGGACACCGACGAGCGGCTGCTGCCCCAGGAGTGCAACGCGGTCGCGGTGCAGACCTCCAGCGGGCTCGAGGTACGGCAGCAACGAGTACAGCAGACCGAGCAGGTCCGTCCGGACATCACGCCCTGGAAATGGTTCCAGCGGGTCGCACGCGCTCTTTCCGCGATCCGGGACGTCACGGACACGGGAACCGACAGCAGCCTTCCCAGCGGGTGCCGGCTGCTCGACGTCATGGACCTGGAACCGCCCACGACGGGTGGTATCGCTGGGCGATGGGCCACGGGCGGCCGTACGACCGAGGCCGTCATCGGTGCCTCGATCGACGGTCCGTTCGCCCTGGACCTGCGCAAAGACGGTCCGCACGGGCTGATCGCCGGTACCACCGGCTCGGGGAAGTCCGAGTTGCTGCAGACCATCGTGGCCTCGCTCGCGGTGGAGAACCGACCGGATGCGATGACCTTCGTCCTCGTTGACTATAAGGGAGGTGCGGCCTTCAAAGACTGTGTCGAGTTGCCGCACACCGTCGGAATGGTCACTGATCTGGACACCCATCTGGTGGAACGGGCGTTGATCTCGTTGGGTGCGGAGCTGCAGCGTAGAGAGCACATCCTCTCGGCAGCCGGGGCGAAAGACATTGAGGACTACACCGACATGATGGCGAAGAACGACTTGGCGCCCGTGCCGAGGCTGCTGATCGTCATCGACGAGTTCGCCTCGATGGCCCGCGAGTTGCCGGACTTCGTCACCGGACTGGTGAACATCGCCCAACGAGGGCGCTCGCTGGGTATCCACCTGATCCTGGCCACGCAGCGTCCCTCCGGTGTCGTGTCCCCGGAGATCCGGGCGAACACCAACCTGCGGATCGCGTTACGGGTCACCGACGCGTCCGAGAGCAAGGACGTGCTGGACTCGCCGGAGGCCGGTGCCATCGCCAAGAGCACGCCCGGCCGTGGGTACGTCCGGCTGGGTGCGTCCTCGTTGGTGCCCTTCCAGGCCGGTCGGGTCGGGGGTCGGCGGCCGGGTGAACAACGCCAGGATCCCGATCCGCCGTTCGTGGCACCGATCGACTGGGGGGAGCTGGGCCGGCCGGCGCCGACCAAGCCGAAGAAGAAGGAGGCCGAGACCGACGCCGAGATCACCGATCTGAAGGTGCTCGTCGAGGCGATCCAGGACGCGAACGCACAGATCGGTGTCCCCGCTCAGCACAGCCCATGGCTGCCCGCTCTGCCGGAGGCTCTGCTGCTCGACGAGCTCGAAGAGCAGTTCCCCGACCTGTCCGAGACGGCGCCCGAGAGCCCCTCGCTGCGCCCCGTCCCGTTCGCTGTCGAGGACGTCCCCAGCGAGCAGGCGCGCCGCGCCTCGGTGATCGACCTGGACACCTTCAGCCATCTGTACGTCGTCGGCTCGCCGCGGTCCGGCCGGTCTCAGATCCTGCGCACGATCGCGGGCGGGCTGGCCCGCCAGGTCGGCGTACCGGACCTGCACGTCTTCGGCCTGGACTGCGGTAACGGCGCCCTCCTCCCACTGACCCACCTGCCGCACTGTGGCGCGATCGCGCAGCGCACCCAGACGGAGCGAGCCAAGCGATTGGTCGAACGGCTGAGATCCGAGACGACGAGCCGGCAGGAGCTACTGGCCACCGGTGGGTTCGCCGACATCACCGAACAGCGTGCGGGTGTGGCACCGGAGGAGCGGCTTCCCCATCTGCTGTTGCTGATCGACCGATGGGAGGGTTTCACCGGCAGTCTCGGCGAGGTCGACAACGGCAGCCTGACCGAGGCCGTGCAGACGATGCTCCGGGAGGGCGCGAGTGTCGGTGTGCACATCATCATCACCGGAGACCGCACCCTGGTCTCGTCGAAGATGTCGGCCCTGTGTGAGCGCAAGCTCGTGTTCCGGCTGTCCGAGCGCAGTGACTACTCGCTGGCAGGACTGGTGGCACGCAAGATGCCCGAGACGATGGCCCCGGGTCGGGGATTCTGGTCCGACGGCGCGGTCGAGGCCCAGGTCGCGATGCTCAGCGCGGATGAGTCCGGAAAGGCGCAGGCGGCCGTGCTCGAGTCGATCGGGGCCGAGGCCGCCGAGGCCGCGCGGGAGGTGCCGCGTTCGCAGCGGCCGTTCCGGGTTGACGTGCTACCAGCCAAGCTCGGGTTCGACGACGCCTGGTTGATGCGGGAGGAGGCCCAGGACCGTGCGCTGTGGGGCATGATCGGTGTCGGTGGCGACGAGCTGGTCGCGATGGGCCCGGACCTGAACGGGAGCCCCGGAGGTTTCATCGTCGGGGGCCCGCCGAAATCCGGGCGCAGCACGCTGCTGCTCACCATGACCCTGTCGTTCCTGCGCCAAGGAGGCGAGGTCGTGATCCTGGCCCCACGGCCCTCGCCGTTGCGCGAACTCGACGGCGGCGAGGGTGTGCGTGCGGTACTCACCTCGGACTCCTTCGGCACCGACGATGTCTCCGGGTTGTTCAAGGGCACGGAGCCGATCGCGCTGGTGATCGACGACGGCGAGCTGCTCAAGGACGTCGAGGCCAAGGACTGGTTGAAGAAGTACGTACGCGCTGTCAACGACGAAGCCGACCTCGGGCTCGTCCTCGGCGGCAACTCGGCCGACCTCGGCAGCGGGTTCAGTGGCTGGCAGGTCGATGCCAAGAAGAACCGCGCCGGTGCCCTGCTCTCGCCGCAGGCCATGACTGAAGGCGACCTGATCGGGGTCCGGCTCCCGCGCAGCGCGTACGGCGGAGCGGTGCAACCCGGGCGGGCGTTGGTGAACTTCGGTAGTGGTGAGTTGCACACCGTCCAGGTCCCGATCACCACGCTGGACTGACTCGGGCGAGTGCTCAGCGGCACGCGGGCCGTGGCAGCGCCAAAATGAGTGGGATTGGTGCAGGTAGGTGAGGTATTGCAATGCTGCTCTGGCGACAGTGCGTCCGCTCACCGCTGTCGGTTGTGCAGTAGGTATGCCGTCACATACCGACCAATGAGCAGACCCCGACGCCAGGTGGCGCCGGGGCCTTGAGCGCGGTGCGCAGCCGTTCAGGCTCCGCGGATACCGGACGCGAGCTGCTCGTCCGCGTCGCCGAGGGTCTGTGCTGCCTGGCGGAGGAACCCGCCCATGCCCTCCAGGCCACCGATGACCTCGCGGGCACCGCTGTTGAACTCCTGGTAGGACTCGCCGAAGGCCCCGGAGGACTTGTCCGTGACGTATCCGCCACCGATGAGCTCGTCCACAAGAGCCTTGAGCTCGTCGAGCTTGCTCTCGATCTCACCCTGCCCGTTGGCGAGCCGGTCGGCCGCGCCGTTCATGTCGTCAAAGGTGACGTTCAGGTTCGCCACTGTCATACCTCCCGGTCAATCGTCGTGATGACAGCCCAGACCGTACCTGTCCGATCGGATCACGGCATGTTGAATTGGGCGGAATTCTCTGACCAGCCGGTTCAGCGGCGATGTCGGAACCTCGTCCGGGGTTTCAGGTCGCCGCTGGCGCGAATCATCGCTACCCTCGGTGGCGGAGTTGTCCGGCGCGAGCTGCCACACATCGGCGGGGGACGGAGTCAGGGTGAGCGAGAAGTTGGCCGTCGACACCGACGCCTTGAACCGGGTGGCCGATCGTCTCTCCTCAGCACGGCAGTGTTTCGGTGGTCCGGAACGGGTCACGATCGGTCTCAGCGACGAGGAACTCGGCTCCGACCAGGTGGTCACCGCCTACGACGAGTTTCAGAGCCGGTGGCACCGACGCAGGGTGGTGCTGTGCGACGGCATCGACAGCACATCGCAGGCGGTGCGCGGTGTAGCCGAACGGTTCGCCACCACCGACGCCGAGATCGCGACCCGAGCGCAGAGCATCCGATGACCAGCACGAAGATCGCCGTGTACCCGGGGTGGGACTTGCTGGGCTTCGACCGCGACCCGCTGCCCGGCGCCCCCGATGCCATCGAACGAGAAGCAGGCCGGCTGGAGGAAATCGCCGACGATGCCGTGCTGTTCCGGCACGACGTCGAGGCCGTCAACAACGATCCGGACCTGTGCGGCTGGGTAGGTGACTCCGGCGATGTCACCCGGGAGCGGTTGCGTTGCCTACCGCCACGGTTCGTTGGCATGCAGGAGGCACACGAGGCGTGCGCCGGAGCCCTGCGCACCTGGGCCGCAGCACTACGCCGGGGACAGGAGCAGGTGCGAGAAGCCCTGGAGCAGGCACGGGAAGCGCAGCAGGAGATCGACGAACGTGACTCCGATTCGGAGTTCCGGCTGATGAGCGCCGACTCCGGGACGATCGCCTGCGGCCCCGGTTTCACCCCCTCCTCCGGCTCGAACACGCTGGGCGCAGTGGAACGCGCCGAGCCGGTCGAACCGACCGTATGCCCGCCGGCTCCCGACGCCGAAGAGCGACTCGAGGCAGCGCGAGCCAGGGCACGTGCTGCGGTCGACGAAACCGAGACGGCCGCGAGGACCGCGGCACGAGAGATCGAATGGGCCAGCACCGGAGAGCCGGAGTGGCAGGTGTGGGAGCCGACGACGAGCGACCCGCGTCCGACGACGAGTGCCCAGCCTGCCGGGACCTGACCTGGTGCATGAGCAGCAAGCCGGTCACCAGGGAACCAGCCTCGAGGCCGGCAACCTCACCCGGGACGAGGCCCGGCGGCGCGCCCGGGCGATCGCGGTCGAATCCTGTCACGTCGATCTCGACCTGCGATACGCCACGGACCCGATCGTGGAAACCTTCCGGTCGGTCAGCACGCTGCGGTTCACCGCTCGGCCCGGAGACGCCACCCACGTGGACCTGATTGCGCCCATCGTGGATCGGGTCAGCCTGAACGGCGTCGGACTGGATCCCGAGGCGGTCTTCGACGGGTACCGGATCCAGTTGCCGGCACTCGAACGGCACAACGAGTTGCAGGTCGAGGCCCACTGCGCGTACAGCCGCACAGGGGAGGGGATGCACCGGTTCGTGGATCCCACCGACGGGCGGACCTACCTGTACACCCAGTACGAGCCGGCCGACGCCCGTCGGGTGTTCGCCTGTGTCGAGCAGCCCGACGTCAAGGCGTCGTTCGCTTTCACGGTACGGGCACCGCAGGGTTGGGTGGTCCGCTCGAACAACGCTGGCACTCGGGTCGACGACGGTGGCGCCGGCGACGGGGCACGCTGGGAGTTTCCGCCCACACCGCCGATCTCGACCTACATCACCACCGTGCTCGCCGGGCCGTACCACGTGGTCGAGGACGAGTGGCGACGCCAGTTGTCCGACGGCACGGAGCTTGTCGTGCCGCTCGCGGTCCTGTGTCGGGCGTCGCTGGCCGCACACCTGGACGCGAAAGAGATCTTCGCGATCACCCGTGCGGGTCTGGACTTCTTCCACGACACCTTCGACGTCCCCTACCCGTTCGGGCGTTACGACCAGGCCTTCGTGCCGGAGTACAACCTGGGTGCCATGGAGAACCCCGGGCTGGTGACCTTCACCGAGGACTACGTCTTCCGCTCGACGGTGACCGCCGCGGAGCACGAGTCCCGAGCCAGCACGATCCTCCACGAGATGGCGCACATGTGGTTCGGGGACCTGGTCACCATGACGTGGTGGGATGACCTGTGGCTCAAGGAGTCGTTCGCCGACTACATGGGCACCCTCGCCACCGCGGAGGCCACCCGATTCCACGAGGCCTGGACCACGTTCGCGGTCCAGCGGAAGGCGTGGGCCTACCGCCAGGACCAGTTGCCCACGACCCATCCGGTCGTGGCCGACATCACCGACCTCGAGGCGGCGAAACTGAACTTCGACGGCATCACCTATGCCAAGGGGGCGAGCGTGCTCAAGCAGTTGGTCGCGTTCGTCGGGCAGCAAGCCTTCGTCGAAGGAGCGCGGACCTACTTCGCCCGTTACGCCTACGGGAACACCACGCTCGCTGATTTCCTGACGGTGCTGGAAGCGGCCTCGGGGCGCTCACTGTCCCGCTGGAGCGAACGGTGGCTGCAGACCGCTGGACCGAGCACGCTCGAGCTCGAGATCGAGGACGATGGTGCTGGAACGGTGCAACGGGCGGTCGTCCACCAGTCCGCCACTGACCCGGCCAGCGGCCGATCGGTGCCACGACCGCACCGCCTGGCGGTCGGCTGCTACGACGTCGTGGACGGTGCCCTGCGGCGCACCCGGCGGTTCGAGTTGGATGTCGACGGTGAGCAAACAGAACTGACCGCGCTGCTCGGTCAGCGTCGGCCGGACCTCGCGCTGATCAACGACGACGATCTGACTTACGCGCTGACCCGGCTGGATCGGAGCTCACGGGAGTTGGCGGCTCGGCATGTGAACGACGTGCCCGACAGCCTGCCTCGGGCGTTGCTCTGGTTCGCACTGTGGCACGACGTGCGCGAGGCGCGCTGGCCGGCGACCGAGCTGATCACCGCTGTCGCCCGTGCCGGCGCCCACGAGACGCACCTCGGGCTGCTGACGACCCTGCACGCCCAGGTACGAACCGCGTTGTCCCACTATGTGCCTGCCCACGCGCGGGACCAGGCCCGGACCGAGCTCAGTGCCGCCGCCTGGGAAGCCGCCACGAACGAAGCCGCTGACCAGAATCGCGTTGTGGCGTGGGCGCGGCTTGCGATCACGACCACCGACGCGCGGCGTCCGAGCGCCGCGGCCCGGCTGCGTTCGGTTCTCGACGGTACGACGCTCGTCGACCTCGCAGCGGACGTCGACATGCGGTGGCGGGTCTGGATCAGCCTCGCTGCCGCTGGGCAGACCACGTGTGACGACCTGGACGCCGAGCTGGCCCGCGAGGACACGGCCGCCACGCGCCGGGCTCATCACACCGCCCTCGCCGCGCGCCCCACAGCGGAAGCCAAAGCTGCCGCCTGGGACGCGGTGGCCGAACACGACGAGCACCCGAACGCGACCGTCAGCGCGATCATCCAAGGCTTCGCGCGCCCCGAGCAGCGACATCTCACGGAGGCGTTCACCGACACCTACTTCGACAAGCTGCGGACCTGGTGGGCCACGCGGTCGATCGAGATAGCCCGACGTCTGGTCGTCGGACTCTACCCTGGCGCACAGGATGCCGAGACCGACGAACCGGCCGATCACCCGGTCGTGCGAGCTACCGACCGTTGGCTCACGGCCAACTCCGATGCGCCAGGGGCGTTGTGTCGGTTGGTGGTCGAACAACGCGATGACCTGACGCGCTCATTGCGGGTGCAGCGTTGTGACCCGACGTTGTGGGGCTGAACTCATTGTCCGGCGTGCCGGACAGTGAACGACGAGCTGTATGCGATACTGAGTGTTGGTGTTTGGACCGGACATGTACGGCCCAAACATTTGACGACGTCCTCGCCGGATTGCCGTCACCACCACGTTTCGCGTCGGTGCCCGCGCTGGTACCGGACGCGGACGGGAGCGATGGTGTCGCAGTGCGGCACGGCACGCTCGCCAGTCTTGACCGCGAGTCATCGAC
>Ga0079225_10001713_pt1 | contig 12441 bp, 12 predicted proteins | sample Poulit2012_FD_76344 | JGI IMG/M metagenome (GOLD analysis project Ga0079225, IMG submission 76344) | Agricultural soil microbial communities from Georgia to study Nitrogen management - Poultry litter 2012 | ecosystem: Environmental > Terrestrial > Soil > Agricultural land | place: USA: Georgia...
CGTGGCGGGCGTAGGCGGTCACCACCAGGGCCGACATCAGCATCGGGTTCTCCCCCGGGCTCTCCCCCAGGATGCCGAACTCGGTCTCCAGGCCCATCACGCGTCGCACACTCACGGTGCCACTGTAAGCACCCGGCACATCACCTGCGCGCGGCCGGTGGGCCGGGACGGGTTATAGGTACTGGCCTGTGGGGCCGGGCCGGATTACAGGTACTGGCCGGTGGGCCGTACCGACTCGATCGTACGTCCGGCCTCCGGGCTGCCCTTGTGCTGCACGATCGTGCGGATGAACACGATCTGTTCGCCCTTCTTGCCCGACACCCGGGCCCAGTCGTCGGGGTTGGTGGTGTTCGGCAGGTCCTCGTTCTCCTTGTGCTCCTCCTCGCAGGCTTGCAGCAGGTGGTCCATGCGCAGCCCGCGTACCCCGGTGGCCAACAGGTCCTTGATGGCCTTCTTCTTCGCCCGGTCCACCACGTTGGCGATCATCGCCCCGGAGTTGAAGTCCTTGAAGTACAGGATCTCCTTGTCCCCGCTGGCGTAGGTGACCTCGAGGAACTGGTTGTGCGGCTCGGTGGAGTACATCCGGCCCACCACCTGCTCGATCATCGCCTCCACCGTGCGCTGGGCGTCGCCGTCGTGCTCGGCCAGGTCATCGGGGTGGATCGGCAGGTCGGTGGTGAGGTACTTGGAGAAGATGTCCTGGGCGGCCTCGGCGTCGGGCCGTTCGATCTTGATCTTCACGTCCAGCCGCCCGGGGCGCAGGATCGCCGGGTCGATCATGTCCTCCCGGTTCGAGGCACCGATCACGATGACGTTCTCCAGCCGCTCCACGCCGTCGATCTCGGCGAGCAACTGCGGCACGATCGTGGTCTCCACGTCCGAGGACACCCCGGTGCCGCGGGTACGGAACAGCGATTCCATCTCATCGAAGAACACCACCACCGGGATGCCCTGGGAGGCCTTCTCCCTGGCACGGGCGAAGATCAGGCGGATGTGCCGTTCGGTCTCCCCGACGAACTTGTTCAGCAGTTCGGGGCCCTTGACGTTGAGGAAGTAGGAGCCTTCCTGGCCACCGCCGTCACGTTCTGCGGCCGCCCGGGCCAGGGACGTGGCCACCGCCTTGGCGATGAGGGTCTTCCCGCATCCCGGCGGGCCGTACAGCAGCAGTCCCTTGGGGGGCTTCAACCCGTGCTCGCGGTACAGCCCCGGGTGGGCGAAGGGCAATTCCACCGCGTCCCGGATCTGGTCGATCTGGGCGGCCAGTCCCCCGATGTCGCCGTAGTCCACATCCGGGACCTCCTCCAGCACCAGGTCCTCCACGTCCGAGCGCGGGATGCGTTCGTAGGCGAACCCGGTGCGGCTGTCCAGGCTGAGGGTGTCCCCCACGCGCAGCCCGCCGTGGCGCAGCGGCCCGGCCAGGCGCACCACGCGTTCCTCATCGGAGCGTCCCAGCACCAGCGCACGGTCGGTGCCGAGCATCTCCCGGAGGGTGACCAGCTCACCGACCGGTTCGAACCCGCCCGCCTCGACGACCGTCATCGCCTCGTTGAGTTGGACCTCCTGACCGGTGACCAGGTCCTCCACGGCCACCGAAGGCGCCACCCCGACGCGCAACTTGCGCCCGGCGGACATCACGTCCGCGGTGCGGTCCTCGTGGGCGCCCACGAACACCGCGTAGGAACCCGGGGGTTTGCTCATCTGCTCCAGTTGGTTGCGCAGTTCCACCAACTGGGAGCGGGCAGCGCTGAGCGCCTCGACGAGCCGTTCGTTCTTGCCGGCGAGGTCGGCCGCTTGTTGCTGCAGTTGGCGTTCGCGCGACGTGGGCGTACCGGGCGCTGAGGACATCCTTACCTCCAGGTTTCCACTGTATGTCAGTCCCGACGACGACGCCGGTGGGCCATCTCACCCTGCGGCGGGGCTGCGGTGCTTCGGGCAGCCGGCCTCGAAGTTGGCTGGGCCGGCCCATCAGGTACCCCGGGCGGACGCGTGCCGTGTCGTCAATCCGGCCGATCCGCGCCAGGTTCATCGGTACCGCGCTCCTCGACGGACCCCTTCCGCGAGGCGGGCGGGTCCGCCTGCTGGTTGCTGGTCCGGGCCGCGGCCCGGCGGGCCTGCTCCTTGCGCAACCGGCGCAACTTCTTCTGGCTCACGTGCCGCTCCCCCAGGTCCGCGGACAGGTCCGCCTCCTCGAAGGTGGGGCTCGGTTCGGCGTGTGCCCCCGGCGCGGGACGGCGGCGCCGGATCGGTGCGGTGACCCCCGGGGCCATCCGCCGGGTGGTCAGCAGGAAGCCGGTGTGGCCCACCATGCGGTGCTGGGGCCGCACCGCCAGGCCTTCCAGGTGCCAGCCGCGCACCATCGATTCCCAGGCGTCCGGCTCGGTGAACCGGCCGTCGGCCTTCAGGTCCTCTGCCATCCGGGACAACTGGGTGGCGGTGGCCACGTACGCCAGCAGCACCCCGCCGGGCGCCAGCGCCTCGGCGCAGGCGTCCAGGTTCTCCCACGGGGCGAGCATGTCCAGCACGATCCGGTCCACCGAGCCGGGTGCGGCGCGTGCGGGCAGGACCTCGGCCAGATCCCCCAGTGTCAGTTCCCAGGCCGGGTGGGGTCCGGAGAAGAAGTCCTCGACGTTCCCCCGGGCGATGTCGGCGAAATCCTCGCGGCGCTCCACCGACAACAACGACCCGTGGTCACCGATGGCGCGCAGCAGTGACAGGGTCAGGGCCCCCGAACCAGCCCCGGCCTCCACCACCCTCGCCCCGGGGAAGATGTCCGCCATGGTGATGATCTGGGCGGCGTCCTTGGGGTAGATCACCGCCGCACCGCGGGGCATGGACAGCGCGTAGTCGGACAGCAGCGGACGCAGCGCCAGGTACTCCACGCCGCTGTTGGTGCGCACCACGCTACCCTCGGGGGCATCGATCAACTCATCGTGAGCGAGGGTGCCCCGGTGGGTGTGGTAGATCTTGCCCTCGGCGAGCACGATGGTGCTCAACCGGCCCTTGGCGTCGGTCAGTTGCACTTTGTCGCCGGGGCGGAACGGTCCACGTCGGCCCCGGGCGCCGGTAGGGATGTCTTGGCTCACGGGCGGGCAGTCTACGCGCCCAGCGCCTTGATCACCTGATCCACCCAGAGCACCCCGGCAACGCGCCGTTGCCCCGAAGGGTCTTCCTGCATGACCACCATCGTGGGCACGCCGGCCTGTGCCGCGCGGGCAACCTGGGCGACGGCGTCTCCGCCGCGGAGGGTGGTGGTCACGGCCCGCGGGGCGAGCGGGGTGGAGACGGCCCGCAGGGCGGTCCCAGGACGCGCCGGTGGGGGCACCGCGGCGGCCGCCTCGGGTTGGACGAGGCCCACCGGCGCGCCGTCGGGTCCGGTCAGGACGGTCACCTGGTCCGCTCCGCCGGCCTGGTCCCACTGCACCAGGGTGGCGTGCTCGGGCAGAACCAGCACCGGGCGCACCAGCGGCCCCAGGTCCACCGCCGCGGCGGCACGTTGGGCTTTGGCCCTGCGCACCTCGGTCTGCGCGCCGAACCACAGGACCCCGGCGATGAGCAGCGCCCACACCATCCGGAACGCGGCGCCGACACCCAGCAGTAACGGCCATAACCCCCACGCGGCCACGGCGATCGCCAGCACCTGCCCGCAGCGCGCCCCGATCATCGTGCCCGTGGCGCGGTTGCCGGTCAGGCGCCACACGAACGCCTCCAGGATCCTGCCGCCGTCCATCGGCAACGCGGGCAGCAGGTTGAACCCGGCCAGGATCGCGTTGACGTAGACCACCGCGGCCAGCACCACGTCCACCGCGTGCCCCCGGCCGGAGACGATCGGCAGCCACGCCACCAGCGCCAGGGCGGCGTTAGCCGCCGGTCCGGCCACGGAGATGACCGCGGAGCGTCCGGGCCGGTCCACCCCGTGATCGAATGCGGTGTGCCCGCCCCATAGCGTGAGCACGTACTCGGTGACCGGCACTCCGAACGCCCGGGCGGCCAGACCGTGGGCTACCTCGTGGATCAGGATCGAGGCCAGAAGCGCCAGCGGCAGCAGCGCGGCGATGACGTAGGTGCCGACACCCTCACCGAGGAGTTGGCGGAAGGTCGGCAGGAATAGCACGTAGAGCAGCGCCCCGAGCAGTACCGACCCAGGGGTGAGGATGAGCGGCGCGCCCCCGATGCGTCCGACCCGCCAGCCTCTGGTGCGCATCGGTTCAGCGCTTCTGTGTCGGGTGACGGTCGCGCACCATCATCCCTGCCAAGAGGTCAGGATCCGGCGCAACTGGGGCACGGTGACACCTTCGAGCGTGTCCAGCATCGTGAGTCCCGGAGCGGGCGGGATCGGCAGCATCGCCGGCACGCCGATGGTGCACGCCCCGGACGCCAGCGCCGCGCTCACACCCGGCCCGGAGTCCTCGATCGCCACGCTCCCGTGGGCGCTGACCTGCAGTTCCTCCATCGCGCGAAGGTACGGTTCGGGATGGGGCTTGCCCTGGTCCACCCGGTCGCCGGTGACCACCGCGGCGAAGGTGCCCTCGGGCACGGCGTCGATGAACACCTCGGCCAGTTGCGCATACGACATGGTGACTAGGGCGCACGGGATCTGCAGGGCCCGCAGTTCGCGCAGCAGTTCCGCCGCCCCGGGGCGCCACGGGATGCCCTGGTCGGCAACGCGCAGGGTCACCTTGTCCAGCAGGGTCTGGACGATCTCCTCGGTGGTTCCCCTGATGCCGGCCCGGGTGCGCAACTGCTCGGCGGAGACCGAGAGGGGCAACCCGATGAGTTCCTTGGCCAGGCTCTCGTCCCACGTGCCGCCGTGCTCCTCGCTGAGTTCCTGCTCGGCCGCGATCCAGTGCGGCTCGCTGTCCATCAACGTGCCGTCCATGTCCCACAGCACCGCTTCTAGCGGCGATAGGGCCTCATGAGGATCCTGACCTGCAAGAACACTCCGCGAGGGGACAGACAAAATGGGCTCCAGCCGTCGTCACTGCCAAAGGATTTGCTCACCAAGGCTAACGGCATTGAGGTGCAAAGCCGTACCGGTGAGAACTTTGGAGCATCGGCGACACGGTATCGACCGAGGCCATGGGTGCAACGGCCACGAGTCCGGGACCGTCAGGCGGGATCGAGCTGCACCTCACACCCGTGCCGCAGCAGAGAAGTCAGCCCCGTTCTGGGAAAAAACGACGTCCTCCCTGATCGGCTGCGGGCGCCTGGGGTAAGCCGGCGCACCGTGGCGCACTCGAGGCCGGCTCACGCAGAACACTTTGCTGACCGCAATGCCGAGGGGCGAACCGTGGAGCCAATCGGGCGCGCTCGTGCGCCGACGGCTGGATTAGCCCTGCTCGCACTCATCAGCCCGGCCCGTGCCATCATCTGGCTCCTGGCCGGATCCTTCCTCTGGTGCCTGACCATGGTGATCTACAACGTGCTCAACGCCGGACTGGCCGCCCAGTTCACCCCGGCTCAGTTGATGGGACGGGTCGGCGCAACCCGGCGCACCCTGACCACTGGCGTGGTGCCAATCGGCAGCCTCACAGGAGGCCTCCTCGGGGACCTGGTAGGCATACCCGCTGCCGTGACCACCTGGATCATCATGAACGCCATCGGCGCCACACTGGCCACCACAACCCCCTCCCCCGCACCACCACCCCAACCAACCAACTCGCGGGTCAGGTTGGGCGCCGCGCCCCACGCAGCGCGGTTGAGGCCAGGGCGGTCAGTCCGGCACCGATAGCGCCTGCGCCCCAGATGGTGACCACGAAGTGGATGGTGGTGATTTCGGTGATGAGGCCGATGGCGGGGTTGGCCAGGAGGAGAGGCAGGGACTGGATGAGGATCAGCACCGATTGTGCCCGGGCCATGTATTCGGGTGGGACCGCGGAGATGAAGAGGGGACCCACGTGGGTGGCGAACAGGCCCGTTCCCAGTCCGGCGATGAAGGTCAGGGCGAGCAGGATAGTGGGGCTGGGCGCCAGGGCGGCGGCGGCCACCCCTGCGCCGGCGAGGGTCATGCCCCCGGCCGCAGCCAGACCGGCGCGTTGCGATCCGTGGCGCCACATGACCGCCACGGCCACCGTAGCCATCCCCGCGGCGTAGGTCCCCGCGGCCGTGCCGGCGATGGCCACGTCCCATCCTCGTGCACGGGCTAGAAGTGGGATCAGAAGCGGGGCTGCTGGGACGATGAAGGCGGCGAAGGCGCCGGTGAGCCCGACGATGGTGCGCAGTAGGGGCACGGTGCTTACCACGCGGATACCTTCGCGGGCCTGCTCCACCAGGTTCGATCCCGAGGGTTGGGCAGATCGGGTGGGCAAGTGGCGGCGCATAGTGAGGAGAATCCCCAACATCCCAAAGAAGCCGGCTGCCCCTACAGCGAAACTCAGCGAGAACCCGGCCCGGCTGATCACCAGGCCTCCTAGTACAGGGCCGGCGAAAGCGGTGAGGTTGGTGGCCAACTGGCGGGCGGCCATAGCCCGCGGCAATGCGCCGGGTGGCACCAGGAATTTGGGGATCGCGGCGGAGGAAGGCAGGTAGAAGGCATCAGCGATGCCCATCGCGCCTGCAGCGATCACCAGCAGCACCGGACCGGGGTCCTGACCAACCAGGATCAGAGCCAAGACGGCCATGATGATCGCCATGAGGGCATCGGAGATGATCATCACTCGCGCTGGACCGAGGCGGTCGGCCACCGAGCCCCCTAACAGGCTGAGGACCACCCGAGGCACGATGACCACAGCCAGCACCAGGCCGGCCAGGGCAGCGCTGTAGGCAGTTGCGGCCCACACCATCCCGAAGGAAAGCACCTGGGCGCCCAGCATCGTCCAGGTCAAACCCGTCAGCCACACCCAGAAGACCCGCGGAGGTCGGTCTGCCTGCCCCTGCCTCGTTGCCGTACTCGACGAGGCGGTCACCCCAGCGACTCTTCGGGACGGATTGGCATGATGATGGCAAAGGAGTCGATCGCTTCGGCGTTCCGGATTGCCAACGGCCCGATCGGTCCGGCCAGGTCGAGTTGGAGTTGTCCTGGTGTGGCGGTCTGCACCGCCTCGGTGAGGAACTGCGCATTGAGCACGACGTCATGCTCACCGGTCTTGTTCGACTCGGCCGAGAGAGTTAGCGCGCCGTCGGCCCGCACGCCCAATGCCCAGGTCTGTGCTTCTGGCGCAGCCTGGAGATCAGCCAGCAACTGTTCACCATCGACCACGGCACGGCTCACAGCAGGAGGCACGACTCCAGATAAGTCAGGAAACTCCGCCTCCACCACCGGGCTCGCTTCGACAGTCGCGGCCCAACACGCACGCACCTGACCACCCCCAAAGGTCAATTCGACCTGCTCTGCCTTGCCCACTCGGTCCATGAGCCGGTCCACGAATTCGACGGGAACCACTTCCCTGACCGGTTCTACCGCCCCACATGCGGGCACCTGATGGAAAGCGGCCCGATAGCGATCGGTTGCCGTGACCCGCAGAGCCCTCCCGGCGGTCTCGATCAAGACACCCTCCAACGCCGGCCACAGCGGGTCACTGCCCACCGCATAACGCACCGCCCGTAGCGCCGTACTCAAATCCTGCCCGCCAACGACGATCACCACCGTGCCGCGCTCACGATCCATCCAACGTTGACGGATACGCTCAACCTCCTCGCGAGCGGCTTGGAGTCCGTCTTCTAAACGACGCAAATGGTCACCGAGGATCCGGTCCAAGGTTCGGGGGTCCTCGTAAGCCAGCACCGTGCTGATCTCCGCCAGCGGCAATCCCACCCGGCGCAGCCGCGCCACCAACCTGGCGGCGTCCAACTGCGAGCGGGCATACCAGCGATAGCCGGTATCCGCAGCGACCTCTACAGGAACCAGCACACCACTGCGGTCGTAGAACCGCAGCGCACTCAAACTCAACCCGCTAGCACGCGCGACTTCACCGATACTCAATAACCCATCGTCGTCCATGTCGCTGATCCTCAACCCTCAACCCACTTCACGGTCAACCCAACCCCGACCCACGCGACGCTCTGAGCAAGTGCGAGGATCTTGGCCTGTGGAGGCGCTCGTCACCCAGACACTCGGTGAGCAGTGCGCTGCCTGTCAGATGGGATGCGATCGCACCCACTCGGGTGCCCGAGCCAGCGCCACAGGCAAGCGCACTGGCCCGTGGCGGTGCTCGTAGTGTGGGCGCCCGTCGAGGATAGGCAGTCGGTATCGCTGGGCGACCTGCCACATCGCTGGGGTGTCGACATTCGTTGGACTGACCAGATGGGAGTCGTTTCGCCGCATCGGAAGATCCGCATCGGCGCGCCGGTCCCCCCGCGTAACGGCGGCCCAGAGCGCTCGGCGTCGATCCACCAGCCATCGGTCGGCATAGACACGACATAAGGGTCCGCGCGAACCGCCAGTCACCAGCCACCCGGGCCATTACGCAATCCATTGCCCAAACCCCCGCTCCCCCGGGGAGCATCTTGTGGTCATCAGATGTACCTTGTTGCGGGCCATATGCCCTCTGACCTGCAACGATACGCATCTCGATTTGACCCAATGCTGGTCAAGAATCCGCCCGTGCCGCTATGTCCCACAGCACCGACTCCAACGGCGACAGAGGCTCATGAGCCTCCTGACCTGCAAGAACACTCCGGGAGGGGACAGACAAAAGGGGGCTCCAGCCGTCGTCATTCGCCAAACAATCTCCTACGCAGTAGCCGGATGGAACCGAAGGATGGTCACCACCCCGCGATCACCGGGCAGTTACGCGCGACCGGCCGGTCGAGGACGCGGCGGCCGGACCGAACGGAGCAGCCGGTCGCGACGCCGTAGCCACCAGGTGAACAACATGATCGCCAGCACCACCTCGGCGATATCCCCGCCGTAGTACATCCACTGTGCGGCGGTCTCCATCGTCGCGGTGTTCGGCTGGGCGATTGGCCCTACACCGATGTCGATCGCAGCACCGACATCCCCCGTCGAGGCTCTGCCGGTCGCGGTCAGGGTGTCCGGAAAAGCGGACGGCGCCGTGCCTCGGGAAGGTGCGTCGTCGGGCAGCGACGGCACGCCGTGGTGCAACGAGTGGGCATCGTGGATGGTGAAGCGGTGGGCATTGGCGTACAGCAGTTTGGCGAGGAACGCGTGTGCTCCAGCGGCGATGATCAGCACGCTGAGCCGAGTGCGCATCCTCGGACGACCGGGCGCCGGGTCCGGACCGGCGATCGCCCACGTATAGAGCCAGCCGGCCAGCAGGAAGTGCGCCAGCATCAGCCAGTGCGCGCCAGCATATTTCATGCTCAAGCCGTACAACGGGGTCAGGTAGAGCAGGAACATTCCGCCGATGTTCAGCACGGCGGCGCTCGCCGGGTGGGTCAGCACCTGCACCGGCCGCCTGCGCAGGAGCCCGGTCAGGCCGAGTTGAGCCCTTCGCGGCAGCGATCCCAACACCAGCGTCATCGGCGCCGCCAGCACCAGCGCCAACGGGGCGTACATTCCCAGGGCCAGATGCTGGGCCATGTGGAACCGGTGGTCGTGGTGGGCACCCTCGCCCAGTACCGGGCTGATCGCGAGCGCGGCGAGCCCGGTCCCCAGCACCCAGGCCACGATGCGCCAAGGGCTCCAAGCCGGCAGCGTGCGCGGTCGGCGCCACCAGGCCGCCGCGTACCCGCCCGCCAGCACCAGGGCGAGCGCGGCCGCCGGCCACCAGGAGGTCATGGTCGCCCGGAGTCCGCAGCCCGCGCGGCACGGGTCGTGAGCAGGACACCGATCGCCAGTAGCACCACCCCTGCCGACACCCAGGCCACGTCGTAGGGGAGCAGATGTTCGACGTCGTAACGCACCTGGTGTACCCGCAGTACCTTGTGGTTGACCAAGCCGTCGAAGACCTGGAACACACCAGCTCCCAGGAAGAAACCGCCCACGGCCGAGGCCCCGTGCAACGTCCGGCTCCGGGCGAGGTCCACGAGAAGATACCCACCCGCAACGAGCATCACGAGTTCGGCGGCATGCAGCAGACCATCGGAGAGCAGGGCGATGTCGTGGGTGGAGCGGTCGTAGAAGTGGTGCCAAGCGAGGATCTGGTGGAACACGATCTCATCGACCGCGGCCATCACCCCGACCCCGACCACGGCGCCGGCCAGCACCGAGCGGCGCGGATCCGGCTTGGTCATGCCCGCGAACTCAGCCGTGGTCGTTCTCGAACTGCGGGTGGCGGCTGCCGACCTTACGCCCCAGGGTGAGATGACCACCCAGTTCCGCGGCGGCCAGCAGTCCGGCGTTGGCCGTCATACTCACCGCCACCCCGAGGCCGTTCCGGCCGCGGAGCCGCAGCACCCACGAAGTCACGTACAGCCCGAGGACCGCGCTGTTCGCCAGCGCGTGGGCGAGGCCCACCCGCCGCGAGGCACCCTCGGTGGAGGCCCATTCCGCCCAGCCGCTCACGGCCGTCGGCAATGCCGCCAGCAGACCCACGCCCAGAAGCCGTCGGGCCGCCGGTTGTGCACCGGTGCCCCCGACCACGTCCAGGATGGCGGCGCTGAGCCAACTGCCCACGGGTACGTCCGTCAGGGGTGCGTGCAAGGCATGCCCCAGATCGTGCCCCAACAGGACTCGTCGTCGCCCGGGTCCCTTCACCAGCGCCCGGGCTGCCGGTTGCAGCCGGTCCGCGATCGCGTCCAACGCCTCGGCCTGCTCGACCCCGTTCAGTGCGCGGACCATCACGGGCACTTCACGTGTCGTGGTGTGACGAGACATCGTTACCTCCGGTTATGTCGGATCGGTGCGTCGGGTCTTTCCGGCCAGAACACGATGACCACGCCCGCGAGCGCACTCGCCAGATGTAGCCAGTTGTCCGCCCAGTTGATATTCATGACGTTCACGGCCGGGTTATCCACCACGGACAAGCCGTAGAAGAACAGGCCGCCATAGCCGATCACGAGCAGCCATCCGAACACGCGAGCGCCGCGAGGTCTGGCCCACAGCGCCAGGCCGGCCACGCCGACCAGGCCGTGCAGAAGGTTATGCAGGGGATTGACCGCGAATCCCAGCAGGGTTTGGTCGTGGTCGTGTTCGGTGAAGCCGTCGAATCCAGTGACCGCGAACCCGCCGATGGCGATGAGCAGGTACACCACGCCGATGGCCAGCGCGAGCCATTGGAACGGGGAACGTCGAGTGCTCTGCTGGGTGCTGGATGTCATCGAAACTCCCGTGGGCCGACCCGGCCAGTCTCCACCGCGACAGAAGACGACGCATCCGGAGCCAGCCCCGGGGCGCGGCGCATGGGTAGCGGCGCTCGGGACGCGAACGCCGAGAAGCCGCGACGCCGAGTCGCACAAGCGCAGCCGGAGTGCACGGCGCGAGCGGGCATGTCAGGGTGAAACGCGGGGACCCCATGTCCGTTCGACCCGACCTGATTGACCCGGGCGCCGGCACCAGTCGCCCGAACCGGACCGGCAGGCGTCCTCCGATATGAGTCGTCCGAACAGGAGGGTGGACAATGACCGGTCCGGCACGCGAGGTGGCCCCGGGTATCCATATGGTCGCCCATGCACATGTGAACTGTTACCTGATCGAGGACGACGACGGCCTCACGCTCATCGACACCGGCCTGCCCGGGCACTGGCGTCCGCTCGGGCTGGCGATCCGCTCGCTCGGCCGCAGCCCCGGGGATCTGCGCGGCGTGGTGCTCACCCACGCACACTTCGACCACGTGGGGTCCGCCCGGCGGTTGCAGCAGCGGCTGGCGGTGCCGATCTGGGCAACCTACGAGGAACATGCGCTCGCGGCCCGGCCGTACCGGTACGTCCACGAGAACCCGCGCGCGGCGTATCCGATCAAGCACCCGAAGGCCGCGCCGATCATGATGGCCCTCGCCGGAGCCGGTGCGCTGTGGGTGCGCGGCGTCCGCGATCTGCGCACCTTGCACGTCGGGCGGGCACTCGATCTTCCCGGCCGGCCGCGGGTGCTGGCCACACCCGGCCACACGTTCGGCCACGTCGCCCTGCACCTGCCGGAGCGCGATGCGGTGATCTCCGGTGACGCGCTGGTCACCCTGGACCCCTACACCGCCCGGGTGGGGCCGCGGATCGTGGCCGGTGCCGCGACCGCGGACTCGGCGCGGAACCTGGCCTCGCTGCAAGCGATCGCCGATACTGGCGCACGCACCGTATTGCCGGGTCACGGAGAACCGTGGAACGGGGGCGCGCAGGGCGCGGTGGACCATGCACGCGCCGAGGGACCGTCCTGACGGTCCACCCCGGCGCCCTCCCGCCGGTGGCAGTTGCTCACCGGTAACCCCGGTGGCAGTTGCTCAGACCGGCCGGGGCGGGCCGACGCGGACGTGCACCAACGGGGAGAAATGCGTGAGCGGCTCACCGGGCGGCGACGGCAGCCCGTTGACCGCCAGCAGGTGCGCCGGCGCGCAGTGAGCGGTGGCCCGGTGCAACGGCCAGGGCTCGTGCTCGATCGGCGTGCGCCAGAGC
>Ga0079225_10001714_pt1 | contig 12441 bp, 9 predicted proteins | sample Poulit2012_FD_76344 | JGI IMG/M metagenome (GOLD analysis project Ga0079225, IMG submission 76344) | Agricultural soil microbial communities from Georgia to study Nitrogen management - Poultry litter 2012 | ecosystem: Environmental > Terrestrial > Soil > Agricultural land | place: USA: Georgia...
AAAGGAATTCTGGCAGGTAAAGCTCAATCTTTTATTGATGGAGCTGAAACTTACGGAGTAAACGAAATATATTTAATTTCGCATGCTTTACTGGAAACAGGAAACGGTACGTCTAAACTGGCAACAGGCGTAAAGTATAAAGGGAAAACAGTTTACAATATGTATGGAATAGGTGCTAGGGACAATTGCCCGTTAGAATGTGGGTCAAAATATGCCTATGAGGCCGGATGGTTCACACCAGAAGCAGCAATTAAAGGTGGAGCAGCGTTCGTAGGTAATAATTATCTTGGCGTGGGACAAGATACCTTATACAAAATGCGTTGGAATCCGGCATTTGCAGCAAAGAATGGCTATGCTTCTCACCAATATGCAACAGACATTGGTTGGGCGAGCAAGCAAACAACCAGAATGTACGAACTGTATAATCTGCTGGATGGGTATAATCTGTCACTTGATATACCAAAGTATAAATAGATAATTAGTTAAAAGGTACTCTATTTTTGTGGGGAAATGCAGAAATAGAGTGCTTTTTTTGGGAAAATAGGCGACGAAACTTAAAAAGGTTGGTAAAATAATATTTTTAATTTGAGTCGGGATTTGACTAATAAAATTATATCTTATATCATTTGGTTTGATTAAAATTTAAAATAAGTCCTTTTCTATATTTTAAAACTCGTCATATAAATGTTAAAAATACTAAAAGGTGGTTAAAAGATGAAAAACATTCTAATGCGATCTGGTATGTCACCAATGGATACATTCGATGCCTCTCACATTATACTTAATAACTCAATCGGAGGGAATGTGGGTAACCTAATATATGCATATAGTGTTTTCCGCACATTGATGACGGAAGAAACCACTATTACCCCTGATTATTATAAAATCGATCCAAATAAAGCCGATGAAATTAACGAAAAGTATGATTGTTATATAATTCCTTTAGCTGATGCTTTTCGTCAACAATTTGTTCCGGAATTACGTAGATACACAAAATTAATAAAAAAACTTAAAATCCCTGTCGTGGTTATTGGAGTGGGATTACGTGCTCCCTTTGAACCGAAGCTAAACGAGGGATTTCCATTTGATGAAGATGTAAAAGCTTTTGTCAGTGCGGTATTAGAGAAATCCAATATGATTGGTCTAAGGGGAGAAATTACTTCTAAGTATCTTACTGGATTAGGCTTTCGTGAAGATGTTGACCATACTGTAATTGGATGTCCTTCAATGTATGCTTTTGGTAGGGAATTAAACATTAGAGAAACAAATATCACCAAAGAGTCTATGATTTGTGTTAATTCATCTAAACTTTCTCCTAAAAACGTTTTGGATTTTATCACAAGAGGTATGGAGGAGTATCCAAATCATTATTTTATCCCGCAATGGATGAAAGAAATGAAATTAACTTATTTAGGATCACCGCCTGTAGAAAACAAATCGAGTGGAAATTACCCGGTTAAGATGTCAGATCCTACTTATATGAATAATAGGGTGCGTTTCTTTTTAAATGCCCCAACTTGGTTGGATTTTATGAGGCAAGCGGATTTAAGCTTTGGAGCAAGACTACATGGTAATATTACTGCTACTATTGCTGGAACACCAAGTATATTACTTCCAAAAGACGCCCGTATGAGGGAATTAGCAGAATATCACAGTTTGACTCATGTTATGGCAAATGAAATAACCGATGAAACAAAACTTTCTGATTTAATTGAGAAGTGTGATTTTCAACAACCTGCTAAAAAACAGGCAGGGAATTTTGACTACTTCATAGAATTCCTGAATCAGAATAACTTGGATCATATTTATAAGAATACATTTAATCCTTCAACTATCCCTTTGGATGAGAAGCTGGCTGAAATACAGTTGTTGCCTCCTATAACTCCAATTAGTGGGTGTAGCCTAGAGGAAATGGTAGAACGTTGGGAAAAATATTATCCCCTTGAAGAAAAAAAACAATCAAAAGCAAGAAAAAATAAAGATAAAAAGGTTAAAGCACAGCTAGCTCAAAAGGACAAAAGAATTAAGTATCTACAAGGTACTTTTAATAGAAAATCTGTGCGTTTGGCTTTGAAAACTGCCAACTTATTTAGAACGAAGTAATTTCCAAACAATTTTATTAAGTATAGGACCTAATACTAAAATTGAACACAAAATGAAAATGGTGTTCTTAGTAGATTAGGTCCTTTTCTAATCTAGAGAACACTTAAGGAAAATATTCTTTTGAATATGCGTCACGACTCAATTGTTGATAAACTACGATCTGTCATTTATTATGTAGGAGAATAGAATTTAACGTACGCAAGAACTGAAATTCGACAAATGTCCATTAACAGCGGCAACTATCGTCAAATAAATTAAATGTGATATAATAACTTAGTATCTAATATAACTGAGGTGAATAAATTGATCAATGCAGGTATTTTAGCAGGAGGGAAAGGTACACGCATGGGTAATGTCCCTATGCCAAAACAATTCCTTCCACTTAATGATAAGCCAATATTAGTTCACACCGTAGAAAAATTTATTTTGAATAATAACTTTGAAAACATTATTATTGCAACTCCAAAAGAATGGGTAAACCATACGATGGATACCTTGAAAAGTTATCAGGTAAACCTGCCTAAAGTTAAAGTGATTGAAGGCGGAAGTGATCGAAACGAAACTATCATGAATATTATTGATTTTATTGAGCAAGATCGCTCATTAACTGAAGAGGATATATTAGTAACTCATGATGCAGTCCGTCCATTTTTAACCCATCGTATAATTCAAGAAAATATCGAGCAAGGGCTTAAGAATAGTGCTGTAGATACAGTGATTAACGCAGTTGATACTATTGTGGAGTCAAAGGACAATGAATTTATTTCAGATATACCAAGACGTGAATATATGTTTCAGGGACAGACGCCACAAACATTCAATGTTAAAAAACTAAAAGAACTGTATAACCAGTTAACGAAAGAGGAGAAAACAATTCTAACAGATGCGTGTAAGATCTTTTCTCTTAAAGGTGAAGCAGTCAAATTGGTACAAGGTGAAGTTTTTAATATCAAGGTAACTACTCCATATGACTTAAATGTTGCAAATGCTATTATTAAAGGGAGTTTAGATCAATGATAAATCAGGTTTATCGACTAGTGTCACCTAGACAATTCGAGGTAACGTACAAGGATGAAGCAATTATTTCGAACAAAGTGGTCATTAGACCAACTCACCTTTCTATTTGTGCTGCTGATCAACGATATTATACAGGTACCCGTGGAAAGCAAGCTATGAAGGAAAAATTGCCTATGGCTCTCATTCATGAGGGCGTTGGTGAAGTGGTTTATGATCCAACAGAAAAATTAAAGATAGGCACTAAAGTAGTAATGGTTCCAAATACACCGACTCAAACCGATCCATTTATAGGAGAAAACTATTTAAGATCAAGCAAATTTAGATCTAGTGGATATGACGGATTTATGCAAGACTATGTTTTCTTAAATCATGATCGTATTGTTGAATTACCGGAAGAGATTGATATGGATGTTGCAGCTTTTACAGAATTAGTAACTATTACTGTTCATGCTTTAAGTCGTTTTGAGAAGAAAGCACACCTCAGAAGAGAAACATTTGGTGTGTGGGGCGACGGTAATTTAGGTTATATAACATGCCTTTTTTTGAAAAAGTTATATCCTGAAAGTAAAGTTATTATTTTTGGGAAGACAGGTTATAAATTAAATCATTTTTCTTTTGTAGATGATGCGATAAAAATAGATGAAATTCCTGATACATTAATGATTGATCATGGTATTGAGTGTGCTGGAGGAAAAGGAAGCCAATATGCTATCGATCAGATCATTGACCATATTAATCCTGAAGGAACAATTAGTCTTTTGGGTGTTAGTGAATATCCAATTGAAGTTAATACAAGAATGGTGTTAGAAAAGGGATTGACCATATTTGGCAGTAGTCGTAGTGGTACAGATGATTTTCAACGTACAATAGATATTTATAAGGATTATCCCGAAATCACAGAGTATTTAAGTACCTTAATTGGTGGGGTGTTTGATGTGAAAAAAATTAATGATGCCACTAAAGCCTTTGAAAGTGATTTATCTAATTCTTGGGGTAAAACAGTCATGAGATGGATGATCTGATATGAGTTGGATGCAACTGTTGAAAAGGACATATATCATTGTTTTTAAGTTATTACTCCAGTTAGCCTATAGTACGTTATCATCTTTTAAAAAAACCGATAACAAAAAGGTAGTTATTGCATTATACAGAACTAATGAACTGGATGATAACTTAAAATTTATATCCAACGAAATCAACAAACAACTTCCAGATGCTAAGATTCATCTTGTTTTTGGGGAAAACAAGATGAATCTTAAGTTGTTTAAGGAAATAGTAAAGTTATCTGACGCACGTTATTTAATTTTAGATGATTATTATTTACCGATCTACCTCGTGAACTTAAAAGGGAATTTAAAAGTTATACAGCTATGGCATGCGGCGGGAGCTTTAAAGAAATTCGGTTATAGTACAGTTGGAACTAAGTTTGGTCCTAATAATGCTTATCTGGATCTGGTGCCCATACATTCAAACTATACACATGTGTATATATCTGCGGCTAAATTTACAAATTATTATGCAGAAGCTTTTAATATGGACCCAAGCAGAATATATCCTTTGGGTGTACCAAGAACCGATCTTTTTAACAATAAAGAACTGTGCAATTTAACTAAGGAAAAAATTTATAAAGATTATCCGGTCCTTGATAAGAGTGGATTTGTAAATATACTTATAGCGCCAACATATAGGGCACAGGGGATTTATTTAGAGTCACCATTAGAAGTTCTTGATTCTGTCATAAATATTGCAAGTCTGTTAAATAATAATATAAAGATAATTTTCAAGCCCCACCCTTACATGAAAGAAGAAGAAATTGAGCGTTTGCAGGAATGTAGGAATGTTATCATTGTCAATGAGTACCCGATTAACGAGTGGATGCTGATTGCCGATGCTTTTATAACAGATTATTCATCGGCGATATTTGAATTCTCTCTTTTAAAAAAGCCTATGGCTCATTTTGTTCCGGATAAGAAGCAATACGGCCAAAATCGTGGTTTTTATCAAGAACTTGAAATAAGCTCAGATGGAACAATTCTACAAAACGATTTTCAATTAAAGGAATGGATAAATGCTAGAGAGTATAATCAACATTTTGATTCCTCACGTATGATTAAATACAATTTTGATAAAACAGAAAATGTTTCTCGTGAAATTGTTAAACATTTTATTTCTGAATAGAAAGAGGCTGTCACAATGTTCGTATCATCAATTGATAATAAAAATGTTCAAATAAGAAACGAAGCTAAAGTTGAAAGCGGAATAACTAAGTTAAATATAAATGGTCCTTATTTAGAGATCGAGGGCTACGCATCGATTGAAGGATTATTCACCTATACTGAGGAAAGAATTCGAAAAACGCTTTTGCTAATCCCAAAAGTAAATTTTGAAGATTTTAGAGAGAAAAACAACGAGCAAGCCGAATTATCGGATGAAGAAATCCTTGAATTACATATGTTTAAATATCCGCTCGATAATTGTAAACTCTCAGAACTTAGGGAAGTGGAAAATGTTGAGGAAGACGGGGATCAGTTAAACGGGTTTAAAACCTTCATCGATCTATCCTCAATTAGTAATAATAAACCATTGCAAGCAGGACAATACGATGTATTTATAAAGTTGGAGCAAATGTTTCAAGACCAAGATGATGTCAAGTATGAAAAGATAATCCCGGTATCAAACGTTAAGAAATTTTTGAAGAACGAAATGCTTACAACTAAACTTCATTACTTTTCAAGTAAAAGGGTTTTAAAATATAATTTAGTAATAACGTTTAATACAATAAGTAAAACTTTGCGGTTAAAGAATACATTATTACAATCGTTTGATCCGCGGGAAATCCCAGATAATGAAAATGTAAAAGAAGGGAAGTATCTCCAGGCATTTAAAAGGAGATTTTTCAAGTTATTCTATATGTTGTTTTGTATGTTTCCAATAAATAACAATAAAGTAACATTTGCCTCCGACAGCCGTTCTGAAATCAATGGAAACTTCTTTTTTGTTTATGAGGAACTATACAAGCGTAATCTTAATTTAGATATCAAGATGATTTTTAATGAAAGAATTAATAATAAAAAGACCTTTCCGGATTTGTTTCATATGGCATATCAGTTTGCCACATCTAAAATTATTCTTCTAGATGACTTTTATCCTCTAGTATACCCGTTGAAAATTCGCAAAAATGCTGATTTAATGCAGGTCTGGCACGCGGCGGGTGCATTTAAAACGTTTGGTTATAGTCGGATAGGAAGACCGGGCGGTCCTTCACCGCATTCGAAAAACCATAGGAATTATACGAAAGTTGTTGTAAGCAGTGAAGGCGTAAGGAAAAATTATGCTGAAGGTTTCGGCGTGTCATTAGACAAAGTTTATGCAACAGGTATTCCAAGGTCAGACATTTTTTTTGATAAGGATTATAAATCTTATGTAAAGAAAACATTGCAAACTAAATATCCATTTTTAAAAAACAAAAAGGTTATTTTATTTGCTCCAACCTTTCGTGGTAATGGCCAAGCTTCCGCCCATTATCCATTTGAAATCCTTAATTTAAAAAAAATATATGAAGAACTCCATGATGAATATGTTTTTTTATTTAAAATTCATCCATTTGTTAATAATGAGCTCCATATTCCTTATGAATATGCAGACTTTTTTTACGACCTTAGTCACTACCGTGAGATAAATGATCTGTTACTAGTTACAGATATTTTAATTACAGACTATTCATCTGTCTGTTTTGAATTTGCTTTGCTAAATAGGCCGATGTTATTTTTCGCATTTGATGTTGATCAATATATTGAAGAGCGCGATTTTTACTACGATTTCTTCGACTTTATTCCAGGTCCTTTGCTTAAAACAACATCGGAAATTGTCGATACAATTAAAAATGAGGATTTTGAATTAGAGAAAATCAAGCCTTTTGTAAATTACTTTTTTGATGATACATTGGGTAGAGCCTCTGAAAATGTTGTGGATCAGATGATCATACCTAGTTTAAATCATGAAAAAGAATTAGAAGAAAATGAGGCAAGTTTGCTAACACCACCATCATCAAGAATTGAATTATTTAAACGCTCGATTGAGGAAGAAGAGAAGTGAATAAGGACTGCTGGGGGCTTCCGAAATGTCCATTTAAATGGACATTTCAGGAATTCTACACAATGCTTGAAGAAAGAGAAGGTGTAATCACCACGGCCCAAAAGATTTCATCCGTTAATAATCAGGACATTATCAAGACGTATCAAAATCCTGATTATTTATTTCAATTACGAAATAGACCGAGTTCAATCGTTTACTTTTTCACAAAAATCATAAGATGGATTATAATCAAAGACTATTTTCCGGTCTATATAAGCTCCTTAAACAAAACAATTATCCTGATTCTTCGACTCAAATCACAAGTTATGAAGCCTCATTTATATGTATTTATAAATCCGGAGAAGCACTACTCGTTATTGCATGGAGACTTTATTCCTGAAAATATAAAAGTAAAGGAACAAGATGAAACTCTTCAAGTATTTGATTGGGCTTTATTTACAACGGGTTCTCATTTTATAGAAATAGCAAGATATTTAATATCATCATTAGTCCCTTATTCCAAGGTTAAAGAATTATATCTAGCGAATGATGAAACCGGAGGGAAACTTTCGTTAATAGAAGAAATCCTTTTCCTGTATGCACTTATTCTTCTTTACCTCTAAGATTGAAAACCAAAAAAGTAGAGGAACCCTCAGATGATTGTATTCTACCAGCCTTTAGATGACCTGTAATCATGCGTTTCTCAATTAAAGCAGGAATTTAGAGTTATTGTGCAGTCACTTTTGAACGATAGAAAAGAAACTATTCAGCAAAATACAAAATTAAAGAAAAAAACAGACGTTGAAGGTAAAAAAACAAAGCACATTTCAAGTTGCAAAATGTATTAAGTAGTAAATCACGGAAAACAACAGCTCCACTGCGCAAGTTTATGGAACGAAGTTAAAAAGACCAAACATAAAATAACCAATCCTAAATTGCATTATCGGAGTTTTCAGCGATGCGAGAGAAGTATGAATAAATTTATATACAATACCCAATCCGTCAGAAGTAGAACGTTAATTTCAAGAATTCTTCTAAGAGATATCGAAGTACAAGAAACGTATTAACTTTGAGAATACACAAATCTACATTTACAAAAATTATGTATTTTTGTTAAAACATGATAATATTTGTAAGTAAAGAAATACAAGCTAAAATAGATGAAGTATTTGAGAAAGGGCTCAAAAGGTAAAGGAGTTATAAATTGCATTATTCGATATTTTATATCACAGTGAAGCCGACTCTACTTGAACACTGTGTCATTCCTTAGGAATCCCGCTAGCTGAATTTAGGAAATGATTGTTCATGATACTCTGAATGTGCGGAAAGAGCTCTCAAATTCTGAAGTTTGTTCATCTCTAACAGAAACACTACCTTAGCACAAAGAAGATCGAGGGTGATGATTTTGGTCGGCCTATAAATCAGCGGAATTTGTATCAAACAAAGACTAAAAAAATTTAATAATAGGAACCGAAACAGATTGATGTGAAAGTTCTCTTGAGTAAATCTTGTCAAAAACGTGAAGGTGATATATATGGACAAAGTTTTTATAGTAATGTATAAATTAAAACCTGATGAGGGTGGGGGCATAAACAGGGCAGTTATGAATCGCTCGAAAAACCTTACTGAAAGAGGTTATGATGTAAGTATTCTTACATTTGGTGATTTTAACACTAAGAAGGTTGAAGAAAAATTCAGGAAAATGGATAGATTGGATAAACGGGTAAAACTTCTTAATATCTATGATTATTATCGCAATAAAAATGCTAGAACTAAAATAACAAAGAGCCAAATGAAGTATTACAAAAAATCTGCAAAGCTTTATGAGAAAGGTTATCAAGTTCAAATAGATGAATCAAAGATGTTTGCACGATATTTTAATAACGGAATATATACCAAGTACAAGAGATGGAAAAAAAACGGTGATTTAAGCCATATCAATTACTTCAATGAAAGCAGAAAAAGAATTGCTCGTGAGGAATTTCATGCGAGTGGCTATGTTACAAAAAAGACATATTATGATCCGGCCAATAAAAAGCCGATGCAAACTTTGTATTATACTCGCGATGGTTTTTGTTTCTTGCACAGTTGGTATACAAAAAATAATAATTTAGGTAAGCACTTTCTTTTTGATCGCAACTCGCAAGAAGTTAAACTCTTTAATAGCAACTCGGAGTTTTATACACATTGGTTAAATCGTCTGTGCTTGAAACAGATCCGAAAGCCGTATGTCATTTGTGATTCAGCAGGAAGCGCTCCAAAAGTAATGAATATGGAGCAGGATATAGCATACAGGATATATGTAATACACACTAATCATTTTAAGCATCCTCATGAGGTAGGAAGTCCTATTAAACCAGAAATAAAAAAGATTTTGGATAATTTAAAAGAGGTAGATCGTGTTGTTGTGTTGACCGATAAACAAAAACAAGATATTACTAAAGAATTTAATGATTATGGTAATGTTTATGTCATCCCTCATAATGTTCAAGAGGTATCGAATGAAAAAATTAAGAAGAATAAAACCGTCTCTATTATAGCCAGGTTAAGTCCTATTAAACAAATATCTCATGCAATCGAGGCATTTCAACAGGTGGTTCAAGAAATTCCAGACGCAAGGTTGGAGATAAGGGGAACTGGGAGACAAGAGGAAAAGTTGAGAAAAAAAATAGTAACGCTTAATTTGAGTCAAAATGTATTTTTGAAAGGGTATGCGTACAATACTGATTTGGTATATAAAAGGTCACTATTTACTTTGTTAACATCAAAATACGAAGGTTTTTCTTTGGTAATACTAGAGTCAATGGCTAATGGCACACCAGTGATTAGTTATGATGTGAATTATGGACCAAGCGATATCATTACTGATGGGGAAGATGGTTACTTGATTAAGCAAGACAAACAAGTACTAGCTGATAAAATGATTGAACTTTTAAAGAACCCAAAACAGGCGCGTAAAATGGGTAAGATCGCTAAAAAAAATGTATTAAAAATGTTTAATGAAAAAAGGGTTATTGATAAATGGGTTCAATTGTTCAATGATTTAAAAAAGGAAAGACCATAAGATCGTTATCCTAGAACGTCTCCTTGCGTAAATATATTAGTTTTTACAACTTTTAACCAAAAGTTTAATGAATTAAGGGTAAGCATCAAATCCCCATCTGAAGGCAGATGGGGATTTGACAATCATGGGATACAATATCTTTTGCAATGTACGATTGGGATAATTCTCAAACAAGTCATCCCGCTTTAAATAAGCAGTTTGTAATTGTGTGCTATTTATGCAGATAGTGCTGAAAAATTTGCTCGAAATAAAAGCAAGATACAAGCTACGCGTAACAAAAATGTTATCTTTCATGCACCTTATTTTGATCTGGAAGAAAAAGAATCTGGCCCATTAATGAAGACAATAGAAATTATTGTGACGAAGAAAAGTATGGGACAGTTTGGTTTTATACCTTCAGTAGTGGCTGAAGCAGTTTACGAGAAGTTCTGTTATTGGAATACGGTCATCAAGCGTGAGCGTGTTGTAAAGGAAATATTCAAATAGGCTTTACACTCTAAGGATTTTCATAAAAGGGTAAGCCTTATTATCATTGTTTTTTATGGTTCTTGCTTGTATAATTCTAGATTAGTTATTAAAATTATTTATAATTGAGAGGATCAAGCGATGAAATCTGCACTTATTGTTATCAAAGAACAAATAAAACATTTTTATTTGGTAAGAAGGCTCTCTTTATACGAGTTAAAAAGCCAAAATAAAAACAACTATTTAGGAGTGGCCTGGGAAATTATAAATCCTGCTATCCAGATTTTAATTTATTGGTTTGTATTCAGCACAATCAGAGAACGGGAGCCAATCGAAATGAATGGTGGGGAGATACCGTTTTTCCCTTGGCTATTAGCAGGTTTCTTTTTGTGGATATTCTTTTACCAATCATTGATTGAGGGTTCAAAGTCGATTTATAGCCGTTTACGAATGTTATCCAAAATGAATTTCCCGATGAGTGTCATTCCAAACTATGTAATCTTTTCTAAGTTTTATGTACATTTATTTATGTTAGTAGTTGCGATGGTTCTCCTACAGTTTATGGGCTACTTTGTTAATATATACTACTTGCAGTTTATCTACTTTATTTTTGCGACCTTTTGTTTAATATATGCTATATCGCTTATTACTTCGACACTGTCAACAATAGTTAGGGATGTACACATGCTGTTGAATTCCACATTACGGATGTTGTTATATTTATCAGGTGTCTTGTGGCCAGTAACGCTTTTATCTGACTTTCCAACCGTTATGAATCTGATGAAGCTGAATCCTTTGTTTTACTTAATAGAAGGATATCGATCAGCATTTTTTGGTGTGAATTGGTATTTTATTGTAAACTGGCAATACACGCTTTATTTCTGGATATTGGTTATTGTATTATTCTTATTTGGTTCAATGTTACACGTCCGATTCAGAAAGCATTTTATTGATTACTTGTAGAGGCCTGTGATAATCATGGAAAAAGCAATCATTGCGAAAGATATATCCAAAAAGTATAAATTGTATAATGACACGAAAGAACGTCTATTTGATCTGATTACTCCGAAAAGTTATGGAGAGGAATTCTATGCATTAAGAGATGTAAACTTTGAAGCGGAAAAAGGGGATACTGTCGGATTCATAGGGATTAACGGCTCCGGGAAGTCTACGCTTTCAAATATAATTGCTGGTATTGTCCCTGCAACAAATGGAGATGTGACAGTAAATGGAGAAGCTTCTTTAATAGCCGTTGCAGCAGGATTAAAAGGTGATTTAACAGGCAGAGATAATATCGAGCTAAAACTGTTGATGCTTGGCTTTAATAAAAAAGAAGTATTAGAGCTTGAGCCGGATATTATAGAATTTGCAGAACTGGAAAAGTTTATCGATCAGCCTGTGAAATCCTATTCAAGCGGGATGAAGTCCCGCCTTGGATTTGCTATTTCAGTTAACGTCGACCCTGACATTTTGATCATTGACGAAGCTTTATCCGTAGGGGACAAAGCCTTTGCTGAAAAGAGTTTAAATAAAATGAAAGAATTTAAAAAACAGGGGAAAACCATGATATTTGTTAGTCATTCGATTGGCCAAATGAAACAATTCTGCGAAAAAATATTATGGTTGGAGTTCGGAATGGTGAAAGATTACGGAACTGTGGAAGAAGTTATTCCAAGATATGAGGCATTTCTACAGCGATGGCAAAAGATGTCTAAAAA
>Ga0079225_10001715_pt1 | contig 12434 bp, 12 predicted proteins | sample Poulit2012_FD_76344 | JGI IMG/M metagenome (GOLD analysis project Ga0079225, IMG submission 76344) | Agricultural soil microbial communities from Georgia to study Nitrogen management - Poultry litter 2012 | ecosystem: Environmental > Terrestrial > Soil > Agricultural land | place: USA: Georgia...
AAACGATCTCCTTAAAATAGGCTTAAAAATAGAGAAACGGTGCTCAGTTTAACTGAACACCGTTATTTTATTTGCTCGGTTTTGTCCCAGCTTCTTTATTTTTATCATTTATTTTTAAATAAAAAATGGATTATCTCTAATGAATAACCTTAATTTTATTCACTTTTCAGTTGGAGGATTTATAAACATCGACTGTTATCTTTTACAAAAATATAGTAAAATAAAAGCATAAAGGAGAGGCAAAGCCGTTGATGGAACGAGTATTACTAATCGCATTACAAAAGATCAATCGTGAACGAACTGTAAATGCAATTTATCATTTACTTACGGGAAAGCGTTCAATTCAAACAATTCAAGATGCCCATTTGTTTGAACTTGATGCTTTTTTCGGAATTGAACCTAGATTGTCCTTTGAGGATTTTCACCAAAATGTAACGAACTTAATTAGGACAAATAAGGTAACTAAGGTTAAAAAAGATACGTTCTTGTTAACGGAGGAAGGATATAAGTCAATTAATAATCCTTTTTCTTATCCTTTTTATTTTAAAGGGATTGAATATGCTTCATATGATCGTGAATGGATGAGACGTCTCACTTTAATGATTCAAGTGTGGACGAATCAAAATAAACAAATAAAACGATACATCCCAATCGTTGACCAACCAGCAACGATCCGTTGGGTAAAGGCTTTTTACCGTACGTTAAAGAAAGGTACTGACGAATATATAAAAACATTGTACGATGAACTTATTAAGCTCTTAGAGCCTTTGCCAGATAGTTATGTACAAATGTTTATAAAACAACTTACGACTCCAGTACAAATTGGACTTACAAAAGAACAACTCGCCACGCTCTTTCATATGTCACCCGTTGATATACAATTACATAAAACAAATTATATTCATTACATGTTGGGGGTAATTAATCGAAATAAAAAGACGTATCCATTACTTTATACGTTCGGACAAGACTTATTTGAAAAACATCCGAGTCAAACGATTACAAATTCCGCGCAAATAACGAAACGATTCGTTGAACAAGGACTTACTCCAGAGCAAATCGCTAACAAACGCCGTTTAAAAACGTCGACAATCCACGATCATCTCGTTGAAATTTCGTTGCAAGATCCATCGTTTCCGTTAGACCGCTTCATTTCTCAAAAGGAGCAAGAAGAGATAAAGCGGGCTGTAAAAACTTTAAAAACTTTTAAATTAAAAGATATTAAAGATAACGTAAGCGATACGATTTCATATTTTCAAATTCGTTTAACATTAACGAGGATAAAAAATGAAGAAAAAGAGGGTACCTATGAATAAGCAATTAGAATCTATTTTATATACCCATTTTAATTACAAACAATTTCGTCCTGGACAAAAAGAAATTATCGAAAGCGTATTACAAGGTGAAGATGTATTAGGCATTTTACCGACAGGATCTGGAAAGTCGCTATGTTATTTATTGCCAAGTATAATCCTACCTTACCCAACAATCGTCATTTCTCCGTTAATATCGTTAATGGTCGATCAAGTAAAGGAGACAAAAGCTTTTCATCTAAAAGAAGTCGTGGCCTTACATAGTATGTTAACGTTTGAAGAGCGCGAACGAATTTTGCAAAACTTACATACGTTCAAAGTAATTTATATGTCACCGGAATTACTGCAAAACGAACGAATGACGCATCTGCTTAAAAGGATGAAAGTTAGTTTGTTTGTAATCGATGAAGCCCATTGTATTTCCCAATGGGGTTACGATTTTCGACCTGATTATCTCCGGTTAAAAGATGTAATTGACGATTTAGGAAATCCACCGGTTTTAGCTCTATCTGGAACGATTACACCGGAGATTGAACGGGATATTCTTTTAGAACTAGACAGAAAAAAGATGCGCGTTTTGCATTACGATACAGAAAGAAAAAATATCATCTTATCAGTCGAAAGAATCGAAGGAAAAATTCGTAAAGATGAACGATTACATCAATTAGTTTCTCAATATCATGTACCAACGATTATTTATTTTTCCAGTCGTGCTCGGGCTGAAGAAGTAGCAAAGGAATTACAACGTCTTTTTCCTGAAAAGCATATCGCTTATTATCATGGAGAATTAGATCCCACCTCCCGCCTAAAAATACAACAGCAGTTTATTTATGATCAACTTGATATCATTTGTGCCACAAGTGCTTTTGGTATGGGAATTAATAAACCGAATGTTCGACTCGTTATTCATTATCATTTACCTTCGCAATTAGAATCGTTTATTCAAGAAATAGGCCGGGCTGGCCGGGATGGAAAGAAAAGCCTAAGTATTCTTTTATATGAACGAGGAGATGAACATATCCCCCTCCACCTAATTGATCAAGAAGTGCCGACAGAACAGGAAGTGCGTACGTTTTTAAACTATTTATACGTCTTAGCAAGAAATCGTCAAGTGCTTTCTACATCTGCTACACAAATAGCAACGACATTACAAATGGAAGAGATTAATGTACGACTTTTACTTTATCAAGCCGAATACTTTAACTTAATTAAAAATTCACAAATTATTTACGATCTTGATAAGTGGAAAAACGCCCTTACACAAATCGTTTCTGAAAATGAAGCAAGAAGAAAAAGAAAACGAGCGAAATTACAACAAATGCTCGATTATGTTCATGAAGAAGATTGTTTACGAACCCAGTTATATAAGCACTTTCAAAGCTCCGTTTTGAAATTAGGGGATCAATGTTGTTCTAACTGTAGTTATAATGCTACAACAATACTGGAAAATAAAGAGAAAGTTAAACCGATACAATCGAAAAATTGGCAAAAGGAACTCGCTTACGTATTAGGAATAGGAGAATCGATATGAAGCATCGGGAACTAATTGAAAAAATTTCCCCAAAAGAATTGAAGAAAACTGTATATTTATCGCAATTGTTATTTTTATTCATTGGTATTGGGTTAGCCTTTGTTTTTTTCGATCGTATAGAAGCTTTCACCAGTTTATTCATTTTTGATTTAGAGGAAATTTTTTATTACGGTGTTTTACTCGCCTTCGTATTAATAATAATAGAATTAATTTTGTATAATGCGATTGATCAGAAACATTTCGATGATGGCGGAATTAACGAGAAGTTATTTCGTAACCAATCGGTCGGTTCAATCTTTTTTATTGCGTTAACGGTAGCGATATGTGAAGAACTATTGTTTCGAGGAGTAATTCAAACGACTTTTGGCTATTTATTTGCAAGTAGTTTGTTCGTCGTTTTACATACTCGCTATTTAAAAAAGCCGGTTCTTTTAGGCTTACTAATTGTGACTAGTTTTTTAATAGGTTTTATTTTTGAAGTGACGAGCAATTTACTCGTTACGATTACCTTTCATTTTGTCGTTGATTTCGTCCTTGGCCTTTATATAAAATTTTCGAAATGAGGTGGGAGCGTTGAAGGAGCGAAACGAGCGTCATCAAGCCGATCAATTAATGAAGCTTTTTCAAGAGGTGGCAAATCATCAACCGGAAGATTACGAAGAGGAAGAGGGGATAGAAGAAAAAGTAACTGAAGAACGTTCATATGAAGAATATGTCGAATTAGATTTATTAAACTTACCCCCGAGAAGAGAAGTGCATGGGCAGCGGAAAGTTCGTTATTCTTTAAGTTTTTCGAGTCCCTTTTTCCGACTATTTTTCATAATCATACTCATTGTTGTCATCGTATTTATTTTATATTATGTAGGAGTGTTACAATTTCCTCTAGCGTTCTTCTAATTAAAGTTTAACAATCATATAGTATACAAATAGATAATAGCACCATAGGTTAAAACATGATATGATAAGTATACGAATCATGGCGTATCATTTGCTTGTAAAATAGTATGATAGGAGAGTGACACCGTGAAAATTGCTGTCCTCTACGGTGGAGTGTCAAACGAGCGGGAAGTATCAATTTCGAGTAGTAAAGGAATTATTCAAGCGTTAAAAAATAACGGGCACGATGTCCTTAGCATCGACTTTCACCCAGATCGATTAGAAGAACTGATCCAATTAGATGTCGATTTAGTTTTTATCGGTTTACATGGTAAATATGGAGAAGATGGTTCGATCCAAGGACTTTTAGATATGTTAAAAATTCCTTACGTTGGTTCTGGAGTTTTAGCATCATCTTTAGCAATGGATAAGTATAAAGCTAAACAGATGTTTCAAGCTGTTGGTATTCCGACGGCAAAGGATGAACAGTTTTACTTAACAGTCGACAGTGACCTCGATCAAGTAGTGGAAAAAATTCATTCGTCTTTCAGCTTTCCTTTTGTGATTAAACCGAATCGGGAAGGCTCGACGGTCGGATTATCCGTTGTGAAAAATGAAACAGAAACTCTTAATGCTTTAAAAAAGGCAATGGAAAATGATCCTTTTGTATTAGTCGAACAATTTATCGACGGGATGGAATTAACGGTTCCCGTCCTAGGAAGGCTCGATAAAGAACGAGCTTTACCAATTATAGAAATTGTACCGAAAAATGAAATATACGATTATGAATCTAAATATACTGAAGGGGGAAGTGAACATATTATTCCTGCTCGTATAAGCGATGAGTTAACGGAACAAATTAAACAATACGCTGTAGCTGCTCACAGAGTATTAGGTTGCAAGACGTACTCACGCGTCGACTTTTTACTAACTAATGACGGGACTCCGTACATATTAGAAGTAAATACATTACCAGGAATGACCCCGACTAGTTTATTTCCAGATTCAGCCCAAAGTGAAAACATTACTTACGATGAAATGATTGAAATGCTCGTTCAATTATCGATTGAAGAACGGGACTAACAAATAAAAATATTCATAACTTGCATATTAAATAATGAACTTTCACATACATAGATAGGGAACAGTAGGAGGTAAAGAAAATGGTAGCCGATCAATCCGGACGACAGAAACAAACAGAAGAAAGAGAAACGACGGATCTATTACAATCGACGAGAACCGTATTGAAGGATGCGTTAGACAGACTCGGATATCCAGAAGAGGTATACGATTTATTAAAGGATTCTTTACGGATGATTAAAGTACGTATTCCCGTCAAAATGGACGATGGTTCGGTAAAAGTGTTTACTGGATTTCGAGCGCAACATAATGACGCTGTAGGTCCAACGAAAGGTGGCGTACGTTTTCACCCAGATGTCACAGAAGACGAAGTAAATGCCCTAGCGATTTGGATGAGTTTACGGGCAGGGATTGTCGATTTACCATTAGGTGGCGGAAAAGGAGGAATCATTTGTGATCCTCGTGAAATGTCGTTTAGAGAATTAGAAACTTTAAGTCGTGGTTACGTCCGTGCTATAAGTCAATTTGTCGGTCCGACGAAGGATATTCCATCACCAGATATTTTTACAAATTCACAAATTATGGCCTGGATGATGGATGAATATAGTCGTATCGATGAGTACAATAACCCTGGTTTTATTACCGGAAAGCCAATTGTTCTCGGTGGCACCCATGGACGAGAGTCTGCAACGGCAAAAGGTGTGACATTCTGTATTAAAGAAGCAGCGAAAAAGCGTGGTTTAGAAATAGAAGGATCACGGGTTGTTGTTCAAGGCTTTGGAAATGCAGGTAGTTATTTAGCGAAATTTCTCCATGAGGCAGGTGCACTCGTTGTCGGCATATCTGATGCCCACGGTGCCTTATACGATCCAGAAGGATTGGACATTAATTACTTGTTAGATCGCCGTGATAGTTTTGGTACGGTGACAACTTTATTTAAAAACACGATTTCTAATCAGGAGTTATTAGAATTAGATTGTGATATTTTAGTACCAGCAGCCGTCCAAAAACAAATAACTAAAGAAAACGCAGAAAAAATAAAAGCCGAAATAATCGTCGAAGCAGCAAATCGTCCCACAACAGACGAAGCGACAGAAATATTAACGGAGCGAGGGAAATTACTCGTTCCGGATATTCTTGCATCGGCGGGAGGAGTGACGGTATCTTATTTCGAATGGGTGCAAAATAAGCAAGGATATTACTGGTCGGAAGAAGAAGTTGAAAAACGTTTATATAATGTGATGCATAAAGCGTTTGAGACGATTTACAACACTGCCCAAACCCGCAACGTAGATATGCGTGTAGCAGCTTATATGGTCGGTGTGCGGAAAATGGCGGAAGCTTCTCGTTATCGCGGTTGGGTATAATAATTTAAATATGTATTTAAATAAAAAGAACAAAGATTTTCCTCTAAAGTATCATTTTTATACTTTAGAGGTTTTTTTGTTTAACAAAACTTGAATCATTTTCTCCATTTCTTCCTTATTTACTTTTTTCACTAGATTAAAAACTTTTTTTCCTATGAGTTCAATAATGTATAAAATAAAACTTTCGTCAAAAAATAACGTTAAACGAAAATGGAGGTAATGTTTATGAATGTAAAACAATTAAGTTTACTTTTTACACTATTTATTAGCATCACTTTATGTATAAATATTGTAGAAAATAAGCAAGTTAATGCCTTTACAGATCAAGTAATTCAACACGGAGCTGTCGGTGAAGATGTAATTGAATTACAAGCCCGTTTAAAACATATCGGTTTTTTCACTGGAGAAATTGATGGGGTTTTCGGTTGGCGAACGTATTGGGCATTACGACATTTCCAATATGAATTTGGCTTACCTATTGACGGTATGGCCGGAGAAAAGACGAAGGAAAAGTTAGTTAAAGCAACGGAATATAATCCTGAAAAAGTAAAACAAGAAATGTATGGAACTGCAAGTACTCCTTCTAAACCCCAAGGTGAACAAGCGAAGGAGCAAGGGACGAAACAAGAACAAACAGAAGGCCAAGGGCAGGGAGATGAATTACAGACTAAAAAGGTAAACGTACCCCAAGGCTTTTCACAAAACGATATTAATTTAATGGCAAATGCAGTTTATGGAGAAGCAAGGGGTGAGCCTTACGAAGGTCAAGTAGCGGTAGCAGCAGTCATATTAAATCGAGTTCAAAGCTCGACCTTTCCGAATACAATCTCAGGTGTCATTTTTGAACCTCGAGCTTTCACAGCTGTAGCAGACGGACAAATTTGGTTAACACCGAATGAAAAGGCAAGACAAGCCGTTCTAGATGCAATCAATGGCTGGGATCCATCAGGGAATGCCCTTTATTATTTCAACCCAGATACGGCTACAAGTGGTTGGATTTGGACAAGGCCACAAATCAAACAGATAGGAAAGCATATATTTTGTAAATAAGAAAGGATAGGGTTGATTACATGTTACGGACAATTACAATTATTTTTCTTTCAATTGGTCTAATCGGAACCGTTTATTGGGGATATAAAGAACATCAAGAAAAGAATGCGTTACTAATTCATGCAGAGAACAATTACCAACGTTCTTTCCATGAATTGTCCTACCATATGGATTTATTTCATGACTCCATTGGAACGTCTTTAGCAATGAATTCAGGAGAAAAATTATCCCCCCAATTCGTTGAGATTTGGCGCATTACCTCGGATGCTTTATCAAATGTGAGTCAGTTACCGCTATCGTTAATCCCGGTCCATAAAACAGAAGAATTCCTTTCAGAGATTGGAAACTTTACCTACCGGACAGCAATTCGTAACTTAGACGATGAACCATTGAATGATGATGAAGTTGAAACTTTGTATAATCTATACGATCAAGCAGCAAATTTAAAAGACGAACTACGACAAATGCAACATGACGTATTAAAAAATAATTTACGCTGGATGGATGTAGAGCTTGCTCTAGCTACCCAAGATGAACCGAAGGACTCGACGATCATCGATGGCTTTGAAGCAGTAGAAAAATATGTGGATCAAATTTCCACAGGATCAGCTGAAGTTTCATACTTACAATCACCTAAGCAAAAAGAAGGCTATCAAGCCCTCGATGGAAAAAAGAAAACAGAAGAAGAAATTGTTAACTTTAGTAAAGAGCTTTTCGATTTAGAAGACGATATTGAAATTTCTATAAATAGAAGTGGTGATGGTGCTGATATTCCGTTTTACTCCGTGTTTTATGAAGATGGAAAGCGGGTTTATATGGACATTACAGAAAAAGGCGCACATCCAATGAATATATTAGTTGAACGAGAAATTGAAAAATCTAAACTTTCGTTAAACGATGGATTAATCGAAGCAGAGAAATATTTGAAGGAATTCGGTTATGAGCAATTGGACTTATTACAAAGTCAGCAGTTCGGCGATGTTGGCGTGTATACATTTTTAAATACAGAAAGTGATGTACGTATATATCCAGATTCAATCGTTATGAAAGTAGCCTTAGATAACGGCGATATTGTCGGTCTAAATGCAAATGACTATTTATATAATTATCATGAACGGACTATAGAAGAGCCTAAGATCTCTGCAGAAGAAGCAAGAGAAACCGTAAATAAAGGGGTTCAAATTCATGATGAACATTTAGCAATTATTGAAAATGAATTAAATGAAGAAGTGTTAGTATATGAATTTCTCGGTGAAATGAACGATGAAACGTACCGCATTTTTATTAATGCCACAAGTGGAAACGAAGAGAAAGTAGAAAAGTTAACGAATACCGAAATGAACTTTGATATTCAAATGTAAAGTTCTTTATTAAGTTGTATAAATATGACATAATAATATGTATAATGAACCATGTAATAAGTTGTGTTTGTAATAAATGTAAATATAATTTAGCGTATCCTTTAAGTCTTTTTGAGCAGAAAGTAGTGTTAATGATACGTTAAGGGTTCTTTAACTAGGGGAGTGGGAAAATGAAAGTAGGTACTTCGTTGACAATTGTGCTACAGAAGAAAGCAACTCGTAAAGAAAATGTTAAGTATCGTTCTAAAGTTATCGACCGGACCAATGGTGAGCTATTGATTGATTATCCGGTTGACCCTACACTTTATGCAAATTTACCGATAAAACCAAACGATCGCATATCGATTGAATACATTTCAAAAGGAAGTGTAAATACGTTTACAACAACGGTAAAAAGGATTGTGCAATCACCACTCCTATCTTTCGTTATTTCAATTCCTGAGGAAGATAAAATTGAAAGAATTCAACGACGGGAATATGTTCGAGTAATGTTCGATGTCGATACCGCTATCCATAGTCTAGATCATTCATTCACACCATTTACAACGGTAACTCGGGATATAAGCGGTGGGGGCATGTTAATTATTACGCCTCCAAATGTTGCACTAAAAGAAGGTGAAAAAGTTAAAACCTACCTTGTTTTAAAATCAAAGACAACTGATTATAAATATATTAAAACAAAAGCCGAAATTATTCGAACGATGGTTGAAAATAAAATTACCTTTACTTCTTTAAAGTTTCATTTCGATAATGAGAGAGAGCGTCAACAATTAATTGAATTTTGCTTCGCTGTTCAAAGAGAGGATTTAAAGCGACAAATATATTAAAATGAATAAAATATGGTACATTAACTTGGCAAATGCCAAGTTTTTTCTTACAATTAAGTTAATGAAACATTATAACATCTATATTAATAAGGAAGGCCCCGGGTAAACATAGTTGGAGGCAGTATATATGGTAGCAAAACAACGACTTAGAATTGCAATCGACGGCCCTGCAGCGGCGGGAAAAAGCACGGTTGCAAAACGTTTAGCAAAAGACTTATCTTACATTTACGTAGACACGGGAGCAATGTATCGGGCTTTAACCTTACATTGTTTACGGAATAATTTATCTTTAACAGACGAAGAAGCAGTATATAATTTATTATTAAATTCGAAAATAGAGTTAAAGCAGACGAACGATACTCAACGGGTCTTATTAAACGGGGAAGATGTGACCGAAGCGATTCGTTCGAACGATGTTTCACGGAAGGTTTCGATTGTTGCTAAATTAGGAGCAATTCGCAAAGAAATGCTCGCCCGTCAACGTGAGATGGCAAGCAATGGAAACGTAATAATGGATGGAAGGGATATAGGAACGAATGTTTTGCCCGACGCAGAGGTGAAATTTTATTTAATTGCATCGGTCGATGAACGAGCAAAACGTCGCTATGAAGAGAATATCAAAAAGGGAATCCCAACGACTTTAGAACAGCTTAAAAAAGAAATAGCTGAAAGGGATCGACGAGATATGGAAAGGGAACATGCCCCATTAAAACAAGCAGAAGATGCCATTGCAATCGATACAACATCGCTATCGATTGAGGAAGTTGTATCACAAATGTTAAAGCATGTGAACAAAGTACGAAATTTTCGCGAAGAGTCGTAAAATAATTAAAGATAACACTTGACAAATTTGCCTAATTGTTAGAAGTTATTAACATATACAATTTCATGGTATAATGACATTAATAACATTTTTATATGTAATTTGGTTTCAAATAGGTCTTAGGAGTGGTGAATACGTATGGTAGAATCTAACAACGAATTACAAGTAGGAAATATTATAACAGGGACAATCGTAAAAATTGACGAAAAGCAAGTATTTGTCGACATCGGGCATAAATCGGAAGGAATTATACCAATTAGCGAATTATCAAACCTTCATGTCGAAAATGCTGCAGATGTCGTTGATGATGGCCAGGAACTCGAACTAATGGTGAAAAAGATTGAAGATGAAGAAGTAATTTTATCGAAAAAAATGGTCGATGCGGAAAAAGCGTGGGGAGATTTACAAGAAAAACTCGATAATGATGAAACTTTCGAAACTACAGTAAAAGAAATCGTAAAAGGTGGACTCGTTGTCGATGTTGGTTTACGAGGCTTTATTCCAGCATCATTAGTTGAAACATATTATGTAGAGGACTTTTCCGATTATCAAGATAAAACGTTAACAGTAAAAGTTGTCGACTTAGATCGCGAACAAAATCGTGTGATCCTATCTCATCGTGCTGTCGTAGAGGAAGAAGAAGCGAAAAAACGCCAAGAAGTACTCCAGTCTCTTGAAGCTGGACAAGTCGTTGACGGTACGGTGCAACGAATTACAGATTTCGGTGCTTTTGTTGATATCGGTGGTGTAGATGGACTCGTTCATATTTCGGAATTAGCCCATACACACGTTGAAAAGGTCACAGATGTATTATCTGAAGGTCAAGAGATTCAAGTAGAAGTCCTCTCGGTTGATGAAGAGAACGAACGAATTTCCTTATCTTATAAGAATACGTTACCAGGGCCTTGGGAAGGAATCGAAGAGCGAATTAAAGAAGGGGACGTTATCGAAGGTACGGTAAAACGTCTCGTCGATTTTGGAGCATTTGTAGAAATTGAACCAGGTGTTGAAGGACTTGTTCATATTTCTCAAATTGCAAACCGCCACATTGGAACACCGGATGAAGTGCTTGATGTAAACCAAAAAATTGAAGCGAAAGTATTAAGTGTTAGTGAAGAAGAAGAACGTATCTCACTAAGCATTAAAGAAGTAGCTGCGGATACGGAAGAGGAAGAGGCAGTAGCTTCTTATGAACACGAAGAAGGAACTTCTGGATTTTCAATTAGCGATATGATTGGTGATGAATTAAATAAATTAAAAGATTAACGTCCAATTCAGACGTTACAGATTAAAAGACTAGGGGAACGATGAATTATGGGGATGCTTTTTATAGTATTCACCACTCACTTCTCCCTAGTCTTTTTATGTATCGTTTAAGAATGAAAGATTTTATTCATACTACTAATAAAATGTTTATTGGAATGAGTAGTATGAAGGAATTGTTTTTCTTTTTTTGGTTTAGTTGGTTCTTTGTTATTATCGTCGTATTTTTTATGGAAAAAGGTTTTGAGCAAAGGTTGTTTCTTCTTTCCTTGTTAGGAATAATGATTTGTAAAAATCTCCAAGTATCAATCGGCCATCTTATTTCTATGTCCTTAAGCTTTATTCTTTTATTGTTTTGTACACTTTTATATTTCGCATTTTTACGGTTAGGACTTTATCATTTCTTCGCAACGTATATCGTTATTTTTACATACGTTGGAATTTTATTGTGGTATAAAGTAAGTCCAGCATCTTTTATAGTTCAACCAAATGTCCTGATCCCAATTGCTAGTGTTAGTATAACGGTTTTTTTGCATCGTACTTTTCCTATCCAACGTGCAACGCTAATGTTAGGGTTCGTTTTAGGACAATTGTTGTTTCATTTAATTTTAAGGAGTTATCACTTGGAGGTAAGACTTCAGGATGAATCGTTTTTTATTTTATTTTATGTTAGTTTGTTGATACTACTCGTAATTCAAGGGTTTATTCGGTTGGTCTCATTAATAAGAAGGAGACTATCTTCTGCAGGAAGGTGAAAGGTATTCATTATTGTACTAATCGTTAATGTTTGTTAAAATATGTAGAGATTTCAAACAAAAAGGTGATCATGAAAAAGAAAGGTTGTGTCCTTTCATGACAAAAGCTCACGTTGCAATTGTCGGACGTCCAAACGTAGGAAAATCAACAATTTTTAATCGACTAGTCGGTGAACGTATTTCGATTG
>Ga0079225_10001716_pt1 | contig 12433 bp, 8 predicted proteins | sample Poulit2012_FD_76344 | JGI IMG/M metagenome (GOLD analysis project Ga0079225, IMG submission 76344) | Agricultural soil microbial communities from Georgia to study Nitrogen management - Poultry litter 2012 | ecosystem: Environmental > Terrestrial > Soil > Agricultural land | place: USA: Georgia...
AATCTTTAATAATGGTATAAATACCTCTTGGTATGTTTACGAAACATTTAAAGAAGCGGGGTATGATATTCGTCATTTAGATAATACACACAGTAAACAAGAACGAAAGGAAATTTTACAATGGTTTAGAGAAAAGCCGGATGCTATTTTGACTTCCGTAAGTATTTTGACTACAGGTTTTGATGAACCTGATGTGCGAAACATTATCCTTAATAGGGCTACTAAATCACTTACCCTATATTATCAGATGATCGGAAGAGGTTCTAGACGTCTTCCGGATAAGGACGAATTTAATATAATTGATTTAGGAAATAATGCCGCGCGATTTGGTCTTTGGGATGAACCGGTTCATTGGGATTTAATCTTTGAAAGCCCGGAGTATTTCTTAGAAAACATACTTGACGACGAGGATATAGAACGTCAGTTTGTTTATGAAATGCCTGAAGAGATTCGCGAATTATTTAAAAATACGGAAGATGTAACTTTTGATATTAAAGGAGAGTACGATAAAGCTATCAATAACGGACGAAAGTCAATTGAAGTTTTGGAAGCTTCGATAGAACAACACGCTCAAATGTGTCTGGAAAATAGCGAAGATATTTTTGATGCGCGGATTCTTGCTCGAGAGCTAAAAGAAGATATCAGAGATCGGGTAAGACGTTATTCATACTGTATTATTAATAATACCAAGAATTACAGAGAATGGCTGTTCGAAGATTATTACAGAAAGCTTAGGCTGAGAATCAACGAAATGTTTCAGGACTAAGCTGGATAAGTATTACTGATTTATATAAAAACCATTAATCTGATTTTGGAAGATTAATGGTTTTTTATTTGGCTTTAATTTATTTCTGCATAGATATTCTAAATCTATGCATAATAATATTTTGTTCGTCCGTATTTGTTTATCCCGACCCCTAAAGTTATACCAAACCGATTTTTGATCTAATTAATTGCTATTACTGCACATCATACAGAAGCACACTGTTCTCTTCGCCTTTGACCACCATTTTCACACCTTGGTTTGGGAAGTATTGCAAATCTATCACTGAATTTCCATATACAGGAAACCCGGTGAGCATATTGGAACTACTGTCGAACAGATAAACCTTATGCGCTTGTATGTCTGTAATACTGATGTAAAGTTTGTCGTTGAGGTAAAATATTTTCGGTTCTAAATACAGTCCGAAATCCAGTTTATTAGCTTTTCCTTTAATGGTCAAAGTATTTTCTGAAAAAGTAACCAAGGTTTTAGCAGTGGCGTATATTGCGTTGTTTTCATCAAGCTTTAAATCTTGAAGGTTAATTCCGCCTTGTTGGTCAATTTGAATTAATTCTCCTTTGTCAGTGGTAGAAGTAAACAAATCTTTGTAAACATACCACTCGTTGGAAGAGAAGTCTATTTTACGATCTACCTTAATACGGGTTTGTCCACGTGGATTTAAAATATTTAATCTCCCTGATTCTTCGGGGATGAGAATGTAATCTTTGTTTCCTAGCCGATAGTGTTTTGGACGCTGTAAGATAGTGGATTCAGCACTGGTAAATTCAAATCCTTTGACAATATTCAAGTTTTTGTCGAGCATAGTCAACTTTTTTCCTTGGGTAATAAGGAATCTAAATCTGCCGATATTGCTGTAATCAAAAACAGCCAAAGGTTGAGTGATGGTATTTTTAAAGGTCTTATTAAATGGTTTGACCACATTCCCTTCTCGATCTATGATATAAAAAGTCTGTGGTGTGGTAAAAGCTATTTGAATACGATGGTTTTGATAGATATCTATAGGTTCGATATCTCCTAATATTGGGCCGTCCAATTGTTTCTTCCAACGTAATTTTCCCGCCGTATTATACACATAAAGCATGTTTGATATACCCTGCACAACAATGTCATAATTTCCCGTACGCCAGTTTTCAAAGAACCAAGGGCCGTTGCTGATTTCTTCACCGGGTTTGATGCTTTGGGTCTGAACACCGCTTTCCATCGATTCTCCGGGTTGGGTAGCAGGCATATCTCCATTGATATAGATGAAGTTATCGTGTTTTATAAACTGCAATGCAGCTATGCTAAAATTCGAGAAATCGGCTTCGTCGTATGCTTTTCTGTGAGAGGTAGAGACTCCTTTAGCTATTCTATTTAATAGATTTTTGGTGTTTCCCACCATTAATATGGAAGCTTGATCAGCTAAGTTTTTAGCAGTGCGTTGATAGGTGTCACTTTCAGATAAAACACTTTTATTCTGAAAATTAGCAATGATAGTTTCCAGGATATTTTCGTCTGTTGCAAAGACAAAAAATTTATCCAATTTCGTATAAAAATTCAGATTTTGAGTTTTGATCAATGGACTTAAAGCTTCAGAAAAATAATTAGAATTATCAAAGCTGTAAATATCGTGATCTCGATGGCTTTTTATGAATTCGCCTTGTGTATGTAGAATTTGAGAGCGTGCTGCTTCATCTGATTCTTTTAAAACAAACGCTTTTTTATCTTCCAGATATATCACGCCCACTTCTGAAGGCCCCGTCAATAAATCCGTGTTTATTTTTGGATAATCTTTTTTTCGATAAAAAGAAATATTGTCTTTTAAGTGTTGAAGATTATCATAGGTAAAACTATAAAATCCTGTAGCGCCAATTGGTGTGATGGCTGACATTTCATTTTTTTGTGGTTTGGTATTGTTTAAAAGCCCTAAAATCTCATTGTTTTTTGGAATGCTCACCCCACTAAAGTGAAAGCGGTTGTTTCTTATATTCAGATCTAAGGCAATCCAGTTGCTGAAATCCTTTAGAAAATCAATATTTTGATTTGGTATCAAAACAGCAGATAAGCTTTTAAATTCCGGAGTATTGATAAAAATTGAGTTTTTCTTATTGGAAGAAGACTTAAAAACTCTTTCTAATTCTGCGTTGGGAGAGAAGTTGTCTTTGGCTAATCGTATGATATGCTCAATAATTAATTTGGAATCGCCGTAAGCAAAAACACCGTTTATCTTTATGCCATAAATAATTCCATCGTCAATTTCGTATTCCTTGACCTCTTCTCCGTTGTAGGTAAATCCTTTAATTTCGTCATACCCTATAGAATCCAGCAGTTCCGGAGTTGATGTTGTAATCAACGTGGTGGCTATTTCATCACGACCGATTTTGGAAAAAGTCCAAAGACTTTCTTCTGATAGATTTAAATGAGTAAGCGGAAGATAGGAAGATTTTAAGAATGTAAATAGCGGTAAATTTTTGTTGCTGTTGATTAGCGGATTTTGCTTTAAGTCCTCGGCCAGTTGTTCTAAATTATTGGTTTTTAAAATAACCGCTGTTTTAGGAGGAACGAGAGAAAGTAGTTCAGAAGATTCCTTTCCGGCCTTGTGGCTGCACGAAGTCAAAATGATAAAAACAATTACCGAAAAAATTATTAGGAGATTTCGCATTGTAGTCAGTTATCCAAAATTTATTATCTAAACTTTAATCCTAATCTTAGTTTCTCTTCCAAAATAGGAATATGTAAACTGTCACAAATAACGGCAATGTTATTGTTAAGTGATATTTGCAACCGATGGTTAATTAATTCGTTACAAATATAAAAATATAAAATGGAGTTTTGAGTAGAGCGAAAAAAAAAGGCCTTAATGCTTTATGCAAAAAGGCCATTTTAATTTCTCAAGTAATCTTAAAGACTATTGACGAATTTCGTTAAATCTGACTTTAAGTGGGCAGCTTTGTTTTTATGAATAATATTCTTTTTCGCGAGTTTGTCAATTTTAGAAATAACATCCGGATAAAGCTTTGTTGCTTCAGCTTTATCAGCTGCTCTTAATCGTTTAATTGCATTGCGAGTCGTTCTGTGCTGATAACGGTTTCGAAGACGTTTTTTCTCGGAACTTCTAATGCGTTTTATCGCTGATTTGTGATTTGCCATATTTACTATTAGTTTCTCGTTGTAGTCCGTAGGGGAATCGAACCCCTGCTACCAGGATGAAAACCTGGCGTCCTAACCGCTAGACGAACGGACCATTTTCAAATGCGAATGCAAATATATAATAACTTTTAGATTAGACAAAGCTTTTTCGAAAATATTTTTCAAAATTAATATGCCCGAGCAAAAAGTACCCGACCGGAAGAAGGTTTTCCTGTTAAAATGCAAGTTCCTTCTTCTTTTTCAGCATCAATAGGAATACATCGAATGGTTGCTTTGGTCAATTTTTGAATTTTCTCTTCCGTTTGCGGCGTTCCATCCCAATGAGCAGAAATAAATCCTCCCTTGGTTTTGAGGATCTCTTTAAATTCATCAAAGGTTTCTGCTTTGGTAATGTGATCGTCTCTGAACTTTTTAGCTCTGGAAAACAGGTTTTCTTGAATTTCAATCATTAAATGTTGAACTTTTTCTAAAACTTCTTCTTGTTTGATGAAAGTTTTTTCTAAAGTATCTCGCCGAGCTAATTCTACCGTGCCTTTTTCCAAATCTTTAGGACCGATGGCAATTCGCACCGGAACACCTTGCATTTCATGTTCTGCAAATTTCCATCCCGGTTTGTAGTTTGTTCTGTCGTCGTAAAACACTGTAATTCCTTCAGCATTTAATTGATCAACTAATTTATGCGCAACTTCTGAAACGCGAGATAAATCTTCTTCACTTCTATAAATAGGAACAATGGCCACTTGGGTAGGAGCCAGTTTTGGAGGAAGAACTAATCCGTGATCATCACTGTGAGTCATAATAAGCGCACCGATTAATCGGGTAGAAACTCCCCAACTCGTAGCCCAAACATAATTTAGTTTTCCATCTTTATCAGCAAATTTCACATCAAATGCTTTGGCAAAATTTTGAGCTAAGAAATGAGAGGTTCCCGCTTGTAGTGCTCGGCCATCTTGCATTAAAGCTTCGATACAATAGGTTTCTTCTGCCCCGGCAAAACGTTCGCTTTCTGTCTTAAGCCCTTGTATAACCGGGATACCCATAAAGTTTTCTACAAAATCTGCATATATTTTTAATAAGAGCTCAGCTTCTTCTATAGCTTCTTTTTCTGTGGCGTGGGCTGTATGACCTTCTTGCCATAAGAATTCAGAAGTTCTTAAAAAAAGTCTGGTACGCATTTCCCAACGCACAACGTTTGCCCATTGATTTATTTTGATAGGCAAATCGCGGTAAGATTGAATCCAACCTTTATAAGTATTCCAAATAATAGCCTCGGAAGTAGGCCGTACCACCAGCTCTTCTTCGAGTTTAGCTTCGGGATCTACGACGAGTTTCCCCGGGTTATCCGGATCGTTTTTTAAGCGATAATGGGTGACTACTGCGCATTCTTTCGCAAAGCCTTCTGCATTTTGCTCTTCCGCTTCAAACATGTGTTTCGGAACAAAAAGCGGGAAGTAAGCATTTTTATGACCGGTGTCTTTAAACATCTGATCCAGCTTTGCTTGCATTTTTTCCCAGATAGCATAGCCGTGAGGTTTGATGGTCATGCAACCGCGAACAGCTGAACTCTCAGCTAAATCAGCAGCGATAACCAACTCGTTATACCATTTGGAATAATCTTTTTCTCGGGATGTAAGTTTTTTAGCCATAGTCTTTGGCACAAATGTTGTACTTTAGTTAATGAATTTTTTAGCTTGGACAAAATTAGGTAAATTTATATATCAAACAACAAAAACGACAAAGGTTATGAGATTTTCAAATAAAATATTTAAAAAAATACTTGCCGTATTTGTGCTTATCAGTACAGTCCTGCTAAGCGCATGCGGTAGTTCCGATTCAGCAAAAGACGGAATATATGCTCAAAAAGAGGATAAATCCGCTAATAATAAATACGAAAGATATTTTTCACAACAAGGAGAACAACTCAATCGTGTGTTAAGTACGATGGATGAAGGTGCGCAAACGGATGAGGTTTTTACAGATCCCGATGCGTATTATTCCGAAAACAACCAAAGAAATAATAATCAATATCAAGAAGAGGATTATGTTTATAAGGAAAACTATGTTTCAGGAAATACATCGTGGGGCTTAAATCCATCTACCGTAAACATTAACTATTATGGAAGTCCTTATTATTACGGATCTTCTTTTTATGGATACCCTTATTATCCCTATTATAATTATTACTCGCCATGGTATTATGGTCCAAGATACGGTTATTACAGCCCTTGGGGTTGGGGATCTTATTATGGCTATGGCGGTTGGTCGTTTGGGTTTGGCTTTGGTTTAGGATTTGGATACGGTTACGGATACTATCCCTACGGTGGATACGGATATGGTTACGGAGGTTATTATCCATATTATGGATACTCAAGTAACTATAGATCTTATCATTCCGGACGCCGAGGCTACGGAAGTACTGCTTACGGAAGAGGTAATGTCAGAAGTAGTAGTTTAGGAGTGTCCAATGTCAATACCTTAAGTCGAAGAGCTATCAATACACAAACAGCCAGAAGAGCAAGTAGTAATACAGGTCGCGATGTTAATTCAAGAACAGGAAGTCGTCGTGCTGTTAACACTGGAAGAGATAGCCGTCGTGCTGTAAATGATAACAGCAGAAGAAGTGCGAATACTCAAAGTAGAGATGCAAGAAGAGCTGTGGGAAGAGAAACAGGAAGAACTGATAGAAGAGGAGACGTAAATGCTCGTCGTCAAGTCAGTCCTGATCGATCCGGAGATGCAACCAGAAGTCAGCGCGCTTCAAGAACTGAAAGATCTACTCGATCTACTCGGATTAGAAATCCCAAGAATATAAATGCCGGAAATCGCAGTCGTGGAAGTGTAAACCAAAGAAGTACGCCAAGTACAAGAAGAGGAACACAACCCAGAGTGAATAATCAATCTAACAGAGCGAGGTCAAGTAATACTAATAGATTTTATAATAGTTCGAGAAATAGATCGACTCCAAGTACTTCGCCAAGCAGAACACGAACTGCCCCGAGTAGTACTCCTTCGAGAACACGGTCAGCTCCTTCGAGAACACGATCGACTCCAACAAGAACGCCAAGCACACGGTCTGCTCCAAGTCGTGGCGGTAGTTCTGGAGGAATGCGTTCTTCTCCAAGAAGGTAGATAAAGAAAAAAGAAGTCATTTATTTTGGATTTTCAAACGATGAGATGATATAAAGAGGTTTAAAAAGTTTGTGAAAACATCGATGGCTTCTTCTTTTTTCAATAACCCAACAAAGTATATTTTAACCCCTCAATTCAGTTAAATATGAAAAATATATCTCTTATAATCCTATTGTTGTTGCAAGTCTCCTTGGTAAAAGCCCAAAATATTACCGATGCCGTTAGGTATTCTTCTGATAACTTAGATGGTACTGCGCGGTTTATATCGATGGGAGGTGCTTTTGGAGCCTTAGGTGGAGACTTATCAGCCATTAAACTCAATCCGGCTTCTTCTTCTGTGTTCTTGACAAATCAAGCGGCATTAACCTTGAATTTGGCAGCCTACAAGAATGAAACAGATTATATGGAGGGGCACAATTCTTACCGCAACAACGATCTCGACTTGAGTCAAGCCGGGATGGTTTTTGTCTATAATAATCAAAACGAAAATGCAACTGTTTCACGCCTGAGTTTTGGAATCACCTATGACAGAATAAATAATTTTAGAAATCGATATAAAGCTGTGGGAAGAAGTAATGAAACCGTAAGCGATATGTTTCTGAGCTTTGCGCAAGGAGTGCCGTTAGATTTGTTTACCCCGAGAAGTGGAGAAGGGTTAAGTGGTTTATATGATTATCTTGGCTATGCCAATGAAGGGTTTAATAACAATCGTTTACAAACCGCATATTTAGGGTATGAAGGTTATTTATTCGATGCGGAAGATCCGGATGATATGGGTAATACAAGTTATACTTCTAATGTCAGTGGAAATACCTTTGATCATTTTTATGAAAATTACGAAAAAGGAACAAATGGAAAAGTTAGTTTCAATGGTGGAATTGCATTCCAAGATCGCTTCTATTTAGGGTTAAATCTCAACAGTCATATTATTGACTTTCGACAAAATACTTTTATAAATGAATCGATTCCGGGATCGAGCTTAATTCAGGAAATAAATTTCGGAAATTACTTAGATACTAGGGGAAGCGGATTTTCTATGCAAATAGGAGGTATAGCAAGAGTTGGAAATATGGTAAGAGTTGGGTTGTCTTATGAATCACCGACCTGGTTTAGAATAAGCGAAGAAACCAATCAAATCCTTAGAACCTACCATTCAGAATTTGGGGAAGTAATTGTCAATCCACGGGTTACAAACATATATCCGAGTTACAGTCTTCGTACACCGGGACGCGTTAATGCCAGTGTGGCGACAATTTTTGGAGTTTCAGGGCTTTTGAGCTTTGATTATTCCTATAAAGATTTTTCAAATACCAAGTTTACCTCCAGTGGTTTTGGTTCCGCAAACCGAGAAATAAGCGATCGGTTACGAGCGGTATCTACTTTTAGAGCCGGAGGAGAGTATAGGATAAAGAATTTTAGTGTTCGAGGTGGATTTAGATATGAAGAAAGCCCGTATAAAGATAATTCGATAGGAAATCTTAGAGGATATTCCGCAGGATTGGGATATAATTTTGGAGGTTTTCAGATAGATCTCGCCTATGATTGGCACAAAAGAAATTATAACAACGACTTATTGAATACCGGATTCTCAAATCGAGCAGCCGTTAAAAATACAATGTCCAACTATGTCTTAACATTGGTATTCCCTTTGTAAATTGTTTTTGTTGTTTGATAAAAAAGGGGATATAAATAAAAAACCGATTCAATTGAATCGGTTTTTTATTTTTTTAGCGATAGTTTGAAAAATTAAATATCTTCAAAACTCACATCTGTAAAGCTGTTTTCCGAAACCTCGGATTTTTCAGAAGGATCAAAATTCTCTTGGTGTTTATCGCTAATGACAACTTCTCCTCTTTCTTGAATAATGTAAGAAGTCATTTCTTCTAACAAGCTTTTGAAACCTTCAAAATCTTCTTTATAAAGAAAAATCTTATGTTTTTTAAAATAAAAAGTCCCATCGTCATTGGTGAATTTCTTGCTCTCCGTGATCGTTAGGTAATAATCATCCGCTTTGGTTGCACGCACATCAAAAAAATAAGTACGCCTTCCTGCTCTTAACACTTTGGAATGCACTCCGTGTTTATTCTCATTCATAATCATATAAGGTTTTGTAGCAATTCGGGTTCAAAAATGATAAAAAAAAGCTTTTAAAGCAAATAAACTTTAATTATCTTTTTCACTGAGTTGTTTTTCATAGAGTTCTTGGTAATAACTACCGTTTTTAATCAAACTCTCGTGGTTACCTTGCTCAACTATTTCACCCTCATCCATAATGATGATTTTATCGGCATTTTTTATGGTAGAAATTCGATGACTGACAATAATAGTTGTTTTGTCTTTGGAAATTCTTTTCAGGTTGTTGAGGATTTTCTCTTCAGTTTCTGTATCTACCGCGGAAAGACTGTCGTCAAAAAGGAAAATCTTCGGATCTTGGATCAATGCCCGTGCTAAGGAAATGCGCTGTTTTTGACCCCCGGATAAAGTGAGACCTCGCTCGCCCAAAATCGTATCATATCCCTTATGAAAACCGATGATGTTTTGATGAATAGAAGCGTTTTTAGCAGCTTGTAGAACTTCGTTTTCATCGGCTTCAGGATTGCCAAACTTAATGTTGTTTTTAATCGATTCACTGAATAAAAAAGAATCTTGAGGAACATAACCCAAGGAGCTGCGCAAATCATTGAGATTTATTTGATCAATTGGGATATTGTCGATGAGCAATTCCCCTTCATCAATATCATAAAGTCTGCCGATGAGCTCGAGAATAGTAGATTTACCACTTCCGGTTTTACCCAATATTGCTAAGGTCTCTCCGGGATTAATCGTAAAGGAAACATTCTTTAAAGCCGTGATATTCGTGTCATCATAAGTAAAAGTCACATTTTTAAATTCAATTTCACCTATTATATCGTGTCGCTCTTGGGTTTTATTGAATATTTCTGGCGATACATCGAGAAATTCATTTATACGCTTTTGAGAAGCTTCGGCTTGTTGAATTAAAGTGGTAATCCAACCCACACTCGTTACAGGCCAAGTCAACATATTAACATACAGTAAAAACTCAACAATAGTTCCTACACTTTCAATCTGCCCGTTGATCAACTGCCGCCCTCCGATAAATATCACCAATACATTACTCCCGCCAATCAACAAAGCGATCATCGGAATTAAAAATGCCTGAACTTTTGCTAAATCTATTTGTTTGTCTTTGCTGGCGTTGGCCAAAGTTGAAAAATCTTCGTTGGTTTGTGGTTGAATTCCATAAGATTTGATAACAGAAATTCCACTAAAGCTTTCTTGTGTAAAAGAACTAAGATGAGAAAGATATTGCTGAACAACAGTACTTCTGCGATGGATAGCTTGACTGATTCTATAGATTAAATAAGATAAAATCGGAAAGGGCGCAACGGTATAAAGCGTAAGAATTGGTGCTCTGTCAAGCATATAAATGATAACGACGACAAACATCGTAAAAGTTGATACGGTATTCATCAAAGCCGGACCAAAATAGAGTCTCACTTTTGAAACATCCTCACTGATACGATTCATCAAATCTCCTGTTCTATTTTTCTTATAAAAATTCAATGATAAGTTCTGATATTGGCTATAAACCTCATTTTTTAAGTCATACTCTATATTACGAGAAACTACGATAAAGGTTTGACGCATTAAAAAAGTGAAGAATCCGGCAATTAAAGCCACTGCAAAAATAAGTAAAGCCATATTGATGAGTTGGGAGTGATAATCTGCTTTATCTGTAAATTCACCATCCAAATATTGAGCGATTAAGTCAGAAGCATTCCCTACAAAGCGCGGAACGTAAACTGCAAATATTCGAGCTAATACAGTAATGACAAAGCCTAAAAGCATTCGCCATTTATACTTGATGAAATATTTATTGAGATATCGTAATTCTTTCATGAAAAGACTACTCCAAGCTTTGTTTAAGAATTTAAAGAGCTGCTAAAATTCATTCTGATTAAATGTTCTACAAACCACTATGAAACCAATTTCTAAAACGCTCTTGGGTTTCCGAATATTTGAGTTTTAACGAGGGGCAAAGATAAAGGTTTAAACGGGAATTAGTCAAACAAGAAAAAAGTTTTATAAGTTAGACAATAAAAAAACCGCTCTTTAATTTGGCAATAAACCGATGAGTTTAATAAGTTAGATTCATTTAAATATACTATTTTTGCATTTCGTTTTTTTATAAAATACGAATTAATCATAATTTTCATCTATTAAATATGTTGACACGACGACACATCAGGGTAAAAGTGATGCAATCTTTATATGCTTTGTCGCGAAATAGCGCTGATAATATGGCGGCTGAGAAAAAGTTTCTCGACCGAAGTATGAATGATATGTACGATATGTTTTTGCTGGATTTGGCCCTTTTAGTTGAAGTGAAAAATCATGCGTTAGATTATATTGACCGCTCGAGATCAAAATATTTACCAACGGAAGAGGACATTCATCCTAACCTGAAATTTGTCGAAAATCAGTTGATTGCGAAAATTGAAGAATCTGAGCCGTTTAATGAATTGTTGGAAAAGAAAAAACTAAACAATTGGTTTAGAGAACCCGGTTATGTGCAGATGGTTTGGAATGAATTACGGAATTCAGAGTTATATAAATCCTATATAGCTACTCGAGAAACAACTTTTGAAGAAGATAAAAAATTTGTCGTTCGGTTTTTCAAAGAAATAATCGCACCGCACCAAAAAATTCATGAATATTTTGAAGATTATCGATTGACTTGGATGGACGATTTGCCTATTGTCAATACAGCTGTTGTACGGATTTTAGAAAACATGAATCCTTCATCAACACTGCGTTTACCAAGACTTTTTAAAAATGAAGATGACAGAAGTTTTGCTTTCGATCTTTTTCAACGAACCTTGATGTACCAAAGTGATTTGAAAGATGATATCGAGGGGAAAACCTTGAATTGGGATCAGGATAGATTGGCAGATATTGATGCGATTCTCTTGAGAATGGCACTTTGTGAATTTCAGTTCTTCCCTACTATTCCGGTGAAGGTTAGTATCAACGAATACCTCGAAATCTCCAAGGAATACAGTACACCAAAAAGCAGTGTGTTTATCAATGGAGTCTTGGATAAGATCTCAAAAGAATATAAAAAAGAAGGTAAATTGAATAAAAGTGGCAGAGGTTTGAGATAAGTAGTTAATTTTCATTAAATTCGTCGCTTGAAACAATTTTTAATTTTTAAATAAATCAGACATGAAAAAAACAATGTTAATGTTAGCCGCAGTAGCAATGATTGCTTTTGCTTCTTGCAAAGACGAGGGGAAGGCTGCGCAGAAAATGAACGATAATAAGCAGGAAATGGCTGAAGCCACCGGAGATCATGCTTCAGACAATACA
>Ga0079225_10001717_pt1 | contig 12432 bp, 13 predicted proteins | sample Poulit2012_FD_76344 | JGI IMG/M metagenome (GOLD analysis project Ga0079225, IMG submission 76344) | Agricultural soil microbial communities from Georgia to study Nitrogen management - Poultry litter 2012 | ecosystem: Environmental > Terrestrial > Soil > Agricultural land | place: USA: Georgia...
ATGCTCGCCGACGTACGGCTGACCGAGCCACCGGAGGATGTGCTGGCCGTCAACGGGGTCGGCGACGCATTCGCCTTCGTCGCGCCGTTCGGTGACGGGTGGTATCGCATCTTCGCCTGGAATCGGTCGGCCGAGAAGTTCGACGACGAGGCACTGGACCTGGAGGAGATCCGCGACGTCACCCGGCGCGCACTGGGCTCTGGCTTCGGCATGCACGACCCACGGTGGATGTCTCGGTTCCACAGCGACGAGCGACAGGCACCCGCGTATCGCGTCGGCCGGGTCTTCCTCGCCGGCGACGCGGCGCACGTGCACTCACCGGCGGGCGGGCAGGGCATGAACACCGGGCTGCAGGACGCGGCGAACCTGTCCTGGAAACTGGCTGCGGCGGTGTACGGAAGGGCTGGTGACGCCCTGCTGGACACGTACCAGAGTGAGCGCTACCCGGTGGGCCGGACGGTGCTGCGCTCCAGTGGGGCGCTCATTCGCCTTGCCATGATCCGGTCCGCGACAGGTCGCGCCGTTCGGAACCGTGTGGGCGCCTTGACCATGCGGATTCCTCCGATCGCGCGTCGTGCGACAGGGACGGTCAGCGGCGTCGGCATTCGCTACCGGCGGCCGCGTGGTGCCCACCGGCTGGTCGGGATGCGTGCAGCGGACGTGCCGCTGGCCGGCGGCGGTCGACTGTACGAGCGGCTCCGGGCAGGGCGGTTCGTGCTGATCACCGACGCGGAGACCGGTGATCTGGTCCGGGCAGCCTCGGTCGAGGTCGAAAGGGCCGCGCCGGCTGATCCAACCGTGCCGTCGCTGCTCGTGCGGCCGGACGGGTATGTGGCGTGGGCTGCCGAGCCCGGGCAGGTGATCAACCGGCTGGACACACTCCGTGCCGCCCTCGAGACGTGGGTCGGTGTCAGTACCAGTGTCCGTGCAGGGTCTTCCTGATGGCCTCGATCCGGTCGGCGGGGTAGGGAACGTGCCGGGTGAGATGGCTCTTCTGCCCGACGTTGCGGGCGGTGATCCGCCATCCATCGGCTGTTCGCGCAAGGTCGTCGACGTAGAGGCCGCCACCGGATACCTCGTAGAGCAGGCCGGGTTCGTGCGACTGCTGCAGGGTGAGCCAGGTGAACTCGGTGACCACGTGGGCGGTGTCGCCTTCGATTCGGTAATGCGGGTTGTAGAGGTTGTGCTGCCCGGACAGCCGGGTGCTGTCGTTCTGGCTGCGTAGCAGCTCCTTGAACTCGGCGGGCGTGAGTGGGTGATGGCCGGAGCCGGGGAAGCGCAGGGCGGCGTCGGGCGTGAAGGCGCGGTCGAAGAGATCCCAGTTGCGCTGGTCGAGACCTTGTGAGTAGGCGATGAGCGCGTCGAAGATCTCGGCCCGGTCCAGCAGCTCTTGTTCAGTCATTGCCATACCGGCGTGTTCCACGCTTTCAGTACCAGTCCGTGTGCAGTGTGTCGGTGATCGCTGCGATCCGTTCGGCCGGGTAGGGCACGTGCCGGGTGGTCTTGTTCTTCAGCGCGAGCGTGCGGGCAGAGATGCGCCAGCCGTCCTCGGTGCGCAGCAGGTCGTCCACGTAGATCCCGCCCGCACGTACCTCGTAGAGGACCCCCGGTTCGTGGGACTGTTGCAGCGTTGTCCAGCTTGACTCGGTGACGGTGTGCGCGGTGTCGCCGTCGATGCGGAAGTGGGTGTTGTTCAACAGGTGCTGCCCGGACAGGCGCGTGCCGTCGTTGTTGCGGATGAGTTGCTCGCGCAGCTGTTCCGGGGTGATGGCCTCGTCAACACCTTCTCCCGGGGCCGTGAACGTCGCACCGGGTGCCCAGGCGCGGGCGAACAACTCCCAGTTGCGTTGATCCAGACCCTGCGAGTAGGCGGTGATCGCATCCAAGATGCCCGCGCGGTCGATGAGGTCTTGCATGGTCAGGGGCATGGGCTCACCTCCTGTGTCATGGTCGCTCGTCCAGGCCATCCTCCACACGCATGGCTGAGCTGGAAGTGGCCCCATAGAACCAGCACAGACTCAGCCATGGGTACGCTGCCCGGACATGTCGGTGTGGCATCTGCGTGGCGTGGTCCTTCCCGAGGCCGAGGAGCGGGACATCTATGTCGTCGGAGACCGGCTCAGCCTAGAGCACGTTGGCGGAGCGGAAACCGTGCACGAGGGTGGGTTCCTGCTACCAGGTCTGGTCGACACGCACTGTCACCCTGGTACCGCGGCGATCGGGGAGCCGCTGGACGAGCAGCAGTTGCGTCACCACGGCGAGGAGCTCCGCGCCCAAGGCGTGTCGCTGGTGCGAGTGCCAGGTGGGGCAGGCCGCTTACCCGGCTGGTTCCGCGCCGATCGAGGTATGCCGCGGGTGAAGTCTGCCGGGCTGGCCGTCGCGCTGACCGGGCGCTTCTTTCCCGGCTGGGGACGTCAGGTCTCGGTCGCCGACGTCGCAGATGTTGCTGCGCAGGAGGCGGCCGCCGACGGGTGGTGCAAGCTCATCGTGGACTGGATGACCGACGACGGCGACTACACCACGTCGATACCGGCCAGCGTCGTGGCCGAAGCCACCACCCGCGTCCACGAGTGCGGAGGCCGGGTGGCCGTGCACAGCCAGCACGCGGAGGGCGGCAGAGCGTCTGTGGATGCTGGCGTCGACTCCGTCGAGCACGGTATGCACCTGCCCACCGACGTCCTCGACCAGATGGCTGCGCAGGACACCGCGCTGGTGCCGACGGCCGTGACGTTCGCCGAGCTCGCCGGGCCGATGGCGCAGCCCGAGGTACCGGATCGCCTACGGCAGTGGTTCGCCACAGGCTGGGACCGGCACGCAGCCCTCGTCCGGTCCGCATTCGAGGCCGGTGTCACGGTGCTCGCCGGCACCGACTTGCCACCGGGTCATCTCACGGCGGAGGTGCGGTGGCTGGCCGATGCAGGTCTGCCGAGCGAGGTCGCGTTGGGCGCTGCGTCGTGGACGGCGCGGAACTGGCTCGGCGTGCCGGGAATCGACCACGATGCCCCGGCGGATGTGCTGGCTTTCGATGAAGACCCACGAGCCGACCTGGCCGTGCTCGACCACCCGGCCCGCACCGTCGTCCGGGGACAGCTGTTGTGAGCGGGTGCAGTCGCGTCTCGACGTAGCGGAGCGTCGAGTCGAGCGGTACACCACTCGAGATCACGAACGGATTCGCAGCGACCACAACGTGCCTAGCGTTGCCGGTATGGAGACGGTGAAGGACTTACGCTGGCCGCTGATCTTGGCCCTCGGCGCGGTGGCACTCGTGCGCCCATTGCTGCGCATATTGGAGGACCAAGCGGTAGTCCCGAGTTGGCCCGCCATGCCGATCGTCATGACCGTCGCGGTCTCCGCGGTCTGGATTCTGGTCGTTGGCTCGAGCACGGTGAGCCGCCCCGTGCTGACCCTGGTGGGTGCCGGTCTGGTCTATGCCGTGTTCTCGATCGTCCTCAGTGGCGTTCTCTCCCCCATCCTGACCGGAGAGCTAGAGGGCCCGCTGGCCAGGCCGATCGCGATCATCCCGATGCTGTTGGTCAATGTCGCTTGGGGACTCATCACCGGTGCCCTCGCGCTCTTCGTCCAGCGGGCACGCGGCTTCCACCCACCGATGCGTGGGCTCAACTAACGCTCGGCGGTCATCAAGCCACTGCGCCAGGCGACGGCGACCAGCTGGGCACGGTCTCGGGCGTCGAGCTTGGTCAGTAGCCGACTGACATACGTGCGTGCGGTGGCCGGTGAGATGAACAGTGCACCCGCGACCTCGTCGTTGGACATACCGTGCCCGACGTGGATCAGCACCTCGCGCTCGCGTTCGGTCAGGTGTGTGATCGTCGCGGGGTCCGTGCCGGGGGCCTGCGCTACCTCCTGCATGACCCGCCTGGTCACGCTGGGGGAGAGGAGGGCATCCCCCTCGGCGACCAGGTGGACGGCACGGCGTAGGTCGTCCGGTGAGGTGTCCTTGAGGAGGAAACCCGCAGCGCCGGCTCGGATGGAGCCCAGCACCAGCTCGTCCTCGTCGAATGTGGTCAGCACGACCACCCGGACGTCGGCCAGGTTAGGGTCGGCCACGATCCGGCGGGTGGCCTCGAGACCGTCCACGCCGGGCATGCGGATGTCCATGAGCACGACGTCCGGGACCTCTCGGGCGACGGCAGACAGGCCTTGCCGCCCTTCCTCGGCCTCAGCCACCACTGTGATCTCCGGGTCGCGATCGAGCAGCGACCCGATTCCGAACCGGATGAGCTCCTGGTCGTCGACCAGCACAACCCGAATGGTCGGCGTCATGTGGGCTCACCCAGCGGAAGGTTGGCGCGCACGGTAAAGCCACCGTCGTCGGGGCCGATCTCAACCCCGCCGCCCAGCGATCGGACCCGTTCCCGGATGCCGTCCAGCCCATGCCCACTGCCCTGCTGGCCGCCTGCGTCCACTGGCGCCGGGCCCGGGTCGTGAACCGTCACACCGAGAACGTCGTTCGCGCAGGTGATCGTCACACTGGCTCGAGTAGCGCGGGAGTGGCGCAGCACGTTCGTCAACGACTCCTGGATGATCCGGTACGCAGCGGTGTCCACGGCCGAGCCCGGCGTAGGAGGGGCCTCGGGCTCTCGGAGATCGACCACGAGTCCACTCTCGGCCATGTCCGCCACGAGCGTCGGCAGCTCCGCCAGACCACGTTCGGGCAGGTGCGCCTCGGGCCGCTCCTGTTCACGAAGCACCTTCACCGTGTCGCGTAACTGGCGCAAGGCGTCCTGACTGGCCGCGCGGATCGCCTGCACCGAGGTCCGGGCGGCGGCAGGGTCGTCGTCGAGGGCTTCGTCGGCGACGTCGGCGTGGACCGAGATCACCGTTGCGGTGTGGGCGAGCACGTCGTGCAACTCGCGGGCGATCTGCACCCGCTGGTCCTGCAGCCGGGCCGCGGCGAGACGACGTTGCTCGTCGCGCACGAGCTCCAATCGACGTCGTTCTGCGGCTCGTCGCGCTCGCCCAGCCGCGACCGCGTAGCCGAGCGCGATAGCAGCGGCCATCAAGGCGGCCGTGGTCGCCATCTCGTAGCCCAGCAGGAAAGCAAGGTCCTCGCCCTGCGCGCTGCGCGCGACGAGCGAGACCAGCACCAGCGCCCCTGCCACGGCCACCGACCACCAGAGCCGACCCGCCTCGGCAGCGGAGTACAGGGCGGCAGCGACCGGAAGGGCCAGTCCGACCGGCGGATACTGCGCGGCGTAATACGCGAGCAGACCCACCCCGGTGGCGACCAACACCACGACGGGGGCATGTCGTCGGGCCAGCATCAGCGCGCCCAGCCCGGCTGCGATCAGGAACGCCACGACATCGGCCGGGCGGTCCTGCGGCGTCCCCAGCTCGGCCGTGATGGCCACGGCGATGACGGCGAAGACCCCGACCGCGAGCGCTACGTCGACGAGCACCGCCCGCGACGCTCGTTGACCTTCCGCGACCGAGTCACTCACAGGTGCAGCGTAAGACGGCAACCGGCATGCCGCATCGGCCCGGAAGCGACAACACCCGTCAACACCCAACGACCCGCAGGTGCTCAGCGGGCACCAGCGCCCCCTCAGGTCGCCGCGACAGCCTCGAAAGCTCCGGCCCGGAAGGCGTCGACGAACCGGCGGTGGTCAGCGCGCGTCGACTCGGCATAGGGCAGGGCGAAGTCCTGCAGCCAGGTGATGAACTCCTGCGCCGAGTGCTGGAGTCGGCTGTTGATGAGGTTCTCCACCTGCGTGTTGACGATGCTGGCGTCGGCGTCGGCATCCGCCACACAGTGGACCTTCGCCGTGGCACGGCCCAGGTCCGCGACGACGTCGCCGATCTCGTCCGGTTCGGTGAGCTCACCCCAGGACAGTTCGAGTTCGTACGGCGAGAGTTCGCGCACCACGAACCCGGTATCGTCGAGCTCGGTCCAGCCGAGAAACGGGTCGGCGTGAGCTTGCAGGGCGTGCTGTGACAGCGCCGTGCGATGACCGTGGTGCTCGAATGCATCGGCGAGCCGGGGATCGCGAACGACGGCGCTGGGTGCCGCCACGTTGCCTTCCTTCATGCTGAGCAAGACGTCGTTCTCCAGCGCCTGGCTCCGTCCTTCGATGAGCAGGCTGTACGCGTTGAGCCCGGCGCTGCCGATACCGAGTCCGGTTCGGCGCACGATGTCCTTGATGGTGTACGCGAGTTCGCGACCGAAGCGCTTGTCCGGGGGAATGGTAGCGAGGTAACGCTCGTATGCGGCCTCGACCTGTGCACGTTCCTCAGCGTCGAGTGGACGCCTGTCGGCGCCGTATCGAAACGAACGCGCATGGTCCATGACCACGGTCTCGCGGTTGAGCAACTCGATCCGCGTGGACTCTTGTGCGCTTCGGAGGGTGTCCAGGACGGTGCCGTCCGCGTTGTCCAGGTCCAGCGACCAGGCCAGTGGGTCGTCGGTCTCGACGTAGTAGCGCACCTGGTCGAGGTAGCCGCGGACATACCGTTCGATGTGCTCGTTGATGACTCGGTCCGGGAACGCGCGGCGCCACCCCAGTAGGGCCAGGCTGGCCGAACAGCGCATCAGATCCCACGTGTAATGGCCGAGGTAGGCCTCGTCGAAGTCGTTGACGTCGAAGACGAGAACACCGCGGTCGTCCATGTAGGTGCCGAAGTTCTCCGCGTGCAGGTCCCCGTGGATCCACACCCGCGAGGTCTCCTCGTCGACCCATGGGTCCTCCAGGTCGGCCACATCGGCGTAGAACAGGCTCGCCGAGCCGCGGTAGAACGCGAACGGATCTGCCGCCATCTTCCGGAACCGCCGCCGGAAAGCCAGCGGGTTGCGGGCCATCAGCGTCGCGAACGAGGTTTCCAGGCTGTGCACGATCTGATCGGTACGCGCGTCACTCATGCCTTCCGAACCTACCCAAGCGGAAAGCTCGCATGATGACTTTGCGTCAGGCGGCCGAGGTGGCGATCCCGAGAGAGGCGGCGCCGAGGGACTTCGGACCCCCGTCCTCGTAGAAGGAGTCGAGTTCGGTGATCGTGAACCCGGCTGCCTCGATGAGCTGGACCGGCTCGCGGGTCAGATGGCATCCGCCGGCGAGTCGCTTCTGTACCGGTTCGAGTCGGTGCTGCCACCGGCGGACGTTCTCGTCGGGCGCGAGGCCGTGCTCGACGAAGTGCAGGCTTCCTCCTGGCTTTAGCACCCGGCGGAGCTCGTGCAGGGCGGCGTCGGGATCCGGGATGGTGCACAAGGTCCACGTTGATACGGCGGTGTCCAAGGAGTCGTCGTCGAAGGGCAGTTCCTGACCGTCGGGCCCGGCGCGCTCGACTGGAACGTGGCTGGCGCTCATCCGCCGACCGGCCAGCCGCCAGCTGAGATCGGCGGGCTCGACGGCCCGTACGCGAGTCACCTCCGGCGGATAGAACGGGACGTTCAGCCCGGATCCGAACCCGACTTCGACCACCTCGCCCTTGAGGCCCGCGCACACTCGCTTGCGTAACGGGTCGGCGGTCTTTCCTCCGCAGGCACAGTTGATCAACCGAGGTAGCACGTGATCTGCGTACAAGCCCATCGTCGGCTCCTTCGGATGCTGTGGACGGGTCCAGGATAGCCGGGCCACCGGCATGGTCGCCGCGATCAGGCCGGAGGACCGCCACCCACCGCGTGCAGCACCCGGACCGCCTCCCGGATGTCCTCCACCATCAACGCCGGCTGCTCCCAGCCCGCGAAATGGCCGCCGGCGGCCAGTTCCTCCCAGCGGACCAGATTGTTCGACTGCTCGACGATGCGGGGCACGGCTATCCCCAGGTCGTGCGGCATCGCCGCGATCGCCAGCGGGGTCCGGGACGGCTCAGGCTCCACGCCCCAGACCGACGCCATCTCCTTGTAGTAGCGCATCGAGGACCAGATGGTGGCGAAGTGCCAGTAGATGCTGACGGTGGTGAGCATCTCGTCCCTGGACAACACCTCTTCCGGCCGGTCGGTGGCGGCCGACCAGTCTCGGAATCGCTCGACCAACCAGGTCAGCAGGCCCACGGGTGAGTCGGTCAGCGCCATGCCCAGCGACTGGGGCCGGGTGGACTGAACCAGGGCGTAGCCGCCGAGCTCGTACTCGTAGCGCATCGACCGCTCGACTGCCCGCGCCTCCCTGGGGTCGCTCAGGTCGGCGGTCTCGTGGGTGAGCTCGTCGCCGCCGAGGACGTCGGTGAGGTGCAGGCCGACGAGGTGCTCGCGGTCGATCAGGCCCATCGACCGTGCGATCAGGGCCCCGGTGTCGTAGCCGTGCACGATATAGCGCTGGTAATCCAGTCGTGCCATCTGGGAGACCAGCGCCGCCGCGGCCCGATCTGTGTTCCAGCCGATGGCGGGACCGGAGATCCCGAAGCCCGGGATAGTGGGGACGACGACGTCGAACGCGTCCTCGCCGGTGCCCCCATGCGCCACCGGGTTCACCAGCGCGTCGACCATCGCGAGGAACTCGGTTGGGGCGCCCGGCCAGCCGTGCAGGAGCAGTAGTGGCGTGGCTCCCTCGTGCTCGGAGCGGACGTGGAAGAAGTGGACGTCGTGTCCGTCGATCGCGGTGGTGAACTGCGGCGTGGCGTTGATCCGGCGTTCCTGTTCGCGCCAGTCGAAGTCGGCGGCCCAGTACGTGACGAGCTCCTTGGCGTAGTCGACGGGTACCCCGTGGTCCCAGCCGGTGCCGGTGTCCTCGATCGGCCAGCGGGTCTGCTTCAGACGTTCGGTCAGGGTGATCAGGGAGTCCTCGGGAACGTGCAGGGTGAAGGGGCTGATTGCGGTCTCGTGTTCAGTCATGGCATCAACGCTACGGACAGTAGCGGTCAATTTTTGACCGCTACTCCACGCAACAGCGATGCCGTCGGATCCGTAGGCGAGTGATCAGCCGGGTTCGCCACGCGCCTTGCGCCGGACCACGATGGCGATGTCCACCGCGGCGATGAGCGCCAACACGGCGAACACGACGACGAGAACGAGCGGTCCGTCGACGGCGGCGAGCCAGATCGCGGCCACCAGGAACAGCAGAAAGCCGAAGCCGGCCAGCAGCAGGCGCAGCGTCAGCGCACTTCGCGACGGCGGTGCCCCACCGACCCCGGCGGTCGGGTCGTGATAGTCCGGCCGAGCGGCCCCGTCCCCGCGGGAAGCCTGGTTCCTCTCGGGCCTGTCGTCACCAGCCATGTCGCCTGCCACTTCTTACGGCTCGGTACTCCCATTTTACCCACGCCCCAATGGGCGCGCCAGGGTTAGCGTGGTGGGTAGACACGCACGAGTACCCCGACGACTACCCCGACGACGCGGAGGTCGAGGCCGATGGCAACCTGCGACACCTGTGGTAATGACTACGACAAGGCATTCACCATCACCAGGGGCAACGAGTCGGGAACTTTCGACAGCTTCGAGTGCGCCGCGCATGCCATGGCACCGACGTGTGCGTTCTGCGGGGTCCGCATCCTGGGCCATGGCATCGAGGACGCCGGACAGATCTACTGCTGCGCGCACTGCGCCCGGCGTGCGGGGGTCAGCTCCGTCGCCGACCGGGCCTGAGCTCAGCCAGCTGTTTTGGCCCGGAGTAGGAAGGACACGCGATGGCAGGGACGATCGTCGTCGGCTACAACGGAACGAGCCACTCCGAGGGCGCGGTCGACTGGGCGGTGGAGGAGGCGGCCCGTCGGAACGCCGAGATCGTGGTGGTCTCCGCAGCGGACTACACCGGCATGGGAGTGGGCACAGCACCCGGCCTGGTCGAGCTGGGGTCCTACGCCATCGATGCCGCCGAGCGGGTGACCGCCGCCGGGGTCGAGCGCGCGCGTGTCGGCTACGACAACGTGCCCGACTCACCGAACAAGTGGCCGGTCGATGTGTCCGGCTCGACGCAGATGGGCAGCGGCGCGGGAACGCTGATCGAGGCATCCCGTGCGGCGGACCTGCTCGTGGTGGGCACCCGAGGCAGAGGTCTGGTGGCTGGGACGCTGCTCGGGTCGGTCGCGTTCTCCGTCGCCGCGCACGCGCACTGCCCCGTCGTCGTCGTGCATGAGGACAACGACGTCCAAGCCGAGGCGCGTCAACGCGTCGTCGTCGCGGTCGATGGCTCTGACCCGGCTGCGGCGGCGACCAGATTGGCTGGCGAGTTCGCCAGCCTGCGTTCGGTGCCCTTGGAGGTGATCAGTGCCTTCGAGGCTCCGCTGAAGAACGGGCACGAGGAGCGCGGGCAGCCGAAGGACGACTCGACGACGCTCGCTCACCAGCGCGCCGAGCAGATCTGCTCCGCAGCTGAGTCAGCGGTGCGCGCGGAGCATCCCGAGCTCGAGGTGAGCACCCGGATGGTGCCTGGAGGAGCCGAGGATGCCATCACGCAGGCGTCCGAGGGCGCCGGCCTCGTGGTGATCGGATCCCGCGGACGCGGCGGCTTCGCCGGGCTGGTGCTCGGCTCGGTGAGCCGCTCGGTGATCTACGGCGCCAGTTGTCCGGTGGCTGTGGCGCATGCTGATGGCGACTGAGTGCTCGTCGCGGACCGGTATACGGCCGCCGTGAGCACATCGATCAGAGCGGGATGCGCCCCGATCACGTCCGCCGTGGTTGTGGCGCCCGCCCGGCGCGCGCCGCTTCGTACGCGGTCGGGAAGCCTCCCCGGCGCCAGGAAGAGCGAACCGATCGCGACCTGGTTCCGGTGGGTGAGCAGGTCCGCGGTGACCTCGTCGACGCGCGGTCCGTTTCCGGCGGCATAGCCTGCGCGGACCGGCAGTCTGCGGCGCGTTTCCCACCTGTGGGCCAGGTCTTCGAAGGCCGACAACGACTGCGGGTGGGACGAGCCCGCGGCGGCCAGGACTAGCGCCTCGAAGGGCCGGTGGGCTCGGTCCCCAGACAGGTGTGGATGGCACTCTGCGAGTCGGTCATCGAGGGCGGTCAGCAGGAACTCGGCCGCGTGCGGCAACTCCAGCAGCGCACCGGTGGTGCGTACGTGCAACCCGGGCCGCTGGGAGATGGCGGTGGCAATCTGCTGCGGCACGTCCACGGTCACGTGGTGCCCGGGTGCGAACAGCAGCGGCACCACGACAACGTCACGGTGCCCGGCGTCGGCGAGCCGGATGAGGGCTTCGGCGGGAGTGGGCGGGCTGAACTCCAGATGTGCCGCCACGACCGGCAGGCCGCACCGGGCCGCCAGAGCCCGGGCCACCGTGTCGACGGTCGCCGCGGCCGACGAGTGGCGGCTACCGTGGCCCACCAGCAGGACAGCGGAGCCGCTCACGGGCCGTTCACCGTGCCGCCGCGGGGTCGACGAGCCGGACGACATCACCGACCACGATGACCGCCGGGGGTTGCACCTCACGTAGCACGGCACGCTCGGCGATCGTGTCCAGGGTGCCGAGCGTGGCGCGCTGACGCGGCCCGAATCCGTCCTCCACGACCGCGACCGGGGTGTGCGCAGGACGCCCGGCCGCGATGATCGTGGCAGCGTTCTCGGCCAGGCGCCCGACGCCCATCAGCAGGACCAAGGTGTGGTGGGGCCCGCCGGGTGCGGCGGCGAGATCGTCGTGACCGGTGACGACGGTGAAGCAGCGAGCTACGCCGCGGTGGGTCAGCGGGATGCCTACCGCGGCAGGAACGGCCACGGCCGAGGTCACCCCGGGAACAACCTCGACCGGGATCCCTGCCGCGACACACGCGGCGTGCTCCTCGCCCCCTCTCCCCAGCACGTACGGATCGCCACCCTTGAGCCGAACGACGCTGCGCCCGGCGCGGGCGTGTTCGACCAGCAGCAGGTTGATCTCGTCCTGGCTCATCATGTGGTGTCCCGGGGTCTTGCCGACGTCGACCACCACGACGTCGTCCTCGAGGTCCTCGAGCAGGGAACGTGGCGCCAGCCGGTCCACGACCACGACGTCGGCTGCCGCCAGCAACTGCCGGCCCCGGGCGGTCATCAGGGCGGGGTGCCCCGGCCCACCTCCGACGAGGAACACGCCTGCGGGCTCTGGTGCTGCGCGGCGGCGTCGTAACGGCAATCGGCCGGAGTCGGCGGAAACCGCGATCGCGTCGCGAAGCGCGCCCGAGCGTCCCGGATCTGGCGTCGTTCCCGGCGTGGAACTCACGGCGACGAGAAGATCGTCGCTGAGGCGTGCTGTCGCGGCGGTCCGAGCGGTGCCGTGCCGGGCATTCCCGGCGTGGACACACCAGAGGCGGCGCGTCTCCGCGTCGGCTGCGACCGCCGCATCGGCTCGCGGGTCACCGGTGGCGGTGTGCACCAGCCAGGCACCGTCGAGGTCACCGGCCTCGTACTCGTCGGCGCGCCACGAAACCGCCCGTTCCGCGATGAGGTCACCCACCTCTTCGCAGACCTCGGGGGACACGACCAGGACATCGGCGCCGGCGGAGACGAGGTCACCGGCACGGCGAGCAGCCACCGGGCCGCCGCCCACGACGACGACGCGACGCCGGGTCACGTCGAG
>Ga0079225_10001718_pt1 | contig 12430 bp, 13 predicted proteins | sample Poulit2012_FD_76344 | JGI IMG/M metagenome (GOLD analysis project Ga0079225, IMG submission 76344) | Agricultural soil microbial communities from Georgia to study Nitrogen management - Poultry litter 2012 | ecosystem: Environmental > Terrestrial > Soil > Agricultural land | place: USA: Georgia...
AAACAAATAAAGATTACAAATGAAGGATGACTTTATGGGTGAAATTATACAACAAATAGTAGAAGTAATCACAATATATGCTAATTTAAATACATAGATCATTTTAAAAACTGGTAGAATGAATAAAGGAAAATTAAAATTCTAGATCTAGAAAGATAAAATGGTGCAGAGAAATAATGTGAATAGCAGCCAGCAAGGTGCTAGAAAACATATCTCTTTTGCAAGTTGTCAGAGATACTGAAATTAGGTTTTACTTAAGTATATTAGAGGAATTTGGGTCAGGAAAGAGATAACTAAAATTACATAGCAATACAAAGGAGAAAGTTGTTTAGTATTTTCCATATAAAACAGTATAAGGATTTTATACAAGCTATTTTAGAAGATAAAGGTCCTTTAGTTACTGGTGAAGAGGCAATTAAAAGCTTGAAGCTGATAAAAGGAATTTATAAATCTTCTAGGCTTGGAGAAAAGGTAGAACTTAATTAATCCTGGAAACAGGGCTGTAATAAGTTATGTGATATCATTATATTAGAGATTTGTTATTTTTTAAAAATAAGGAGTTGTTATTTGTGGGTATTGTACTAATACTTGTTTCTTCTTTCTTTTTTACCCTTAGCTCTATGTTTGGGAAAATTGTTACCAGCACAACTAATATGTCTGGTATACTTTCGGCCTTTTTTAGGTTTTCCATAGGAGCTATTTTAATGTTTGCTTATATTATGTTTAAGGGGAAAAGCTTTAAGTCCGATAATATGAAACCCATGATCTTAAGGGGAATCTTTAATAGTCTTGCTATGATCACCTTTTCCTTGGGATTTCAATATACCACCATAACCAATACTAATATGTTACATATGTCATATCCTGTTTTTGTAGTCCTTTTTGCACCCTATTTTACTAAAGAAAAGATTAAAAAAAGCTCTTATCTTTATCTAACCATAATAATGTTGGGATCTTATATAGTTGCTAATCCAAGTTTTGGGCATATTAATATTGGAGACTTTTTTGCCTTCCTATCGGCTGTAGTAGGGGCCTTTAGTATCTTGTACTTAACTATTGCCAGCAGGGATAATGAAAGCTATTTAATAGTATTTTATGTAATGCTGGTAGGTACATTAGTTAACCTGCCGCTGGTATTAAGGGATTTTGCCACCTTTGAAATGGCTGGCCTATTACCTGCCCTATTATCTGGTATATGTGGAGTTTTAGGGCAAATATTTATTACCCTAGGTTATAGGTATGTTGATTCCGCCACAGGGTCTATGGTGGCCAACAGTAGGATTGTTATGGGAGCTATTTTAGGGTATATATTTTTAGATGAGACTATAGATCTTAGGATAATTATTGGTATGGTTTTAATAATTGGAGCCTTAGTAGGTCTGAGTGGTTACTTTAGTAAAGATAGGAAAGAGGCAGTTGAATAATCTATTGAGCTTATAAATTGGCTGTGATAGAATGTTTTTTATAAAATCAGGCTAGTTAAAAGGTATTTGGTCAAAAGAAATGGAGGCAGACCATGGATTATATTGGAATTACAATGGGAGATCCGGCAGGTATCGGGTGTGAAATTACTTTAAAGGCTTTAAAAAATGAAGACTTTAGGGAAAAATCTATAATTTTTGGCAGCAGGGATTTAGTGGAGCATTTTTTAGAACTATTGGATATGGATGAAAAGATAAATTTAATATCTGATATTGATGAATTTGATCCAGCGTCCATAAATTTAGTTAATGTATTGGATATTAGATTAGATGATTTTGAATTTGGGAAAGTATCTGCCCTTTGTGGCGATGCTGCCTATAGATATGTTGAAAAAGCAATTGAATGGGCTCTTGGGGGGAAGATTAAAGGGGTGGTTACTGCTCCTTTAAATAAGGAGTCTTTGCAATTGGGAGGACATAAATATGATGGTCATACTGAAATATTTGCAAGCTTAACCAATACCGAAAAGTATGCAATGTTACTTTGGAGTGAAAAATTAAAGGTGATTCATGCATCAACCCATGTTTCCTTAAGAAATGCCTGTGACCTGGTCAAAAAAGACAGGATAGTGGATACTATAAGGTTGGCCAATGAAAGTATGGAAAAACTAGGTATAAAGAAACCTAGAATTGCTGTGGCTGGACTAAACCCTCATGCAGGAGAATCAGGTATATTTGGTGATGAAGAAATAAAAGAAATAGAACCTGCTATAGTAGAGACAAAAAAATTGGGTATAGATGTGGAGGGACCTATTGCACCAGATACAGTATTTTTAAGAGCCTATAGGGGCCAGTATGATATTGTTGTTGCCATGTATCATGACCAGGGCCATATTCCGATGAAGATCATAGATTTTGATTCAGGGGTAAATATAACTGTAGGCTTACCTATCATAAGGACTTCTGTTGATCATGGAACAGCCTTTGGAAAAGCTGGCAAGGGTACAGCCAGTGAGTTAAGTATGATTAGCGCCATTAAGGTGGCAGATATGTATAAAATAAAATAATCTATTTTATATAAAAGTCTTGTAAAAAATAGATTGAAATATAATTGTTTATTATCTAGACGGTGTATTTAATAGGTAGTTTATGTACTAAAACTAAAAATTAAGGAGGCATATAGATGAGCCAAGAAAACTTAAATAAAACTACAACTATAAATAGAGAATTAGTCTTTGTAGGTCTTGAGGCTAAGGACAGGGAAGAAGTTTTAGTAAAGATGGGAAATAATCTTGAGGAACAAGGCTTTGTACATGATAGCTATACAGAAGCCATTATAAAAAGAGAAAAAGAGTTTCCGACAGCCATCCCTACAGCTAGCATGGGGATTGCAATTCCTCACACAGATGCAGAACATGTTAAAAAGGCAGGAATCTCTATTGCAACTTTGAAGGAGCCTGTTACATTTAAGAATATGGGAACAGGTGAAGATATGGATGTAGAGATCATATTTATGTTGGCAGTTAAGGATCCTAATGAACAGTTAAATATGCTACAAAGATTGATGACCATATTCCAAGATGAAAGTGTTTTAGAAAAGATTAAAGATGCAGAAAAAGATGAAATACTGGATATAGTGAAATCTCTATTGGGAGATGCAGTAGTAGTAGATATATAAAAATAAAAAGAACATGCCGGAAGGGCATGTTCTTTTTATTTTAGTCTTTTGATCTGGCCAGCCTATATTCTAAAAATCCCTTAGGAAGCTCACTAGGATCAATAATTATATCCAATATGGCAGATTTTCCGGACTTGTTAGCATCTAAAGCTCTTTTTAAAGCAGGTCTTAAATTACTCAGACTTTCAACCTGCTCACCATAGCAACCATAGGACTGGGCCAGTTGGGCAAAATCAGGTTGGGCCTTAAAATCTGTTGCAATATATCTTCCGCCCAGTTCCTTTTGGCCAATTTTAGGCCATTCTAGGCTAAAGGAGTTTAGTATTACCCAGGTAATAGGTGTATCATATTGAACAGCAGTAGGTACATCCTGATTATACATTTGGAAGGCCCCATCTCCTGTTATACATACTACATTCTTTTCAGGAAAGGCCAATTTAGCCCCTACTGCTCCCATTACACCTAACCCCATACAAGTTTGTTCGCCTGGTGCTACATTGCCATCTAAATCTAAAACCTTATAATAAGGTGAGTAGTAGGACCATAGATCCTGGCTACCATTTTCATTCATTAAGATAGTATTTTTACCAAATACCTGATTTATCTCATAAACTACCCTTTTACTCTTAATAGTGTCTTCTTCCATCTCACATTCCTTGGCTACCTTCCTATCAAAGGCTAATTTTATATCTGCGTATTTTTTTGCCCTTTCTGCCCACTTGTCCCTAGGCTCACCATCTAATTTATTGATTAAATCCTTCAAAACAAGCTTAGCATCTCCTAAGATAGGAACATCTGGGATCCAATTTCTGTTAATTTCAAAGGCATCTATATCTATTTGTATTAATTTACAATTCTTTGGAAGAAATCTCCAACCTCCAGTCTGAAATTCTTCATTACGAGAGCCTATGGTGATTATAAGGTCAGTTTCTTGATTTATATCAATGCCGATTTTATTTCTGTATAGACCTACTTGACCGAAGTATAAGGGATAGTCCTCTGTAACTATTCCCCTGCCTGAAGGAGTGGTCATAATAGGGGCCCCCAAAATTTCTGACAGCCTTCTAACCTCTTTATGGGCCCGAGAATGTCTAGCACCTCCACCAGATATAATTAAAGGTCTTTCTGCCTCCAGTAAAAGATCTATGGCTTCTTTAATACTTTTTGAATCTGCTGCATACCTTAGACGGCGTGGAGGAGATACATATTTAGGGATTTGGTACTCACCTCTTCCAATATTTGTAGGTATTTCAATATAAATAGGGCCTGGTTTACCATTGGTGGCTAAATAAAAGGCTCGGCTAATGGCCCAAGGAATTTGTTCCGCCTGCTCAACCCTATAGGCCCATTTGGTAATAGGCTTCATGATTCCCATTTGGTCTGTTTCTTGAAAGGCACCTTTACCATCCTTGGTCCCATCGGTGCCTGGACAAATGGCAATAACAGGTGCACAGGTGGCTAAAGACTCTAACATAGCTGATGTTAAATTTGTAATTCCCGGACCCTGGCTAGCAAAGCAGATTGCTGGTTCTCCAGTTAAAAGAGAGTAGGCCATGGCCATAAAGCCACCTACCACCTCATGTCTGACTTGGATGGCCTCTATTGTTGGTTCATCATAAAGGGCATCGTATAGGTCTTGGGTGCTGCTAGGCATGCCAAAAACGTATTTTATACCTTCCTCTTTCAAGGCAGCTACAACAGCTTCCCAACCAGTAGATTTTATCATTTTAATCAGCTCCTTTTCATAAGTATATTTCAAACACATAAATGAAGTGTTTAAAGACCACAATTAAAACCTGATCTGGTAACGTTTTACCCTAATATATTAATATTATATAAATTTTCTTTAATAGTTTATATATGTAGCCAGGGGGTAAATTTAGTCTAAGGGACAATTTATATATAATAATTTTAAAAAAATATATTTTTCCCAGCATTTTTATAAAAAATGTGCTATAATATGATTATACCATTTGTAAAAAATAATTCAAAAATTATCATTAGTTAAATATTGATACTGCTTAACATTATGGTATAATTAAACAAATTGTAAGCAGATTAAACTTGTAAATCTTGCAAATACTTAATAATATACAATTACAGAAATTTTCCATGATGGATTTTTTAAAATAGCTTATCTAAAGAGAAATGAAAAGGTTGAAGTGTAAAAGAGCTATTTTTTTCTTATAACTAGGAAAACACTTGCCAAGGATACTAATATACGAAAAATATTGCAAAATGAAGTAGTTTTATTATAAAATAAAAGTTCTAATAATATTAACCTTACAGGTATAAATCTTAAAATATAGGATAAGGTGATATATAAATGAGAGTTGCTAAAAGGGATCCTGTTTATAATGTGCATAGCCCTTTAAATAAACCAAACTTATCAGTAAAACAAGGGGAGACATTCAAGGTAGAGACCGAACTTAATGGTGGTCCCTGGCTTAAAAGTATTGAAGATAGGTGGGATCCAAGTAAAAGCAGGGGTCCTAACTTAACTACTGTTGTAGAAGTTTTAAACTCTAAAAAGGGAGAAGTTTTAGCTGTTGAAATACTTGACATAGAGGTAGATAATATAGGATATACTGGTTTTGCAGGTTGGAGATTGCCCCTGTCTCAGGAAATCCTACCTAATGATTGGGATGTGGTTACAAAAACAGTGGCCATAGAAGATGGATATGTGCTGTGGGATGAGGATTTAAAACTACCTATTGATCCTATGATAGGAACCATAGGTGTGGCTCCTGCTGAAGGGGAAATATCTAATGCTATTGCCTATAGACATGGTGGCAATTTTGATGTTCAAGAAATCCGAAAAGGAACCACCCTTTATCTGCCAGTAAATGTGGATGGAGCCTTATTACATGTAGGTGATGTTCATGCTATTATGGGAGATGGCGAAATAAACAATGGTGGAGGTATTGAGTGCAGGGGAGAGGTAACCTTAAGGGTAAAGAGTATAGAAAAACCGGCCAGCATGGATTGGTTTCGGGCTGAGTCCCATGAACATATAATGACTATTGCCTGTGAAAAGGATGTAAAAAAATCCTTTACTTCTGCTACTAGAGAATTAATCCTTTGGATGCGTGATGATTATGGATTTAGTGAAAAGGAAGCCTATTTGTTGTTAGGTCAGGTAATGGAGGCCCGCTGTACTGTATTTGTCAATGATACTTACTCTTATATTTGCAAGATTAACAAAAAGTATCTTACCTAATAGTTTTTCTAACATAGGGAATTACCCTGTTTACAGGGATTCTAATATAAAAACAATCTAGGCATTGACCTTGATTAAGGGTGTCATAAGTGTATATTCTGAATAGGGAGGTGAAAATATGGCAAAAATATTAGTGGCTTGTGGAGCAGGAATTGCTACTTCCACTATGGCATCAAACAAGCTAAAGGAAGGTTTAAAGGAAAGAGGCAAGTTACAAGGAGTTACGATTGATCAGTGTAAGGTGGCTGAGGTTGCTTCAAAGGCTCAAGGCTATGATCTGATTGTATCTACAACCCAGGTACCTTCAAGAGTGGAAAAGCCTGTTGTAAATGGCATTCCTTTTTTAACAGGAGTAGGTTTAGATGATGCTATTGAAGAAGTAATTGAAAAACTTGACTTATAAGAGAAGAGGGGGCTTATAAATGGTAATTCTAGAAGTATTTGATGCTATTGTTGATATGGGAGCCCAGGTAATGATGCCTATTATAATAACCATCTTTGGTTTAATTCTTGGAGCCAGATTTGGTAAGGCATTAAGGTCAGGACTGACTGTAGGTATTGGATTTATAGGATTATATTTAGTTATTGACTTACTGAGCAATACATTAGGTCCTGCCACCCAAGAAATGGTTGCAAGAATAGGCCTGGAGCTTACAGTAATTGATGTTGGTTGGCCAGCAGCGGCAGCAATTGCCTTTGCATCAAGGGTAGGGGCTTTAATAATCCCACTTGGCTTGGCCGTAAATATTATAATGCTATTAACTAGAACAACGCAAACTGTTAACATTGATATTTGGAACTACTGGCATTTTGCCTTTACTGGTGCTTTGGTATCAGGGGCTACAGGTAGCTTTGGCTTAGGACTTTTAGCAGCAGCCTTAAACATGGTTATAGTAATGGTTATGGCAGATTTAACTGCACCAGGAATTGAAGAGTCATTAGGTATGCCAGGAATTTCTATACCACATGGTTTTGCCGCAGCCTTTGTACCAATTGCTATTGTAATTAATAAAATTTTAGACTTCATACCAGGAATTAACAAAATAGAAATAGATGCGGAGGGCTTACAAGAAAAATTTGGTCTTTTCGGTGAACCACTCCTTATAGGTACCATTTTAGGTATACTAATAGGTATTGGGGCTGGATATGATATTCAAGGTATTCTAAATACAGGTATAGTATTAGGAGCAGTTTTAGTACTGATCCCAAGAATGTCATCTCTGTTAATGGAAGGACTAATGCCTATATCAGATGCAGCACAGGAATTAATTCAGAAAAGATACAAAGGTTCAGGCTCACTATACATTGGTTTAGACGCAGCTATTGGTGTAGGGCATCCAGTAACCTTGGCTGTATCTTTAGTATTAGTACCAGCAACCATACTATTGGCAGCTATAATTCCAGGAAATAAGCTATTACCATTTGCTGACTTAGCTGTTATACCATTTGCCCTGGTGCTATTGGTACCAATAACCAAGGGAGATGTATTTAGAACCTTTATTATAGGAGTAGTTATCCTATCCTTTGGTTTATTAATAGCTACCAATATAGCTCCATTGCATACTCAAATGGCTATTGATGCAAACTTCAGTATGCCAGAGGGTGCTACCTTAATATCTAGTATTTGTGACGGTGCCAATCCGCTTAGCTGGTCCTTTGCAAAAGTTATGGATATAAAGGTTATAGGAGCAATAATCATGACAGTTATTGGCATAGGTATGGCATTATACAATAGGAATAGAATTCTTAAAGAAAGTGGAGAATAAAATAATTAAAACCTATAGATGTGTTAGCTAAGGAGGATGGGCATGATTTTACAAGAGCTAAGAGAAGAGCTTATCTCCATAGGAATTCAGCTGAAAGAATATGGACTAATTACTTTAACCGGTGGAAATGTAAGTGGAAGGGATCCTAAAACAGGACTTGTGGCAATTACACCTAGTGGTATGGCTTATGAAGCCTTAGAAGCACAGGATGTGGTTGTAGTAAATCTAGATGGTGAAATAATAGATGGAGAGAGAAAGCCTAGTTCGGACCTAATTACCCACCTGCAAATATATAGAGCTAAGGAAGATATAAATGGGATTATCCATACCCATTCTACCTATGCCAGTTGTTTTGCAATACTAAACGAACCAATCCCGGTAATATCTACTACCATGGCTAATGAGGTTGGAGGAGATGTTCCTGTTGCTCCATATGCTCATGTGGGAAGCAAAGAGCTAGGGGAAAATATTATAAGAAATATTGGAAAGCAAAAGGCGGTACTGCTTCAGGACCACGGAGTAATTAGCTATGGAGAAGATCCAAATCATGCTCTAATAGCAGCAGTCATGCTGGAAGATGCTGCAAAGGTGTATTATTTAGCCAGAAATATAGGAGAACCAAAAAGAATATCAGATGAAGCAATACAGGAAGCCAGTAACCTGTTTAAATACACTTATGGACAGAAATAAATAAGCAATTTAATATATCAATAATAACCCAGTAAGAATTATCTAAAATATAATAGATAATTGTAATTACTGGGTATTATTGATATTAGGATAAATAATTTGGAGGTGCAGTATGCATATAGATCTAACCTTCCCTAATAAGATAGTTTTTGGTACAGGCAAACTGGAAAAAATAGGTGAACTAACTAAAGCCTTTGGAAAGAAGAGTTTAATTGTAACGGGTAAAAATTCTTCAAAAGAATCCGGGGCCTTAGACAATATTATTAAAAATTTAAGGAAGCAGGACATAGAGGCGGAAATTTTCGACTCCATAAGTGGAGAACCAGACACTGACCTGGTGGATGATTTAAGGCAGGTGCTTAAGGAAAAGGATATTGATTTTGTAATAGGCCTAGGTGGTGGCAGTGTGTTAGATGTGGCAAAGGCAGCAGCAGGCCTATATGGTCAAGAAGAAGCTACAGTTGAATATATAAATGGAAAACCTTTTACCTATAGGGGACTAGCCTTTATAGGTGTGCCAACTACTGCAGGAACAGGCAGTGAAGTTACTTTAAATTCTGTTTTATATAATCCAAGAACTAAAAATAAGGCCAGCCTGGCTCACCCAAAGTTTCAGGCTAGACTAGGCTTAATTGATCCAATACTAACTTATAATATGCCAGCTGATATAACAGCTTCCACTGGAATGGATGCTTTAACCCATGCTATAGAATCCTATACATCTAAGGCAGCAAATCCAGTAACCATGGCCCTGGCTGGAGAGGCTATAAGTTTGATAGGACAAAATATTTTAAAGGCTATAGAAGATGGTAAAAATAAAGAGGCTAGAAGTTCTATGGCCCTAGGTAGCTTAATGGCAGCCTTGGCCTTTTCTCAGACAGGTGTTGGAGTTGCCCATTCCATATCCCATCCTTTAGGAGCCTTATTTAATATTCCCCATGGTATTGCCAATGCCATATTATTACCTGTAGTAGTAGAATATAATTATGATGCTTGTACTGAAAAATATGAGGAAATAGCTAATTTATTAGGGGGGAGAGGTAGTGCAAAGGAGCAGATAGATAATTTATTAAGAAAAATGCCTATTCCACAAAGATTAGAGCAGGCTGGCTATAAAAAAGGAAAAGAAGCAGATATTATAGAAAGAACCTTTCAATCTAGATCCATCAGTAAAAATCCTAGAAAGGTAGAAAAAGAAGATGTAATAAAGATACTAGAAAATGCTATGTAAAGAGGTGGACAAGTTGAAAAAATATGAATATGATTCAACAAGGTATTTTTGGGGGGTTACAGCTCCAGGCATATTTATGATAATGCTTTTAATTTATGGGATTAAGGAAAATATAAATAACCCAACCTTTGGTATCCCAAGCCTTATAATTATCACCACCTTGTATGGAATAAATAATACCTTTATTGCCTTAAGCCATCCTAAAACAATTGTTATTGATAAAGAGGGAATAGAGTTCCATTCCTTTGGACGGGTTCATTCCTATTCTTGGGCTAGGCTAGATTATTTTATGGTAAAGGAGTTTTCGGCCAGAAAATTATATCTAAGAATCGAAAACCCTAAATTATTTAAGGGTAGGTATTGGATAAAAACTAATATGTATAATGATAGTGATGAGCTTTATTTAAAAATAAATAAAGAAGAGAAAAGAATCCATCCAAATTTGTTAAAATTTAAGGCTAAAAAAAGAAGACCTAATAAAAAGAAAAGGCGGAAAAAATAGAAACAATCGTTAAATAGGGGAAAAGTGTGAATTACGCTTAAAAACTATTTTCTGGGTATAATTTATCTATGAAGAGTTATTAAGGAGTGATTTCATGGAGTATAAAAGATTTCAAGACAAGTATCTTGTCAGGTTGGAAAGGGGAGAAGAGATAGTAGAAAGTATAGAAAAGTTGGCTAAGAAAGAAAATATAAGGTTAGGAAAGGTATCGGGAATTGGTGCAGTTAATAAGGCAACCATAGGCCTTTTTAAAGCAGACACAAAGGAGTATAAATCTACAGAACTAACAGGAGATATGGAAATAGTCAATTTAACAGGAAATATTTCTGAAATGGATGGAGAAGTGTATCTACACCTTCATATTGCCTTAGGAGATGATAAATACAATTTATATGGGGGTCATTTAAACTCTGCCACCATAAGTGTCACCGGTGAACTTATAATAGATGTAATGGAAGGCCAAGTTGATAGAGAATACAATGAAGAGATTGGATTGAATCTTCTTAAGTTCTAATATATGCAGGGTGGAAACCCTGCTTTTTTAATTGTTGTTAATTGGCGGGTTAAGTATATAATGTAATTAAAAGATAAAGGGTGATTAAATGGATACTTATAAGGATTTGGATACTCCGGCCCTACTTCTTGATAGGGAAAAATTAATGAGAAATATCCAATTTGTTCAAGCCTATGCTGACCAATATAAGGTAAGTCTAAGGCCCCATACTAAGACGCATAAAATGCCTTATTTAGCCAAGTTACAAGTGGAAGCTGGAGCTGGGGGAATCACTGTGGCTAAGGTGGGAGAGGCAGAAGTTATGGCTAAGGCAGGTATTAAGGATATCTTTATTGCCAATGAAATTGTTGGAAAGCAAAAGTTGAAAAGAATAAAAAAATTATCAAAAGAAATTAACATATCCTTTGGTGTAGACTCTATAGAGCATGTAAAGACCATAGAGGATATATTTGATAAGGAGAATAAGGCAGAAATTTTAATAGAAATTGAGGTTGGGGATAAAAGGACTGGAATTATCAGAAAAAAGGATTTTTTAGATCTAGTAAAGTATATTAAAACTTGTAAAAATATTAGGCTAAAAGGGATATTTTCTCACGAAGGACATACTTATGCAGTAAAAAATTTAGATGAATTAAAGGAAGCTTTTTTTGAAAGTCAGAAGAAAACTTTAAGCTTTGCAAAACTTTCAGAGGACTTAGGAGAAAAGTTAGAGGTGGTAAGTATAGGTGCCACACCACCTACTATACATAGGCTACCTATATTAGAAGGGGTTACAGAAATAAGGCCAGGAACCTATATATTAATGGATATGGGACAGGCCAATGCTCTAGGCAGCCATGATAGATGTGCAGCAACCATACTGAGTACTATAATTAGTAAGCCTACCAGTGAAAGAGTAGTTACAGATGTGGGGGCCAAGGGCCTTACCATGCAGAAAAGGGATAAAGGAATATGTGCAACCAAGGGATTAGGTTATATAAAGGATTATTCTGTATATATAGATAAATTAAATGATGAACATGCAATTATTTATGATAAAGAATTTAATAGGCAGGTAAAAATAGGTGATAAAGTAGAAATAATACCTAACCACATATGTCCTGTATGTAATTTGTATGATAGGGCCTATCTAGTCTCAGATGGCAAAGTAATAAAAAGGATTGAAATATCATGTAGAGGGAAAATGACTTAGTGAGCTAATTTTCCTCAAGAGAGTTAAGCTGATGATAGTTTTTAATTTAAACCTTAAGACAATATGAATTATGCGGCTTATTCCTATATTTAATAGGTTATAAGCCGTTTATTTTTTTCTTATTATTTTCATCCCTTATGCATATAGATAATAGAGAGGTCTTCATTTCAATTTAAATTAAAATGAAGACCTAAGTGGTATACCCCTAACTCTCCA
>Ga0079225_10001719_pt1 | contig 12428 bp, 9 predicted proteins | sample Poulit2012_FD_76344 | JGI IMG/M metagenome (GOLD analysis project Ga0079225, IMG submission 76344) | Agricultural soil microbial communities from Georgia to study Nitrogen management - Poultry litter 2012 | ecosystem: Environmental > Terrestrial > Soil > Agricultural land | place: USA: Georgia...
CCGGGACCGTTCCGACCCCGGCCAGCTCCGGTAGGGCCCGGGCCAGGACCGCGGCGTCGGGCAAGCCGGTGCGCTGCAGGAGCCGGCTCGCATCAGCGATAACGAAGTAGGTGCCCTGAGGGCCGGTGACGTCGAACCCGGCGTCGGTCAACCCCTCGCAGAGTAGGTCACGGCGCCCGGACAGGGACTGGCGCAGGTCGCTGATCCAGGTGGCATCCAGACCGTCGGTGGTCTCCAGGTCCAGGGCGGTGGCCACGGCCGGCTGCAACGGGGCCCCGCCGGCGTAGCTGAGGAATTGCTTGACCGTCTGGACCGCGGTGATCAGTTCCGGTGGGCCGCTGACCCAGCCGATCTTCCAGCCGGTGACCGAGAACGTCTTGCCGGCCGAGGAGATCGTCAGGGTGCGCTCGGCCATCGAGGGGAGCGTCGCAATCGGGATGTGCCGCCAGTCATCGAAAACTAGATGCTCATACACCTCATCGGTGACCACGATCGCATCGTGGCGCTGGGCGAGCTGGGCGATCAGGTCCAGCTCGGCCGCGGTCAGCACCGCACCGGTGGGATTGTGCGGGCTGTTCAGCAACACCACCGCGGTACGGTCGCTGAACGCCGCCCTCAGGGCATCAGTGTCGAGGCGGAAACCCTGCGCGGTGGCTACCAGCGGGGCGGTGGTGTGCTCGGCCCCGGACATCGCGATGACAGCGGCGTAGGAATCGTAGAACGGCTCCAGGGTGAGGACTTCCTGGCCGGGGCCGGACAGGGCAAGAATGCTCGCCGCGATTGCCTCGGTGGCCCCGTGGGTGACCAGCACCTGACCATCGGGATTGAGCTCCAGGCCGTAGTGGCGCTGCTGGTGCGCGGCGATCGATTCCCGTAGGGCCGGGACCCCGGGACCGGGTGGGTACTGGTTCCGCCCGTCGGCGATGGCCTCCTGTGCGGCCCGGAGCATACTCGGCGGGCCGTCGGCATCAGGAAATCCTTGGCCCAGGTTCAGCGCTCCGGTGCGGGCGGCCAGTTGGGACATCTCGGCGAAGATGGTCTGGCGGACCTCGCCACCGGCGTCGATCAACCGGGCGGCCCGGGCGGCTTGGCGCCATCGCTGCATACTCATCGCATCAGGGTACGGGGACGCATCAGGGTAAGGGGAATAGAACCCTCCGGGCGGTCGTTACTCCCGGCCGGCCCCGCCATGGATGGAGAGCAGTGACAGATCAAGCGATCGCAGCAGAACAGGACTATCTCGACGGGCTCTTCGCCCGGGTGGACGAGCTACGGGAAGAAACCCGGCAGGAGTTGGCTGCCGTCGCTCCTGCCGATGACGCCACACCGCAGGACCTCCTGGACCGCGATGCCCAAGCCGCACGTCTGGCAGGGCGCCGGGATGTGCTGAACCACGCTGAGAACGGATTGTGCTTCGGGAATCTGCAACACCGGGACGGGACCCTGACCTACATCGGCAGGATCGGGCTGCGGGGAGCGGATCTGGAACCCCTGCTGGTGGACTGGCGGGCACCGGTAGCCGCTCAGTTCTATACCGCCACTGCTGGTTCGGGCTCGGACCTGCTCCGGCGCCGGCACATCCGCACCCGTGGCCGGGAGGTGATCGGCGTCAACGACGAACTGCTCGATCTAGACCGAGCCCCCGACTCCGGCCTGGTCGGCGAAGCCGCCTTGATGGCCGCACTGACTGCCCGGCGCACCGGGCGGATGGACCAGATCGTGGCCACTTTGCAGGCCGAGCAGGATGCGATCATCCGTTCCGCACCCGAAGGGGCGTTGGTGGTCCAGGGCGGGCCTGGGACCGGTAAGACGGTGGTAGCCCTGCACCGTACCGCCTACCTGCTCTACACCCACCCCCAGATAGCCCAGCGAGGGGTGCTCGTGGTGGGCCCCAGCCCGGCGTTCCTGACCTACATCTCCGAGGTGCTGCCCGCTCTGGGGGAGACTCACGTGGTGCTGGCCACTCCGCAGGATCTGGTGCCGGGTTACCAGGTGCGATGCGCGGAGGGGGAGGCCCTGGCAACGATCAAGGGACGCCTGGATGCGGCGACGCTGATCAGCCGCGCAGTACAGGACCGGCAAGGCTCATCGGTCGGTGTATCGCTGACTTTCGACGGTGATGACTATCACCTTCCGCCGCAGATCATCGCAGCCGCAGTGCACCGCGCCCGGCGCGCCGGGCTGCTGCACAACCAGGCCCGGACCGTGTTCCGCCAGGAGATCCTGGAATGGCTCACCAAGGAGGTACTGGCCGCTGGGGAACTGCTGCTGGACCAAGTCGAGGAAGGGTTCGAAAAAGAACTGGCTGGCGTGGACCGGGCCCTGTCGGCGGACGTCGATGCCCTGCCGGGCGCTGTCCAGGGGGCCGGCACCGAGGTCACCGGCACCACTGCGGACCACGAGGTCGACCACCTGCGGCGCGAACTGCTCACCGACCCACAGATCGCCGGTGCGCTGGAGGAGCTGTGGCCGGAGCTGACGGCCGGGCAGCTGCTCGAAGACCTGTTCGCCGACCCCAGCCGACTTGCCGAGGCCGGCGGCCACCTGCCAGCTGCGGAGCGTGCGGCACTGCACCGGTCCCGCGGGCAGGGCTGGACCGTGGCAGACATTCCGTTGCTGGATGAGGCCGCCGAGTTACTCGGCGCAGTTGCCGACGAACCAGATCCGGCGGCGCCCAGCGGCCACCAGCTGCGTGCCGCCGAGCAGGTGCTTGCCAGCAGCGGCGCGGCCGGTCTGGTCACCGCCGCGGACCTTGCCCAGCGCTACGAAGCCGGTGACCACCGTTCGATGGCCGAGAAAGCCGCTGCCGACCGCACCTGGGCCTATGGCCACGTCGTCGTTGATGAGGCCCAGGAACTGAGCCCGATGCAATGGCGGATGATCTCCCGGCGGGTACCGACCGGTTCGATGACGATCGTGGGGGATGTGCACCAGACCTTCGCCGTCGACGGTCTGGACGCCTGGGACCAGCTCGGTGCCGCCGGTGTGGGCGGCAACGGTCAGACGAAAGAATTGACGGTCAATTACCGCACCCCTCGGGAGGTGATGCAGGTGGCCGGCCCGGTGCTGCAGGCTTTGGATCCCGGCGCCCGCGCGGCCTCATCGGTGCGCGCCTCAGGTACAGCGCCGTGGGCGGTCCAGGTCCGCTCGGCAGAGTTGGTCCAGACCGTGGCCGACCTAGCGCGTGCCGAACTGAGCGAACTGGCGGGCGGTAACCTGGCGGTGATCACCTCCGGGGAGCATCTGCCCGATATCTCGGCGGCTGTGGCGCAGGCAGTGCCCGGGGCCGGTGGAGAGACCGGACTGGATCTGACCTCGGTGTGCCTCACCCTGACCCCGCAACAGGCCAAGGGGTTGGAGTTCGACGGGGTGATCGTGGCCGCCCCTGCTGACATCCTTGCCGGGAGCCGGGGGTTGAACGCGCTGTATGTGGCCCTGACCCGTCCGATGCGCCGATTGGGCCTGGTGCACCCCGGCACGGTGCCGGAGTTGCTTGCGGATGTCCCGCCCCGCGATGCGGTGCCCGGCGGTGTCGGTGGGGCCACCTAGACTCTGGTGCCATGTCCGATGATTTCGTCCACCTGCACGTGCACACCGAGTACTCGATGTTGGATGGTGCGGCGAGGTTGGATGATCTGTTCACCGAGGCGAACCGGCTGGGTCAGACGGCCCTGGCGACCACCGACCACGGCTACCTGTTCGGTGCCTACGACTTCTGGCGTACCGCCCGCAACTACGGGGTGAAGCCGATCATCGGCGTGGAGGCCTACGTCACCCCGGGCACCTCCCGGTTCGACAAGACCCGGGTGCAGTGGGGTGACGAGAGTCAGGGCGGTGATGACGTTTCGGCTCGCGGTGCCTACACCCACATGACGTTGCTGGCCCGGAACAACACCGGGATGCACAACCTGTTCCGGATGAGCTCACTTGCCTCCCTGGAGGGGCAGTTCGGCAAGTGGCCCCGCATCGACCGGGAGCTCCTGTCCACCTACAGCGATGGCCTGATCGGCACCAGCGGCTGTGTCTCCGGCGAGGTGCAGGTACGCCTGCGCCTGGGGCAGTGGGAGGAGGCGGTCCGAGCTGCCGGGGAGCTGCAGGACATCTTCGGCAAGGAGAACTACTACATCGAGATCATGGATCACGGCATCGATATCGAGCGCCGGACCATCACCGAGCTGCTGCGCCTTGCCGAGCACATCGGAGCACCGCTGCTGGCCACCAACGATCTGCACTACACCACCCGCGAGGACGCCGCCTCCCAGGAGGCGCTGCTGTGCGTGAACTCGGGATCTAAGCTCACCGAACCCTCCTACGCCGAGGGCGGCAGCAGGTTCGCCTTCGAGGGCGAGGAGTTCTACCTCAAGTCCGGGGCGGAGATGCGTGAGCTGTTCCGGGATTACCCCCAGGCCTGCGACAACACGCTGCGGGTCGCAGAGCAGTGCGAGGTCTCCTTCACTGAGGAAGTCGGGCGGTACATGCCGCACTTCCCGGTGCCGGCCGGGGAGGATGAGGTCTCCTACTTCACCAAGCAGGTGGAGCTCGGCCTGCACGAGCGGTACCCGGACGGGATTCCCGGGGAGGTGCGCAAGCAGGCCAACTATGAGAACGAGGTGATCAGCTCCAAGGGCTACGCCGGGTACTACCTGGTGGTCGCCGACTTCATCAACTGGGCGAAGTCCCAGGGCATCCGCGTCGGCCCGGGCCGAGGTTCGGGTGCCGGATCGATGGCCGCCTACGCGATGGGAATCACCGGACTGGATCCCCTGCAGAACGGGCTGATCTTCGAACGGTTCCTCAACCCCGAGCGGATGAGCCTGCCGGACTTCGACATCGACTTCGATGAGCGTCGTCGCGGTGAGGTCATCAAATACGTGTCGGACAAGTACGGCGAGGACAAGGTCGCCTACATCGTGACCTACGGCACCATCAAGGCCAAGCAGGCGATCAAGGACGCCGCCCGCGTGCTGGACTACCCCTTCGCCATGGGGGAGAAGCTGACCAAGGCAATGCCGCCGGCGGTGATGGGCAAGGACATCACGCTGTCGGGCATCTTCGATGCCGAGGACAAGCGCTATGCGGAGGCCGCTGAGTTCCGCCAGCTGGTTCAAGCCGACCCGGACGCCCAGAAGGTGCTGTCCATCGCGCGCGGGCTGGAGAGCCTGAAGCGACAGTGGGGGGTGCACGCCGCCGGAGTGATCATCGCCTCCGAGCCACTGATCGACATCATCTCGATCATGCGCCGGGAACAGGACGGTGCGGTGATCACCCAGGTGGACTTCCCGGCCGGTGAAGACCTGGGCCTGGTGAAGATGGATTTCCTGGGGCTGCGGAACCTGACCATCCTGGAGGACGCGCTGGTCAACATCGAGATCAACGGCAAGGAGCCGGTGGTCGTCGAGGACCTGCCGATGGACGATCCCAAGACCTATGAACTGCTCGGCCGCGGCGACACCCTGGGTGTGTTCCAGCTCGACGGCGGTGGGATGCGCACCCTGTTGCGGCAGATGCGCCCGGACAACTTCGAGGACATCTCCGCGGTGGGCGCGCTCTACCGCCCCGGGCCGATGGGGGCCAACTCCCACACCAACTACGCGATGCGCAAGAACGGCCAGCAGGACATCACCCCGATGCACCCGGCCCTGGCCGGCCCGTTGGATGAGATCCTCGGCACCACCTACGGGCTGATCGTCTATCAGGAACAGGTGATGGAGATCGCCCAGAAGCTCGCCGGGTACACCCTCGGTGAAGCGGATCTGCTGCGGCGGGCGATGGGCAAGAAGAAGCGGGAGGTGCTCGACGCCGAGTACGACAAGTTCCACAACGGGATGGTCGAGCGGGACTATCCGCAGGCGGCGATCAAAGCGTTGTGGGACACCCTCGTGCCCTTCAGTGACTACGCCTTCAACAAGGCCCACTCGGCTGCCTATGGGCTGGTGTCCTACTGGACCGCCTACCTGAAGGCGAACTACCGGTCCGAGTACATGGCGGCACTGCTCACCTCTACCAGGGACGACAAAGACAAGTCGGCGCTGTACCTGAACGAGTGCCGCCGAATGGGCATCACCGTCCTGCCGCCGGATGTGAACGCCTCAGTAGGGACGTTCACCCCCGTCGGTGACGACATCCGGTTCGGGTTGCGATCAGTGCGCAATGTGGGGGAGAACGTGGTCAAGGCGATCGTGGCCGCCCGAGAAGAACACGGCGCCTTCAGCTCGTTCACCGATTTCCTGGACAAGGTTCCCGCACCGGTCTGCAATAAGCGCACGATCGAGTCGCTGATCAAGGCAGGCGCTTTCGACTCTCTGGGGGACACCCGCCGTTCGCTGGTGCTCATCCACGAACAAGCCGTCGACGCCGTCATCGGCGTCAAGCGCAAGGAGGCCGAGGGTCAGTTCGACCTGTTCTCCGGGATGGGCACCGACGGCGATCCATCGACGAGTTTCCACGTCGATGTCCCCGACCTACCTGAGTGGGACAAGAAGCAGCGACTGTCCTTCGAACGGGAGATGCTCGGACTGTACGTCTCCGATCACCCCTTGTCCGGGATCGAGCACGTGCTCACCCAGGCGGCTGACGTGCCGATCTCCAGCCTGTTGACCGATGAGGCTCGCCCGGATGGGTCGACGGTCACGATCGCCGGGTTGATCACCTCCGTGCAGCGAAAAATCTCCAAACAGGGCAACGCCTGGGCCGCGGTAACCATCGAGGACATGGCCGCGTCAATCGAGGTGATGTTCTTCGGGGAGACCTACCTGGCATACAACACCGTGCTGGCCGAGGACACCGTGGTGGTGCTGCGCGGGCGGCTGCGGCGCCGCGATGAGGCACTGGCGCTGCAGGCGATGGAGGTATCCCTGCCCGACGTCTCGGTCACCGATGACGCCCCGATGCTGGTCAGCCTCGCCGAGCACCGCTGCACCACCCCGGTGGTGCAGCAACTGCGGGACATCTTGTCCACCCACCCCGGGATCACCGAGGTGCACCTGCGGCTCACGTCACCGGGGCGCGCCACCGTGCTGCGGTTGGACGATCAGCTCCGGGTGGCACGGACCCCGGCGCTGTACGGGGACCTGAAGGCACTGCTCGGCCCGCACTGTGTGGCTTAGCCCGGCGGGGACGGGGTACCCGAGCCGGTGCGGCTACTGGATGAGCCTGAGCGTGATCACGGCTCTTGGCTCACCTGGAACCGCAGCGGGCCATCTGGGAAGCTCACCGTGACCACGTCATCGACGACGAGTTGACGACCCCGGCGCGTCTCCGGCTGGGCATTGACGTGGACGAGGCCATCGGCGAGTAGTGCCTTGGCCGCGGTGGCGTCGATGGCGATCTGGGCCAGCTGCAGGAACTGACCAAGGCGGATCATCTCATCGCGGATCGGGACCGGGTGCGGCTCGGGAGCGGTTGCGGATGGCATGCGACTAGTCTCCCACCGGGCGCACGACCTCCGGGAGCAGGGCGTGATCGTCCGCCGATGGTCTAGCAGACTCGTCGAGCGGAAGAACGCCCCTAGACTCACTCGTGTGATGCGAACGATCGACCTGCGCGGTGAGGATCTCGAGGCGGCTGAACTCCGAGCAGTCCTGCCGCGCGCGGAGACTGATGTGGACGAGGCCAGCCATGCGGTGCGGCCGATCCTGGAGCGGGTCAAGCGGGAGGGGCTGGCTGCTATCGGTGAGTTGACCGAGCAGTTCGACCTCGTTCGACCCCCGTCGTTGCGGGTGCCGCAGGACGTCCTCGACCAGGCTCTGGCACATCTCGATGCGGGGCTGCGTGCGGCTTTGACCGAGGCCATCGATCGGACCCGACAGGGCCACCGGGCCCAACTGCCCCAGGAGGGCCAGACCGATCTGGCGCCGGGCGCGCAGGTGCGTCAGCGCTGGGTGCCGGTGCAGCGGGTGGGGCTGTATGTGCCCGGCGGGCTTGCGGTCTACCCCTCCTCGGTAGTGATGAACGTGGTCCCGGCACAGGTGGCCGGGGTGACGTCGCTGGCGTTGGCCAGCCCCCCTCAGCAGGGCAACGATGGCTGGCCCGATGCCACCATCCTGGCCACGTGTGCCCTGCTCGGCGTCGATGAGGTGTACGCCGTCGGGGGAGCGCAGGCGGTCGGCATGTTCGCCTACGGCCTCCAGGGCGCTGACGACGCCGATCGGTGCGATCCGGTCGATGTCATCACCGGCCCGGGAAACAACTATGTGGCAGCCGCCAAACGGGCGGTCCTGGGTCTGGTGGGGATCGATGCCGAAGCTGGCACCACCGAGATCGCTGTGCTGGCCGATGACAGCGCGAACGCGGACTACATCGCCGCCGATCTGATCTCCCAGGCCGAGCACGACCCGGCCGCGGCCTCGGTGCTGATCACCGATTCAGAGGTCTTGGCTACCCGGGTACTCGAGGCGATCGAAGAGCAGGTCCCCGGTGCCCGGCATACCCAACGCATCCGCACCGCCCTGAGCGGGCCGCAGTCCGCCGTCGTGCTGGTCGAGGATCTGGACCACGGGCTGACGGTGACCAATTCCTACGCCGCCGAACACCTGCAGATCCACACCCGGGCGGCCCGGGACGTGGCCGATCGGGTGCACAATGCCGGGGCGATCTTCGTCGGGCCGTACTCTCCGGTGCCGCTGGGCGATTACATCGCTGGTTCCAATCATGTCCTGCCCACCGGGGGTACGGCCCGGTTCGCCAGCGGTCTGGGCGTGCAGGCTTACCTGAAGTCGGTGCAGGTCATCGAGTACGACGCCAATGCCCTGGCCGAAGTCACCGATCCGTTGGTCACCTTGGCCCAGGCCGAGGATCTGCCTGCGCACGGCACTGCTGCGCAGTGGCGTCGGCGCTGAGAAATATGGGGGGATTCCCCGATAGTGCAGCCCAAAGCCGCCGTCTACTGTGGCGGACATGGACTCGTTCTTTTCCTTCATGAAGAACCTGGGCTTTCGCCGAGGGCCCGGCCGGGCAGTGGCTGGAATCGCGGGGGGAATCGCTCAGCACGCCGGCTGGGACCCTCTGCTGGTGCGGGTGTTGATGCTCGTCTCGTTCCTCTTGCCAGTGATCGGTCCGACGCTGTACCTGGTGTTGTGGCTCATCCTGCCCTGGCAGGACGGCACTATCCCGTTGCAGCGCTTCCTGGATCGCCGCGGCGGGGCCCACACGATCGTGCAGGACCCGGGAAACTGACCGAACGGACTGATCGGTAACCGAGCCGCGGATGACGCCGGCCTCTTCTGGCCAGGCGCCGCGGGTGCAGCTGCGGCGGTCACCGGAGTCACCGGCCGGCTCGGCGTTCTAGACTCGGACCTGTGACTTTGCCCTTGCGAGCCGACCTGCACGGGATCGAGCCCTACGGTGCCCCCCAGCTCGATGTGCCGGTACTGCTCAATGTGAACGAGAACCCCTATCCGCCACCCGCAGCGGTAATCGAGGACATCACCACCGCCGTCGCAGCGGCCGCGGGCGGGATGAACCGGTACCCGGATCGGGACTTCGAGGACCTGCGTGGCGACCTGGCCGCCTACCTCGCGCGTGAATCCGGCGCCCACGACCTGACCGTGGCCAACATCTGGGCGGCGAACGGGTCGAACGAGGTGATGCTGCACCTACTGCAAGCATTCGGCGGCCCGGGGCGCACCGTGCTGTCCTTCGCTCCCACATACTCGATGTACCCGGAGTACGCCCGGGACACCCTCACCGACTGGGTCGCCGGCCACCGGGCGGAGGACTTCACTGTTTCGGCCGCCTCAGCCCTGGCCCAGATCGAGCGGGTGCGTCCCGCCGTTGTCCTGTTGGCCAGCCCGAACAACCCCACGGGGACAGCCCTGCCGCTGGAGGTGATCGAGGAAATCGCCCACGGCACCGCGACCACGGGCCCGGGCGGCAGCGCCAGTGTCATCGTGGTCGATGAGGCCTACGCCGAGTTCCGCCGCTCGGGCACCCCCAGCGCGGTGAGCATCCAGCATCGCTTCGCCCACCTCGCGGTGGCCCGGACGATGTCCAAGGCATTCGCCTTCGCCGGTGCGCGCCTGGGGTATCTGACCGCAGCACCGGCGGTGATCGACGCGCTGCGCGTGGTGCGTCTGCCCTACCATCTGTCGGCGATAACCCAGGCCGTGGCCCGCGCAGCGCTGCGGCACACCGATGCGCTCCAAGCCCAGGTCCAGGCACTGCGCACTGAACGAGACGCCACCGTCACCTGGTTGCGTGACCACGGGTTCACCGTTGCCGATACCGACGCCAACTTCGTGCTGTTCGGCCTGTTCGACGACCGACACGCGATCTGGCAAGGTCTACTCGATCGTGGTGTGCTGATCAGGGAGACTGGGCCCCAGGGATACCTGCGGGTGTCCATCGGTACAGCAGAGGAAATGGCCGCATTCCGCGGCGCACTGAAGGAGGTGACCGGAGCGTGAGCAGAACCGCCAAGGTCGAACGTGCCACGTCCGAGTCCAGTGTCAGCGTCGAGGTCGACCTCGACGGCAGCGGTGTCACCGAGATCTCCACCACGGTGCCGTTCTACGACCACATGCTGACCGCGCTGGGTAAGCACTCGCTGATGGATCTGCGGGTCCGAGCGACCGGCGATATCGATATCGATGCCCACCACACGGTGGAGGACACGGCGATCACGCTTGGCCAGGCGATCCGCCAAGCGCTGGGGGACAAGCAGGGCATCTCCCGGTTCGGTGACGCACTGGTTCCCCTCGATGAGGCCCTAGCCCGTGCGGTGGTGGACCTCTCCGGCCGGCCCTACCTGGTGCATGACGGTGAACCGCAAGCGCAGGCATACCACCTCATCGGCGGACACTTCACCGGTTCGCTGACCCGGCACGTATTCGAGTCGCTGGCCTTCCACGCCAGGATCTGCCTGCACGTGCACCTCCTTTCCGGGCGCGACCCCCACCACATCGCGGAGGCCCAGTTCAAAGCCCTTGCCCGGGCACTGCGCACGGCGCTGGCCCCCGACCCCCGGGTGCAGGGCGTGCCCTCCACCAAGGGGGCGTTATGAGCGGTCGCGACCAGGGCCCTAACGAAGGTCCTGAGGACAGACCGGATCATGGGTCGGACGGTGCCCAGGACGCGGACCAGGAGTTCGACCAGAAGGCCTTCGATGCCGCTTTTGCCGAGGCCTTCGGCGACGTCGCCGAACCGGACCGGCCCGCTGCCCAGACCGGTGCCCCGGAGTCGACCCCGGCAGCCGATACTCCGGCGCCGGGCGCTGGTCGGCGACTGATCGCCGTCGTCCTCACCCCGATCCGCTCCGCGGCGGCGCTGGCCGGCCTGTGTGCGATGGCCTCGATCGAGGCCGAGATCATTCCGAGCAAGAATGGGGCACTGGCGGTACGGGTGCTGCCCGCCGAAGCTGCCGACGATCCCGAGATGCTGCTCACCGGCGCACCCGGTGCCGCCACCGAACTGGCCGCCACCTTGTCCCGCACCGCCAAAGCCGGAGTGGTGCTGCTCACCGCTCAGCTCGGCGAGGGGGAGGAAGGGCTGACCGGCACCATCACCGGACGCCAGTACACCGGCGGCGAACCCGGAGATGAGGTACCCGCCGGGCTGGTGCTGGCCAACGCCGATGATGTCTTGGAGGCACTGCTGCTGGGCACCCTCGCCCCCCAGGACGCCCCAGGTCGGGTCGGACCGGACTCGGGGCCGCCGTGGCGTTCTGGGCGGCTGTCGAACAAGTCCCGACGGCGGAAGCGACAGTGACCGACGCGCAGCCCGGGGCTCGGATCGCGGTGCTGGACTACGGGTCGGGCAATGTCCGCTCAGTAGTGCGGGCGCTGGAACGTCTCGGTGCGGACGTGGACCTGACCGCGGACCCCACGACGGTGGCGGCAGCTGACGGCCTGGTGGTGCCCGGGGTGGGTGCGTTCGCGACGGTGATGACCGGGCTGCGCTCGGTGGGCGCCCCCCGGATGATCGAACAACGACTTTCCGGTGGGCGCCCGGTGCTGGGCATCTGTGTCGGGATGCAGGTGATGTTCGATGAAGGGCTCGAACACGGGCTCACTACGCCGGGGCTGGGTCAGTGGCCCGGGCACGTGGACCGCCTGGTGGCCCCGGTCGTGCCGCATATGGGCTGGTCACAGGTCCGGCCACCGGCGGGCAGTGAGCTGTTCGCCGGACTGGACCACGAACGGTTCTACTTCGTGCACTCCTTCGCCGCGCACGCCGCCCCCGACTACGTTCGAAGCACCTGGTCCGAGCACGGCCGCCCCTTCGTGGCAGCCGTGGAGAACGGTCCGCTGTCCGCGACTCAGTTCCACCCGGAGAAGTCCGGAGACGCCGGTGCGGCGTTGCTGGGGAACTGGTTATCCACCGTGCGAAGGAAGAAAGAGGTTCGATGACCCGCTTGGAACTGCTCCCCGCCGTCGATGTCGCCGATGGCACCGCCGTCCGGCTCGTGCAAGGCGAGGCCGGATCGGAAACCC